>JGI994J12354_10004662_pt1 | contig 12199 bp, 10 predicted proteins | sample IntmicLarv3ML3BL_FD_12354 | JGI IMG/M metagenome (IMG submission 12354) | reverse complement strand
CGTAGGGCGCGACTACCAGGCGCGCCGCTCTTTCGTCCTTCGTCTTTCCCCCTGCGAGGGGGCCGGGGGCGGTAGGGTTGCTTTGTTGCGCTGCATTTTGCCTTGCCGTAGGGGCGGCGTTTCGCCGACCGCTCCTTCGTCCTTTGTTCCTGATGCTCACGTTTCCTTCAAATATTTTATGACCGACAACCCGGCTTTTGCTCCTTCGTGGACGGCTTTTGCGATTTGCAAGAGGCCGCCGGTGCAGTCGCCTGCGGCAAAAATTCCCGGCAGATTGGTGCGCATTTCATCGTCGGTTGCAATGGCGTTGCCCGCTGTAAAAATGCCTATTTTTTTTGCAAGGTCGCTGCTGCTTGCAACCCCTATTGCGATAAAGAGGCCTGCGGTGCTGAACAGACTGCCGTCTTCAAAGGTCACGCCTTCGAGGACATCCGTGCCGGTGAGCGCGGCGATTTTTTTTGTATTGACTGCAATGCCGCTGCTTTCTTGCAATGTAAAGGCTTGCGCTTGCCCGTTTGTCAGGATTGTGACGCTTTTTGCCAGCGGCAGCAGCTCAAGGGCTTCGCTTAGGGCGTAATCCCCGTTGCCGAGAACTGCCGCATCCTTGCCTTTGAAGAAAAATCCGTCGCAGACGGCGCAGTAGCTGACCCCTTTGCCTTCAAACGCCTCTATATTTTGTAGGGCGGCCGTCTTTCTCGCTGCGCCTGTTGCAAGGAGTATGCTGTCGGTTTTGTAGGTGCTTGCGGGTGTTTTTACCACCAGCCGGTCTTCGAATCCAATGCTTACAACCTCGTCCTGCACAAAGACTGCGCCAAGGCTAAGCGCCTGGGCAAGGCCGGTTTTTGCAAGCTCTTTGCCGGAAATAGGGCTTTTTAAGCCGTAGTAATTTTCGATGTTTTCCGCTTTTGAAAGAGCGCCGGCATCCTTCCCGATAATGGTGGTTTTTATGCCGCCGCGAAGGGTGTAGAGTGCTGCAGAAATTCCGGCGGGGCCGCTGCCGATAATGATAACTTCCTTCATTTTGTGTCTACCCTCCAAATGCCATAAACTCTGTTTTTACAATGCGCGCTGCCACCCGGCCGCTTGTCTCTTCTTGCAGAAAGCTTTGCAGCTGCGGCAGACTTGCCGGCTCTAAGAGGACTTTGAGCGTGACATCCTCCTGAAAATTGGTGTCAATAAGGCGAATGGGTGTGCTTTTTAAATAGTCTTCCACTTTTCCGTAGGTTGTATACGGCAGCGAAATTTCCGCTGTGTGTACCTCCTTCATGAGGGCAATTCCCGCTGCGTCAAGGGTGAGCTTGGCGGTTTTTGCATAGGCGCGCACCAGTCCGCCCGCGCCCAAAAGCGTGCCGCCGAAATATCTTGTTATGGTCAGGGTAACGTCCCAAATGCCTTCCCGTTGCAATACTTCCAGGGCGGGCTTGCCCGCGGTGCCCTGTGGCTCGCCGTCGTCGGAAAAGCGCGTGACAAAGGGGTTTTTTAGGATGTACGTATAGACGACATGGGTTGCGTCCTTGTGCTTGCTTCTAATGTCCGCAATGAACTCTTTGGCCTCGTCTTCGCTTTTTGTGAGCAGCATATTGCCGATAAAACGGGATTTTTTTTCAACAAGCTCGGCCTCCGCAGCCGCCGCAATGACTTTGTAGGGTTCCATTTGCGTCACTTCTTTCAATCCTTATTTCACCTTTTTTTTCAGTGCTGTGCAAAAGGTATCCAAACTCCGGCTGTCCTTTGCATAATTGAGCTCCAGCCGCTTGATGCGTCCCGTTTTGATAAGAATGCCCTGATTATGCCGAAAGCTGTAATAGCCGATATGCCTGATTTTTTCATAGGGAATGCTGTATACTTTGTATCTAAGGCGGATGTCCGCTTTTGTAGCATCCAGCGTGGCATGTCCTTGGAAGGTTGCGCGCTTGCTTCCGAGAAATTGGCCAACCCCGGCGCAAAGGGTCAGGATTGCGGCAGCGAAAATCTTCCTGCCTCTTTCTCCCATGATGTCATAGAGGAATGGCAGATGTGCAAGCAGCAGCAGGAATATAAGCCCTGCAATGCAGCAGAGCACCGCAGTCAGCGCGAGAATCCAGTTGTTTTGGTATGTGAATGTGTAGGATTTTTCAGTTGTCATTTTAGCGTCTCTTTGCCTATGCCTTGGTAAAAAGCGCACAAGTCTCAACATGCACCGTCCGCGGAAACATATCGCACACCGCCAGCTTTTGCAGCGTATAGCCCTGCTCCTGTAGGATTTTCGCATCCCGCGCTTGCGTTGCCGGGTCGCAGGAAACGTAGACCAGCCGTTGCGGCTGCAGCTGTACAATTTCCTCAATGCTTTCCGCCGACAGCCCCTTCCTTGGCGGGTCAACAACAACAGTAGAAAAGTGCTCAAACTGCATCTCCCGTAGTACTTCTGCCGCGTCGCCTGCGTAAAACTCCGCGTTTTCAATGTTGTTTTCCTGCGCATTCGCCTTGGCGTTTTCGATGGCTTCGTCTACCAGCTCTATGCCGACTATCTTTTTAAACCGGCCGGCTAAATAGAGGCCGATTGTCCCCACGCCGCAGTACAGGTCAAGGAGGCTATCCCCTTCTCCCGCATAGGCTGCGGCTGTGTCGTAGAGCTTTTTTGCCTGCTCTTTATTGATTTGGTAGAAGCTCTGCGGCCCAATTAGGAAGCGCAGATGGCCGAAGCTGTCGGTGAGCGTCTTCTTGCCGAAGTACAGCTTATTTTTATCGCCCAGAATGCGGTTTGTGTTTTCTTTATTATAGTTTAAGTAGATGCTTGTCAGCTTTGGGAAGGCTTTTTGCACCTCGGAAAACAGCTGCTCAATGCCGCGGGGCTTTCTTGTCACTACCAAAATCAGCATGCACTCACCTGTGCCAAATGCCTCCTTTATGACAATATGGCGAAGGACACCCTTGCCCGTTTCCTCATTGTAAAGCGAAATCTGGTCTCTTTCCACCGCTGCCGCTACAAGGCTTGCAAGCTTGTTTGCCTCGTCACTTTGGTTCTTGCAGTGGGTGACGGGGATGATTGTATGGCTGTTTTTGCGGAAAAAGCCGTAGCACACATGGCCTTGTTCCATGGTGAGGGGGAACTGCACCTTGTTTCGATAGCCGGTGAGCTGCTCTGCTTGGAGCAGGGTTTCCGGTTCGGCTTCCATGCCGCCAATGCGGGAGAATGCGTCTTTTACCCGCTTGACCTTTGTTTCCCATTCGTATTCGTAGGTTATGTGGCGGTAGCCGCAGCCGCCGCACTTTCCGAAAAGGGGGCAGTCGGAGGCTGTGCGGTGCTCTGACGGTGTGATAATCTCCTCGATTTTGGCAAACAGGCAGTTCTTCGTAGCTTTTAAAATGCGGATATTCAAAACATCGCCCGGAACGCCGCCCTCCACAAAGCAAACCATGCCGTCAATGCGGCAAATTCCCTTGCCTTCACTGGACAAAGCGTCGATGGACGCCTGCAGAATTGTATTTTTTGCAATCATACTTGTTTTCCTCTTATCATAGTAATATATGTTTGTACTTATTATACCAAAGTTTTGGCGGTATGACAATAGCAACCTTGCAATCTTGCCGTTTATTTGATATACTGGTACAATAAGGATATTGTGCTTTTATGAAGGGGATATACGATATGACAGGGAAAAAATCATTTTGGAAAACTGCTTTTTTGATACTCTCCGCATTGCTTCTTTTAAACGCGCTGTATCTGCTTCTTTTTTCAAACTACCATTCGGGTATTTTGATTGTTTTTTTCCTGGGCGTGTTTTTTCTTGTGCGGGGACTTTTTTATGAGCGGATCACGCAGTTGACCCGGCGGGGTGTGTTCCTGTGGCTGCGGATTTGTGTGTATGCGGGTGCTTGCTTGACGCTTGTATTTTGCCTTTTCCTGTTCTTTTACGGGCAGCATGATACGGTTACCTACAAGGAGGACGTTTTGATTGTCCTTGGGGCAGGGGTGCATGGGGAGCGGGTTTCGGCACCGCTTGCTTGCCGGCTTGACGCTGCTTTCTTGTATGCGGAGAAAAATCCGTCTGCTTTGATTGTTGTATCCGGCGGGCAGGGTCCCCAAGAGGACATTCCGGAAGCCCTTGCTATGAAGCGGTATCTGGAGGCGAAGGGGCTTTCGTCCTCCCGGATTTTGATGGAGGATGCTTCTTCCTCAACGGTGCAGAATTTTTTGTATTCCAAGGCGCTGTTGGATACGCATTTTGAGGAGCCTTACAGCGTGGCTTTTGTGACCAATGGCTTTCACATTTACCGGGCGGAACAATATGCCTTGCAGGTGGGGCTGACTCCCGCGCATCTCCATGCCGCCCTTCCGTGGTACAGCATGCCGGTGAACTATTTGCGGGAGTGTCTGGCGGTTTTACAGGTGTGGATTTTCCCGAAAAAAGTATGAAACGGAAAAGCCGCTACCAAAAGGTATACCTTTTAGTAGCAGCTCGAATGGTGTGATTATACACTATAATTTGCCGAAAGTCAATAGAAATACCCCATAATTCTCGGTTTTTTCAGGGCTATAAAAAGGTATGCCTTTTTATAGTTGCTTAAAAAATTGTAGGGGGAATTTATGATGCAAATACCTGTGATATCAGACAATGTGCTTACGAATCTTGAAAACAATCTTGAGCATGAGTTTAGCGCAGAGACGGAAAAAAACGCGGAGGACTGCGCAAAAAAAGGGATTTTTGAGATGGAGGTTTTGCTGGGGCTTGACGGGGAGGGTTCTTATCGGCGCAATATAACGGAGCACTGGAGAAAATATAAATATTTAGATGATCATATGACAAAACGTGAAAAAATAATCCTGTGGAGCGGTTTTGTGTTTGGCTTTGCATTGATACCATTATTTGTGATTTTTTTAGTGTCAATGTCTAAACGTCAGCCGTCGGAATTTCCCCTGCCTTTATATATGTTTCTCTTTGTCGCTCTATTCAGCATGCTGACGATTATGCCTATGAAGATTATACAAAAAAAGCAAAAAAGCGGCGCTGAAGAAGCCATAGCAAAGATGGATCCGCATGAGATGTTTGACTACTCAAGCAGCCGTAGCATGTGCCACTTCTACCCGAATCCTGCATTAATGGGCATATGCGAAGCGCTGGATATTGACCCGGAGGAGGTAAAGCCCGACTTCGGCAAGGTCAGCGGCGGCGGCAGTACCTACGTTGGCTGGGGCAGCGGAGCTGTTGTGGGTACGGCAATAGGCCTTTCTGCGCTTAGCGGCATGAGAGCAAGGTCTAAAAATTCCTCCATAAATTACAGAATCGAAAAGCTTGAAAACTATCAGTTTTATAACAATGTCGCCGCGCATTTTAACAGCGCGGCAGCGTCAACGCTTTTGTAAAGCAATATACCGAAAGTGTACATGCACAGTGAAAGTCACCGGATACCTTTTCCGGTGGCTTTTTTTTGCATTTTTCGAAATTTTCATTGCATCTTGCGGCATTTTTTGGTAAAATGTATTGTATTTTCATTAAATCGGAAAAAGCACTGCCAAAAGGTATAGGTTCTTAAAATTAAAAAAGAGTTCACAAAACATTCATACTTTTTACCGGATTTTGGTATAGTATGAATCAAGAAAAGTTTAGATTTTAAAAAGGAGATAGGTACATGGCGAAAGAGATTCAAAAGGGTCAAAAGAAAAAATGGGTGAAGTGGGCGATTATCGGCGGCATCCTGCTTGCAATCATTCTTTTGCTTGTTACCTGTGTAAATGGTGTTCGCAACAGTATGATGAACGGCGGCGACTTTACTTCTGTGCCGGTAACGCGGGGCGATATTACCGAAAGCATTATCGGAACGGCTACTATTGAGCCGAAGGATCGCTATTCGATTGGTTCTCTTGTGACGGGCGATGTGCTGGCTGCGGATTTTGAAGAGGGCGATTATGTGAATAAGGATGATGTCCTCTATTCCATTTCGGCAAAGGATGTTGAAAAAAACATTGAATCAGCTGACATTTCCGTGGAGCGCGCACAGAACAATTACGACGACGCCATGAAGACGCAGGCCGACCTTAAAGTGGTTTCTGATACAGGCGGCATTGTGAAGACGGTGTATGTTTCTCTTGGCAGCATGGTGCAAAGCGGCTCGCCCATTGCCGAGGTGTATGATGATTCATATATGGAGCTGACCCTTCCTTTTAACGAAGGGGACGCGCAGCAGATTTACGCAGGGGCTTCTGCGACGGTTACAGTTTCGTCTACGGGCGACGTGCTCTCGGGCACCGTTACCCGGGTTTCCGGCGGGTCGTATGCCAAGGCAGGGAATATGCTTGTGCGTGACGTTGCCATCAAGGTGAAGAACCCGGGTGTTCTTATGCCGTCGGATACGGCGGTGGCCGCAGTGGGTTCGATTGCCTGTAACGACTACGGTTCCTTTGCGTATATTACCGAGAAAACCATTACGGCCAAGGCTTCCGGCGAGGTGAGTGTGCTGTCGGTTCACAAGGGCGATGCAGTACGTCCCGGCAGCAGCCTTGTGACGCTTAAAAGCACTTCTCTTTCAAACAGTGTTGACTCCAGTGCCCTTTCCTTAAAGGAAGCAAAGGTTAACCGGGACAAGGTGTTGCGCCAGCTGGACGATTATACCATCCGCGCACCCATTTCCGGGCAGGTTGTGACAAAGAATACCAAGGCGGGAGACAAGATTGACGCACGGACGCAGAACACGGCAATGGCGGTGATTTATGACATGTCGAGTCTGCAGTTTTCCATTGATGTTGACGAGCTTGACATTGACAAGGTAAATGTTGGACAGCGGGTTTCTATTACTGCGGACGCGCTTGCGGGTAAGCGGTATGAGGGTGTTATTGAGAAAATCAGCATTGACGCAACCAGTGCAAACGGCGTTACCACCTACCCGGTGACGGTGCGTATTGACGAGTTTGACGACAGTCTTTTGCCGGGTATGAATGTGGATGTTGAAATTATTGTGGGCAGTGTTACGTCGGTACTGATGATTCCGACCAGCGCGGTGACCCGTGACAATGTTGTATATGTAAAGGGCGAAAAAGTGTCGCCCGCCGACCGCGCGCCGCAAGGTTTTTACAGTGTCAAGGTAGAAACAGGCATGAAAAACGACCTGTTTATTGAGGTACTGTCGGGGCTTTCCGAGGGGGATATGGTGAAGGCGGATACGGAAGTTACCAGTATGGGTATGATGCAATTTGGCGGCATGAACGGCGGCGCTATGCCGGCAGGAGGCATGGCCGGAGGAGGTACAGTCGTTGTCAGTTCATCTGATTGAGTTTAAAGATATCTATAAGATTTACCAAATGGGGGACTCGGAGGTTCGGGCGCTGGACGGCGTATCTTTCCATATTGATTCGGGGGAATACGTTGCTATTGTGGGACAGTCAGGCAGCGGCAAGTCTACTTGTATGAACCTGATCGGCTGCCTTGACGTGCCGACTACGGGGGAGTATTACCTTGACGGGCAGGCGGTAAGCGACCTGTCGGAGGACGAACTTGCGCGTATTCGAAACCGCATGATTGGTTTTATTTTTCAGCAGTACAATCTGCTGCCTAAGCTGTCGGTGCTGGAAAACACAAAGCTGCCCCTTTTATATGCGGGCATCAGCGAGGCGGAGCAGTTGGCACGGGCACTTGAGGCATTAGACCGAGTGGGTCTTTCCGACAAGCTGAAAAACCGGCCGTCACAGCTTTCGGGCGGACAGCAGCAGCGTGTATCGATTGCACGGGCACTAACAGGCAAGCCGCCCCTTCTCCTGGCAGACGAGCCGACAGGCGCTTTGGACTCGCGCACCGGCATTGAGGTCATGGAGTTTATTAAGGAACTGAACACGTTGGGCAATACCATTGTGCTTGTAACCCACGATTTATCCATCGCCAAGCAGGCGGCGCGGGTTATACGGCTGCAGGACGGTAAAATTATTTATGACGGCAGTCCGGAGGGTTTGTAGGCCCTATTACCTTGTCAAATTTAAAGGTTGACAAGGTACTAACCTGTTTTTACAAGGAGATACGTATGACGTTAAGCAAATGCTTCCGGCTGGCATTTTCCAGTATTCTTTCAAGTAAGATGCGCGCCTTTCTCACCATGCTGGGTATTATTATCGGCATTATGGCGGTTATTGTGCTGACCAGCTTGATGAATGGTGTGACGACGCAGATTAACGATATGTTTGCAAGCATGGGAACCAATACCATTACGGTGCAAATTACGGCCCGCGGCGGCTCACGGCAGATTCGCCCTAAGGATATGTACGCGTTTATTGACGAGCATCCCGACCTTTTTTCGGGAATTTCGCCGTCGGTGGGCGCAATGGTGAATGTACGTACAGCCAACGACTCGGAGGTGACGCGCACCCGTATTTCCGGCGTCAGTGAACAGCTTGCGGAAATTCGGCTGATGGATATAGAGGAAGGCCGCTTTTTGCACTATATTGATATTGCGGAGATGCAAAAGGTGTGCGTTATCGGCAGTTATACCAGCCGGAAATTTTTCGGTATGACCTCGCCTGTGGGACAGGTGCTGAAGATAAACGGCATACCCTATACGGTTGTGGGGCTCTTGGAGGAAAGTGCGGAAAGCGCGGAAGGCTCTTCCGACGATGCTATTTATATTCCCTACACAAATGCCATGAAAATCGCAGGTAACGCATCGGTCAGCAATTATACGCTGGCGGCGGCTACGGATGATATGGTAACGGAGGCCATGGATGTTTTAAAGAAGTATCTCCGCGGTGTGCTTGGCAGCAACGATTTTTTCAACGTGTCGGCCATGCAGGAGCTCTTAAGCACGTTTAACACCATTATGGGTACTTTGTCTACGGTGCTTGTGGTGATTGCTGGTATTTCGCTGCTGGTTGGCGGCATTGGTATTATGAACATTATGCTTGTTTCGGTTACTGAGCGTACAAAGGAAATCGGTATTCGCAAGTCGCTGGGTGCCCGGCGGCGTGACATTTTGATGCAATTCGTTATAGAAGCAGGTGTCTTGAGCGGGATCGGAGGTGTTATCGGCATTTTTGTCGGTATCGGCTGCGCTGCTCTTGCGGGGTCGCTCATGGACTTGACCGCCGTGCCTACTTTTAGCGGTGTTGCGCTGGCTTTCTCTGTTTCTGTCGGGATTGGGATTGCTTTTGGGTATTTGCCGGCGAAGAAGGCGGCGGGGTTGAATCCCATTGATGCTTTGCGGTTTGAGTGATTTTTTCGTCTTTTGTCCCTTCGTTCTTTCGTCCGCCGCGTACGGGGACGAAAATTCCCCCTGCGAGGGGGGACGAAGGGTGGCCTCCCCGGCCGGGGGAACCTTTTTTCTAGCGCCAAAAAAGGTTCATAAAAAGGGCGCTTACGGGGGCGTAGATTTACGTACTGTGCGTAAATATATGTGCGGCGGCTCTTTGGTGCCGATTTGAAGGTTTCCTACTTCGACTACCGCGCTTGGCCGCGCTGTGCTTTGGGCGGTAGGGTTGTGTGTTACGCTGTGTTTACCGTTGTTCGTCCGCCGCGTACGGACATATCTTTTACCAAAATCAATTACCTAAGAAAGGGACTCTATATAATGAAAAAAACCATTTCCTTTGCGCTTGTATTTTTGCTGCTCTTTTCCGTTTTTTCGGCCTTGTCCTTCGCTGATGCTACAAAGGGGGAAGACGCGATTTTGGCACTTGCGCCCCTGCGTATTATGCAGGGCGACCCGGACGGGAATCTGCGGCTTTCCGATTCGGTTTCCCGTGCGGAGTGTATAAAGATGGCGGTGGCGGCGTCCCTTTGCCGGGATACCGTGCCGAAGAACCTGGCGGTTTCGCCGTACAAGGATGTGCCCTCCTCCTACTGGGCGGCGCCCTATATTAAGGTTGCGGTGGATAACGGCCTTTGCAAGGGCTACACGGACGCGACTTTTCGGCCGTCCAATACCGTTACCTATGAAGAGGCGTTGACCATCTTTTTGAAGGTGCTTGGGTACACGGATGCGGATTTCGGCGTGTCGTGGCCCCATGGACAGGTTGGGCTTGCCGACTCCTTAAAGCTGACGAAAAATATGGGCGGCACCATCGGTATGCCTATGACGCGGCAGCAGATGAGCATCCTTGCCTATAACACGCTGAACACGAAAATGAAGGGCTCGCCGCAGTTGCTTTTCAGTATTTTTGACTGCAGGATTATTGAAAACGGCGTCTTTGTTGCAAGCTCCGCAGAGGACGCGTCCCTCGGTGCGAACAAGGTGTTCACAAGCAGCGGCAGCTATATGGTAGCCGATTCCTTTGACTGCTCGCTGGTGGGGCGAAAAGGGGATCTTGTTATTCAAAATGACAGTGATTTAATTGCGTTTGTTCCGACAGAGCAGCTTGTGAAAAATTATACGGTGGACGCGGTACTGGGTGCTGACTTGCTCTTCGCAGAAGGCTCTTTGAATATCCAGGCGACCCTGCCTGTATACCACAAGTCGCAGACCTACCAGTACCAGACGGTTCTTCCCTATGCGCAAAAGGGCGACAGGTTCCTGCTCTTTTGTACACCCTCGGGTGCGTATGAATACGGGGTTCTTTTCGACCCGATTGTCAGCAGCGGAGATGCTGTTTTGGAGAAGCATATTGTGTACTCAGCGCTAAGCTCAGGTGCGGTGTGCTATAAGGACGGCGCGCTTTCTACCCTGTCTTTGCCTGACAGCACCCTTGCTTATAAGGACAACCAGCGGACGACCTTCGGTGCTTTAAAGGGCATTCTTGCCATGGGCGACATCTTGTATATAAAGAGGAATGAAAAGGGCACGATTGACTATGTTACGTATGAAAAAGGCGTCATGGACGGGCCTGTAACCTACCTGTCAACGGCAGATTTGACGCAGTTTGTAAACGGTACGACAAAGATTATGCGAGGCGGCACAGAGGTGACAAAGGACGCTCTTGCCTTCTATGATATTTTGTATTATCAGCGGGACTTAAACGTGCTGCTTGCTTACCGAAGCCCGGTTGTGGGCGTGTACGAGCGTGCGCTGCCCAATAAGGACACGCCGGCAAGCATTGTTCTTTCGGGAAAAACCTATGCCATTGAGGGCGCAGCTGCTTTTTCGAAGCTGTCCTCCGCAGGGTCAATTGCTTTTGGCGAAACGGTGACGCTGCTACTCGGCAGAGACGGACAGGTTGCGGATGTGCTGACCGCTGCAGAAAGCAACGCGGTTGTGTATGGCTATCTGATTGAAACAGGCAAGATGGAGTTTTTGCGGGGAGACGACAGGGCGTACACCGCGAATTTTTGTAAGGTAATGCTTGCAGACGGGCAGGTTTTCACCTATCAGGCGGACAAGGATTATAAGGATATTTTGAATTCGGCGGTACGGGGTACCTTTACAAACGGTGTTTTATCAGCATCGGCGCAGCGTACGCAAAGCACGGTCAGCGGCACATTTTCCTTTAGCAATATGAAGCTTGGGGCGACTCCTCTTTCCGCAGATGCGGCAATTTTAGATGTTGTTACCACCGACAAAACATTGCCCGGCAGCGCGGCTCCCGTGTTTGCACCAAGGCTTGACGGCCTTGCTTTGACGACGGATAAGATTTTGTGTGCGGAGCTGAATTCTAAGGGTGAGATTTGCAGCTTGCTTTTAAACGATGTGACGGGGGACGGGTATTCCTACGGCATTGTGACGGAAGCGGCGACCCTTGTGGCAAGCGGCGTTTCTCCTTCGGGCAAATATACCTATGACATCCAGGGTACTACAAGCACGCTGGTTAGTTCCGGCACGGTTTTCACGATTGCAGCAGGGCAGCCCGCCCGGTTCCGCATGGGACAAATGGGACAGCCGAATTTAATCGAAGCTCTGAAAAAGGCAAACGGCAATGTGAGTGCTGTTACGCCGACAAAAATCACGGTAGGCGCAGTTTCCTATACCCTTAGCGACAAGGTTGCCGTTTATACCTCCGACCCGGTTGCCGGGTATCGAATGATTCCTTATGAGGATCTGCTTTCCGGCAAGGTTCCCTTTAGCAATACGACGGTGTTTTATGATAAGCTTGATTCCCTGGGCGGCCGGGTGCGCGTGATTATTGTTGCCTAATTCTTTCTTCCTTTCTTTTTTTGCAAAAACGGCAGTATCTAACCCTTTGTAGATACTGCCGTTTTTGTATGGAAAATTATGCATTTTTTGATGCCAGAACCCGTGCCGCCTCACTTGCAAGGAGCAGTCCCGCGCTGGCGGGGACAAAGGGGTTGGAGCTTGGCACGTCCCGCCGCCC
>JGI994J12354_10004661_pt1 | contig 12201 bp, 10 predicted proteins | sample IntmicLarv3ML3BL_FD_12354 | JGI IMG/M metagenome (IMG submission 12354) | reverse complement strand
ACGCCGTTGCCGTTGCGCACATGCCGTCTGCCGTCGCCAAAGTCTTTGATCACCTCGCGCGCAAAGCCCGGCCGCAGGTCGGCATGCCCGCCCGCGATGGTGCCCCAATTGAAATCAAAGCCCAGTTTTTCGTCAAGGCTGCGGCAGAACTCGTTGCCGTCACTCCAGCCCTGCGCCGTTTTGCGGCTGATATGCCCTTCCTCCGCCCATTTTTCAAGCGTTTCGTCCCAGTAGCCAAAGTGCACCACGGGCAGCCGGTCATAGGATTCGTAATTCAACGCCGCCATGGCACGTTCTCGGTTGGTCATAATCTTCCCTCACTATTTCGATATCTGAACGCATTATACCATTTGCGGCACGTGTTTTCAATATATAAAACGAAATAAAAACGAATAAAATGATAGTTTGTGATAAATTCCAAATTCGCATATAAGCTCTTTACATTCATAACAATTTCCTGTATACTAAAATATGACCAACCAGCCGGCGGGAAGGAGGGGCGTTCGTTGCGTGATATCAAACACATAGTTGTGCTGCTGTTCCTGACGCTTGTCGTGTTTTGGCTGGGCTCCGTTATGCGGCGCGTGATGCAGCGTGGCATCCGGGGCGGCGCGTTTGCCTGCGGCGCGGCGCTTGCGGGGTGGCTGCTGCTGCGGGTCATCAAATTCCAGCTGCCGTACGGCACGGTCAGCCGGTACTGCTGGTACGGCTACTACGCGTTTTTGCTGGCACTGCCCCTGATTATGGTGTGGCTAGCGTTCCATGTGGGCAAAGAGGGCAGGAAAAATGGGCCGTTTGTGCCGTTTGCCGTGCTCAATGCGCTGCTGTTTTTGTTGGTGCTTTCCAATGATTTTCATCAGCTTGTCTTCACCTTCCCGGCGGGGGATTTCTCCGAAACACGCTATGGCTACGGCGCGGGGTATTATCTTGTGTTTGCGGTTATCGTGGCGGAGGCGTTTTTTTCTTTGGCGGTGCTGCTGGTGAAAAGCCTGCGCAATTCCCGCCGCCGCAGCTTTTGGATATTGCTGCCGCTGGCTATTTTGCCTTTGATTTACAGCATTGCGTATATTTTGCGCGTTCCGGTCGTGGTGGGCAGCGATCTTGCCGTGCTGGTCGGCATCTATGCCGTGATGCTGTTTGAGGCGCTGATGCACAGCGGCCTTGTGCCGGTGAACACGAAATACAAGGCGTTGTTTGCCCGTTCCTCCCTGCAAATGCAGATTGCGGACAAAACCGGGGCCGTACGCCTGTTTTCCGGCGGGGCGGTTTCGCCGCCGGGCGCTGTTACGCAACACCTGAGCGCGCCGGTCAGCGGGGGAGAAATCCGCTGGCAGGAGGACGTGACGCCGCTGCACCGGCTGCAAACGGAGCTGCGGGAGGCCATCGTTCAGCTGGAAAACACCGACCGTGTGCTCGCGCGGGAGGCTGTGCTCAAGCGGCGTTCCCTGCGGGCGCAGGCGCGGGAGGAAATCGTCTGCCGGCTGGAGGCGGAAATATCGGAGAAAAACGCACGGCTTTCGGCGCTGCTGCGCGCCTCGCCCGTGGATACCGTGCAGGCGGCGCTGCTGCTGTGCCACATCAAGCGGCGCTGCAATTTGTTTTTTCACGAGAGCGACGGCGAGGTCGTGCAGGCCGAAACCCTGATGGTGTATCTGGACGAGCTGGCGGAGTTTGCGGCCTACGCAAAGCTGAATGTGCTGACAAATTGCAGCCTCACGGCGGCGCTTTCCGCGCGGCAGGCCACGCTGTTCTACGACTTTTTTTATGCCGCCCTTGCGGCGGAAATCGAGGCGGGGGGCGCTACGGTGCTGGAGCATCTATCGGCGGACAGCAACGGGGTGACTATGCACCTGATGCTTTCCGCACAGGGCGGATGGGCGGAGAATTTACGGGGTTCCGCTGCCGGGGCGGGCGGCCTGATCGCCATGAAAAACCTGGAGGAAAGCGTCGGGGTCACGCTTTCGTTCCCCAAAGGGGGTGCCGGGGGATGATTCTTGCGCTGCGTGCGGCAACGGCCGTTTGCGTGCTGGCACAGTCGGTTGTGCTGGTGATGTATGTCCTGCTGCGGCTGCCGGAACGGAAACGTCTGCCCCGCATCGGATTTGAGGCCGCCGTTTTGGCGGTTGTGATTAGCGTGGATTATGTTATCGGCGAATATATCTGGCAGGCTGCGGTTTTGCCGGTTCTGATGATCTGGCTGCTGCGTGATATCCGGCTGATTGTTCTGTGCCAAAGAGAGCTGCGCACCTCGATTTCCGCCATTTCCATCAAAGAGGGCATGGACGCGCTGCCCGCCGGGCTGCTCTTTGTTGCGCAGGATGGGCGGATTCTGCTCATCAACCGCAAAATGCAGGAGCTGCTGCGGGAAATCGGCGAACACCAGGTGTTCTCTCAGCCTGGGAACTGGGTGCACGAGGCCGGGGGCCGGATGTGGATGTTTGCCCAAAGCAAGATGCTGATTGGAAAAAAATGGTATACGCAGCTGACGGCGACGGATGTGACGGAACAGTGGAGTTTGACGGAGGAGCTGCGGGCAAAAAAGGCGCAGCTTGAGCAGCGCGGGCTGGAGCTCAGTGCGGCACTGAATGAGCTGGACGCCGTTTGCCGCGCGGAGGAGGCCCTGTGGCTGCGCACGCGGGTGCACGATGTGCTCGGCCAGCGCGTGACACTGCTGCTGCGTGCCCTGCGGGAGCAAACGCAGCCCGACACCCAGCTTTCTGCCTTTGCGCATGACCTGCCGCAGCTGCTGCGGGAAAACCGGGACACCGAGGCCGCCGCACGCAGGCTGCAGCGTTTGCAGGAGCTGATGCGGGAAATCGGCGTGACGCTTTCTGTGCAGGGCGGGCTGCCGGATTGCCCCGAAACGGCGGACCTCATTGCCGATATCATCATGGAATGCTCGACCAATGCCGTGCGGCACGGCTTTGCGGCGGAAATTGAGGCGCAAATCGGGCAGGGGATACTCACGGTTGCCAACAACGGGCGGCTGCCCGAGCGGGCGCTTGTGCCGGGGCACGGCATCACAGGCATGCAAAAAAAGCTGGCGGCAACCGGCGGCCGGCTGACCATACAAACCACGGCGCCGTTCACCGTGACGGCGGAATTCCCGGGAGGTAATATAGTTTGATCAACGTATTAATCGTGGACGACCACGAATCCGTGCGGGATACCCTGCGGGAGATGTTCGAGCGCATGGAGGGGTTCCATGTGGCGGGCAGCATCCCCTCGGCGGCGATGGCGGAGCCCTGCTGCCGCCGCTGGCAGCCGGACCTGGTGCTGATGGATGTGTGCACCGAGGGCGGGGCCTCCGGGCTGGAAGCCGCCCGCGCAATCAAGCAGCAATGGCCGCAAATCAAAATCATCGTGATGTCCGGGTTTGACGAGATCACCTATGCGCCCAGGGCCAGGGATATCGGTGCGGAGGGCTTTGTATACAAGCACAGGAGCCTGGAGCAGTTCCGCGAGGCGGTGCAGCAGGTGCTGCGGGGCGAGACCGTGTTTCCGGAGCCGAAAACGCTGCCGCTGCCCAATGGCGACGCCCCCCTGACCGAGCGCGAGATGGAGGTGCTGCGCCTGCTGTGCAAGCCCATGACGACCTCGGAAATTGCCGCGGAGCTGTTCATTGCCGAAAGCACGGTGAAATATCACAAGGCGCAGATGCTGGCAAAAACCGGGTTCACCCGCTCGGTTGACCTTGCGTTTTATATGATCACCAACGGGTGGATCAACCCGCGCTACTAAAAACTTGCAGTTGTTCTAAAATAATTCACGAAAAACAAGGCGAAAACGCAAAAAACTATCCCCCGCGGCTAGTGCAAAATGCGTGAGTTTATGATATAATTAGCATGATAAGTTTTTGAAGGGGATTATATGAGGCGGCAGGAGGCACCGCCATGCGAACAAGAAAAATAAAAAATCGCGGGCTGCTCCTCAGTTTTTGCATTAACATGCTTTGGTTTTCCGAGTGGGGGGTCGCCGCGCTGATTCTTTGGCTGCTGCACTTGTGGCTGAAGGTTCCGCTGTTCATCTCCCTGATTTTGCTTGGCCTTTGGCCGCTGTCCGCGCTGATTACAACGCTGATTCTCAGCAAATTGACGCGCTATGGCGGCATGCCCGCGCCCCGCCAGCAAAACCGCAATCCCTATTCCGCAAGAGACAACGAGGTGTTTCCCGGCGCAATCAATAAAAAATATAAATAAAATAGGCGCTTTTTACAATTGCAGATGAAATGTTCGGCGGGTGGATTGCCATCCACCCCTACAAAAGCGCATGAATCCCATCCCCGCAGGGGCGGATGGTAATCCGCCCGCTTGCAAAAATCAACCAAGCATCTAAAATCACCAAAAATAAAGGGGGTATTCAACCATGAAACGACTCATCGCGTTCCTGTGCGCTCTCCTGCTGCTTGCGGGCCTGTGCGCCGCTTGCGGGAAGGAAACAGAAAACCCCGGAGGAGAAAACGGCACCAAGCCCCAGATCACCAAAGGCGAGGACGCGGCAAAGCTGACGCTCTATACGGACACGAGGCCCCTGCGCATTGTGACGCAGCAAGCCGGCGTCACCGTCACACTGCAAAAGCTGGAGATGGAGCCGAACCTGAGCTTTTTGCGCCCGGTTGACGACGAGTGGGAAGAGACGCTCGAGCCCGGCAGGGAGTACGAGATTGACAAAGAACTGGCGGAGACCATTCCGCAGTATCAGCTGCTGGTTCGGCAGGGCAAAAACATGGCGATTCATTATCTGGCGGACGACCTGAAGGACGGCAAGGAAATCTTTGAGATTGAGCCGAAGCCCTGGGCACCCGCGCCGATTGAGGAATATTCGCCCATGGTGGATTTGTGCCGCGCGGCAGTGACCGCCATGTTCGAAGCGTGGGATGGCTACTGGTACACCATCGCCAACGCGATCACCACCCAGCGCTCCGTGTACCAGGAGATGCCCCCGGACGGCAGAGTGGATGGAGATGCTTATTATGTGGTGCCGGAATGGTTGTTCGAGGCCTATGCCAAGGCGCTCTTCCCGGATAAAGAAATCCCGCCCAAAGAAGAAATGGACGAAAACTGGGTGAGCTATTACCCGGAGGAAAAAGAATATTGGGTGTACCTGGCCTATTCCACTTGGCTTGGGGCGACATATCAGAGCGCCGCGCCAAACCCCGACGGCACATGGGACCTCACGGTCAATCTGTTTGCCGAGGGGGAGGAGGCGGATCCGTATACCTTCACGCTTGCGCCCAACAAGGCGTTTCACCCCAACAGCCCCTTTGAGTATCATATCATTGGCATGCCGGAAGAAGGGCCGCAGCCCGCGCCGCCTCCGCCAAGCTGGGTAACCGGAACATGGTGGTTGTCGCTGGATAACGGACGGACGGGCTACATCGAAATCTATGAGGACGGCATCGCAGGGCTTTACATCGGCCCCGGCGGCAGCGAAGAGCTCTACGAAATCTATTGGGGCACGGTATCCCCTGATGGCAACGGCGACGAAACAGCAGAAGCCGGCATGCCGCTCGACATGCAGATCAGCTTTGAATGGGAGCGCAGCATCGCCGGTTCGCCCGTGAGGAACCCACCGAAACAATACGAGGGCGTGTATACCGTGCGCCACGCATGGGAGGACGACCAGCAGGTGCTGCACATTTCCACCAAAAGCGGAGACAACCTATTCGGCAAAAAAACGCTGAAAGTGTTGTGGGTTCCCCTGATCAAGAATGAAGACATCATGGAAGATAATGGGGCAATGGGGTAACACCTTATAAATAATCAACCAAATATTCGCAAATAGAGAAAGGAAGATTAACATGGGACTGATCAAAGCAATCGCGGGCGCAGCGGGGAGCGCATTGGCCGACTCGTGGCGCGAATACTTCTACTGTGAATCCATCGCATCGGATATCCTGGTGACAAAAGGCGAAAAGCGCCAGAGCGGGCGCAGCAGCAACACCAAAGGCAGCGACAACGTCATCACCAACGGCTCAATCATCGCGGTGGCGGACGGCCAGTGCATGATCCTCGTGGACCAGGGCAAGATCACGGAGCTGTGCGCCGAGCCCGGCGAGTTTGTGTATGACAGCGGCACCGAAGCCAGCATCATGTACGGCGGGCTGGGGCAGGGCATCAAGGCAACCTTCCAGCAAATCGGCAAGCGCTTCACCTTCGGCGGCGAAACCCCCAAGGACCAGCGCGTGTATTACTTCAACATGAAGGAAATCCCCGGCAACAAATACGGCACGGCATCTCCGGTTCCCTTCCGCGTGGTGGACAAAAACATCGGCTTGGATATCGACATTTCCATCCGCTGCAACGGCGAATTCTCCTACAAAGTCGCGGACCCGATTTTGTTCTACACAAACGTGTGCGGCAACATCAGCAAGGAATATAACCGCGAAGAAATCGACAGCATGCTGCGCACGGAGCTGCTCACCGCATTGCAGCCGGCTTTCGCAAAAATCTCTGAGATGGGCATCCGCTACAGCGCACTGCCGGGCCATGCTTCTGAATTGGCCGATGCGCTCAACGAAGTGCTCTCAAAGAAGTGGACGGAGCTGCGCGGCCTGAAGGTCTTCTCCTTCGGTGTCAACACGGTCAGCGCCTCCAAGGAAGACGAAGATTTGATCAAGCAGCTGCAGCGCGGCGCGGTCATGCGTGACCCGACCATGGCGGCAGCCCAGCTCACCGCTGCCCAGAGCGACGCCATGCGCGCGGCGGCATCCAACACAAGCGCCGGCCCCGCCATGGCATTCATGGGCATGAACATGGCAGGCAACGCCGGCGGCATGAACGCGGGGCAGCTGTTCCAGATGGGGCAGCAACAGCAGCAAGCGCCTCCGCAGCAGCAAGCACCCGCGGCAGCAGCAAGCGGCTGGGCATGCGCCTGCGGCAATGCGGGCAACACAGGCAAGTTCTGCGCCAACTGCGGCCAACCGCAGCCCGCACCGGCGGCCGGGTGGCAATGCGCCTGCGGTGCGGCGAACACGGGCAAATTCTGCGCCAACTGCGGCCAGCCCCAGCCCAGTGGGTGGCAGTGCAGCTGCGGTGCGGCGAACACAGGCAAGTTCTGCGCCAACTGCGGCAAGCCGCAGCAATAACAGCGTGAATCAAAATTGCGCGTAAATAAATCAGCCAACAAAAACCCAATAAAAGATGAAAAGGAGAAAATATTATGGCACTGTTTGATAAGAAATTCTGCGACATCTGCGGGGGCAAAATCGGCATGCTCGGCAACCGCAAGCTCGACGACGGCAATTGCTGCAAGGATTGCGCCAAGCAGCTTTCTCCCTGGATGACCGACCGCCGCCGCAGCACCATCGCGGACATCAAGGAGCATTTGGCTTATCGTGAGGAAAACAAACGCAACCTTGCGCGCTTCAACCCGCAAAGCGTTGTGGGCGAGGACTGGAAGGTCATGGTGGACCCGAACATGGGCGTGTTCGCGGTCACCCGCAGCAACAACTGGCGCGCGGATAACCCCGATCTCATTCCGCTGGCGTCCGTGGTTTCCTGCGAGATTGAGCGCAAGGAGCAGCAGCACGAGGTGAAAGAGAAGCTCAAGGACGGCACAGAGCGCAGCTATTCGCCGCCGCGCTACGAATATTCCTATGACTTCCAGGTGCAGATTAACGTCAGCTGCCCCTGGTTCAACGAGATTGAGTTCAAGCTCAACCCCAGCAACATCAAAGACCGCTACGACCCGGCATACAGGCAGTACGAAGCGCTCGGCGATCAAGTGCGCAATATGCTGCTTTCCGCCAAGAACAGCATGGGCGGCATGGGCGGTGCGATGCCGATGGGTGGTTTCCAGCAGCAGGGCTTTCAACAGCCGATGCAGCAGGGCTATCAGCAGCCGGGGCAGTTCCAGCAGCAGCCCATGCAGCAGCAATATCAACAACAGCCGATGCAGCAACCCATGCAACAGCAACCCATGCAACAAGCGGCACCTGCACCTGCCGCTGCGGGCAACTGGTTCTGCCAGAGCTGCGGCACGCCCAACACGGGCAAGTTCTGTCAGAGCTGCGGCGCGGGCCGCTAAGCAACATATGAGAAAAAAGGGGGCTTCCGCACGGCGAGCTCCCTTTCGTTTTTCTGATGCATAGGAGAATCTGCCCATGAAAAAAGTCATAGTTATCTTGGTTGCCGGTCTGCTTTTGATTAGACTTGCTGCCTGCGTATCGAAGCCAAAAGAACCTGATTCAACGACAAACCCGACAACTGTTACAACTGCAGCTGAAATCACAGAAGCAAAAAAATCCAGCGATGCCGGACCATACGAAGCGTTCCTCAAATCAGGGCAATGGGCGCTTTTGCAGGACGGCGCGTGGGACTTGCTTGAGAGGGACTTCGAGCTCACAGCGTATAAAGTGTTCGACTTTGACGGCGACGGAGTGGATGAACTGTGGCTGGAGGCCTCGAAATCAGACGGTTTTGACAAACATAGTGGGTTTTATACCATTGAAAACGCGCAGATCAAAGAACTGCTTTCCGGGTATCTTTCCTCCGGCAGCAGCGGAGGAGATTATGTTGCCATGTATTATGATGCGCAGACACAGCAGCATCTTGCGGGACTGGTCGGCAATACCAACGGTTTTGACAGATTTGCCATCTATGGTACGTATTACGAGTATAAAAATGGACAGCTGCGTGAGGTGCTGGATTTGACACTGACAAGCGGATATGAGGAAATTGACAGCGAAACGGTTTATACAGTGAACGGCAAGCAGACAACCGAAGAAGAGCATAACCAAGCATATGCGCGGCTGACAAAACCAACGGACAAAAAGTTTCTTCTGGAGGATACCCCCTGAGCGGGAAAACAGCACAACGAAAGGATGATGAGCCATGGCATTGCAAGACTTAAAATGCCCGAACTGCACCGGTGCGCTGCAGTTTGAGCCGGGCACGCAAAAACTGACCTGCCCCTTCTGCGCCTCTGACATTGACCTGACGGCGTTTGCCTCGGATTTGAGCCAGGCGGACGAGCCGGAACAGCTTGATGTGAGCTGGGCGGGCGGATACTGGGGAGGGGAGGAGCAGGAGGGCCTGGCGGTCTATTCCTGTAATTCCTGCGCGGGCGAAATCGTCGGCGACGACACACTGGGCGCCACCTCGTGCCCCTTCTGCGGGAACCCCGTGGTGATGACGAGCAAATTTTCCGGCGAGCTGCGGCCCGACGCCGTGCTGCCCTTTAAGCTCGACAAAAAAGCGGCGAAGGCGGCTCTGGAAAAACACTATGGCAAGAAAAAACTGCTCCCGAAGGTGTTCAAAGACAAAAACCACATCGATGAAGTGCGGGGGGTTTATGTGCCTTTCTGGATTTATGACGCCGACGCGGGCGGGCGTGTGGCCTACCGCTGCACCAGAACGCGCCGGTGGAGCGACAAGGATTATGACTACACCGAAACCTCCTATTTCCATGCGGAGCGGGAGGGGAAGCTTGGCTTTGCGGGCGTGCCGGTGGACGCTTCGTCCGCGATGGACGACGCGCTGATGGATTCCATTGAGCCCTTCAATCTCTCGGAGGCGCAGGCGTTCAATGCCGCCTATCTGGCGGGCTACTCCGCCAACAAATATGACCAGGACGCGCAGCAGTGCTCCAGCCGCGCCAACGAGCGCATGTATGCCACGGCGCAGGCCGCGATGGCGGAAACCGTGACCGGCTACGAAAGCGTGGTGCCGGATGGCAGCAGCCTGCATTTTTTGGGCGGGCAGGTGCGCTATGTGCTGCTGCCGGTGTGGCTGCTCAACACCAGCTGGAATGGGCAGAAATATACCTTTGCCATGAATGGGCAAACCGGCAAGCTGGTGGGCGATTTGCCGCTGGATAAAGCGGCGCACAGGAAATGGTTCTTTGGGATATTTGCCGCCGCGGCAGTGGTGATTGAATTGCTGCTGCTGTGGCTGGGATAGGGGGGTGACGAAATGAAAACAACAAAAAAATTATTTGCGTCACTGATGATGGTATTGGTACTTGCCGCCGCGGTGCTCCCGTTTGCGGCTTCAGCGGCATCGGCTCGGCCCGTCAAGATATATGCGGCAAACAAGATCGATCAGCTGGACGTGTCCGATTTGGCCGATTATTCCAGAGCGGTCAGCAGAGTCTGCGGGCTGGAGGCGTGCTTCTTTTTGGCAACGCCGTTTTATGCAAAAAGCCAGACGCTCGAAGAATACACGCGGGAGCAGTTCAAGGATGTGACGGACGGCTTTGTGCTCGCCATTGACGAGGAAAACAAGATTTGGAATATGGTGAGCTTTGGCAGGGCGCAGAACCGGATGACAGAGGAAATTGAGGATGCGCTCTACGACGCGTACTATGCCGAAGATACCTATGTCGATGGGATCAATGCGTATCTGAAGCGGGCGTCGGAGCTGCTCGCCAAAGCATACACCGGGGCGGTGGACGATTTTACAGGCAAGGTCAACGAAGAAAATCTGGTAAGCCTGCGCAAGCTTGCCGCAGAGGTTAGCACCAAATGCAAGCTGGATATCGCCTTTGTGCGCCCACCGGAAACCAGCGAGAAGTCCCTTAGAGATTACCTCGCCGGCTACTACCAGAGCGAAAAAAAGCTTGAAAAGGACGGCATTGTTCTGGGCATTGACGCAACGAGCTGGGCGATTGAGGCCTTTGGCACTGCAAAACAGCGGCTGAGTGACGAGCTGGAGGACCGGCTCTACAACGCGTACAAAGCGGGCGGCAGCTATGCCGGCGGCATGCGGGATTTCTTTGAGCTTGCCGGGGAAGTTCTGGCCGCGAGCGGAGCAAGCCTTGCACGCGTGCCCAAGGGCGAACAACTGCCGCGCCTGACCGACGACATGGATTTGCTCACGGACGAGCAGGAAACGCAGCTGCTGGCGAAGCTTGACGAAATCAGCGACCGGCAGAAGTTTGATGTCGTGGTCGCGGTTGTGCCCGCGCTGGATAACCGGGAAGCCCGGCTCTATGCGGTTGATTTCTATGAAGAAAACGGCTTCGGGTACGACGGCACGCAGGACGGAGCCATCCTCTTGCTGGCCACGGCGGACCGCGACTTCGGCTTTGCCTCGCAGGGCTATGGTCTGAAGGTGTTCACCGTTGAGGGACAGAAGTATCTTGATAAGCTGTTCCTGCCGGATCTGAAGGAAGACCGGTATTTTGAGGCGTTCATGGCGTTTGCCGATGCGGTGGATGTCTTCGTGGAACAGGCGAACGCGGGCGAGCCCTACGACACGGGCAACATCCCCAAAACCAAGCAAGAAGTTACCGAAACCCATGTGATCAATTTGGTCGTCAGCTTGGTCGGCGCGTTGATTATCGCGTGGTTCGTCACAAAGAGGTGGAAGGCGCAGCTGAAATCCGTGGCGATGAAGACCAACGCGGCGCAGTATGTGCGTCCGGGCAGTCTGGTGATTACCAATCACAACGACGCGTTCCTTTACAGCAATGTCAGCAGCACGCGCAGGGTAAAGGAAAGCGACAGCGGCGGCGGCGGCGGCGGCTCGTTCAGCAGCTCGTCCGGCAGCAGCTCCACCGGCCACAGCGGAAAATACTAAGCGACAGTTAGCGGCATAAAAAACAACCGGGCTTTCGGAGGCGGAGGCCTGGTTGATTTTTGTGCTTGACAGGGGTGGGGAAAGGTGATAGAATGGGGGAGTGGAATTCCGAAAGACCCCTTCGGGGGATTGAGACTGCATAACACTTGATTGGGTTTCACTGCCGATTTGCGTCGGAATTCCGAAAGACCCCTTCGGGGGATTGAGACACCATAGCTTTCTGCGCAGCTGCGTTGATGACCATGAGTCGGAATTCCGAAAGACCCCTTCGGGGGATTGAGACCTTTAGCCATGGTTTATCTCCTTGCTAATTTTGTCTAGGTCGGAATTCCGAAAGACCCCTTTATGGGAAAGCAAAAGCCCGCCGCAGCTCACACGAGCAACGGCGGGTTTCTGTTGTGCGGAGACAATCCGGACGGAAGGGCAACTGCCGAAAACACCTTGCGCATGCAGAAGGCGTTTGATAGAGAGGGGTGCACATCTGAAGGCGCAAAAGAGAAATCACGGGCAACCCGATGAAGCCGCCACTGCCAAGCCACTGCTTTACAGGCAAAAAAAACACTTGACAACAGCGTTGATATACGCTATAATGATAAACGCTTTAGGGGCATAGCTCAGTTGGTAGAGCAGCGGTCTCCAAAACCGCGTGCCGAGGGTTCAAGTCCTTCTGCCCCTGCCA
>JGI994J12354_10004660_pt1 | contig 12208 bp, 11 predicted proteins | sample IntmicLarv3ML3BL_FD_12354 | JGI IMG/M metagenome (IMG submission 12354) | reverse complement strand
TATGATGTAACGTTTTTCACCGTCTGCATAGTTCAACAATGCGATGCGAGCTGTTCTATTAGGATCGTATTCTATGCTTTTTACTGTAGCAGGAACACCTTCCTTATCGCGTTTAAAATCTATAATTCTATACTGTTGCTTATGACCACCGCCCATTTGGCGCATCGTCATTTTTCCTGAATTATTCCTACCACCGGATCTTTTCTTAGGTTGCAACAAACTTTTTTCCGGTATGTTGGTAGTAATCTCGTCAAACGCGCTTATTACTTTAAAGCGCTGTCCAGGAGTTGTCGGTTTAAATTTCTTTAGAGCCATTATATCTTAAATATTGCTGTAAAAATCAATAACTTGACCTGTTGATAATGTAACAATTGCTTTCTTAAAAGCGTTTGTTCTTCCACTTACGAATCCACCTTTGGTGAATCTTGATTTTGCCTTGCCGCTATAATTCATTGTATTGACATCTTGAACATCAACACCGTACAATTTCTCAACGGCTTTCTTTATCTCTATTTTATTTGCCTTTTTATTAACAATAAAAGCGTAACGGTTGCTGAACTTTTCAGTCGTCAACGTCATCTTTTCTGTTACTATAGGTCTAACAATAATTTCCATCTCTTATGCTATTTAAATTATTTTATACAAATTCTTTCTATATCACCAATAGCACTTTCAAGTACAAGCATATGATGTGCTTTTAGTATCGTGTAAGTATTCAAACAATCTGCATTTATTACTTCGGCACCTTGAATGTTTCTTGCCGATAAATACAAATTAGAATCTGCTTTTTGTGATACTAATAATACTCTTTTGCCTGCGAGCTTAAAATTCTTAATCAACTCAACAAAGTTTTTAGTTTTACATGTGTCGAAAGTAAAATCTTCGATAACTGTAAAGTTTTGTTCTGCAACTTTATAAGACAAAGCTGATTTACGAGCTAATGCTTTTAATTTTTTGTTGAGTTTGAAATGATATAATCTTGGTTTTGGACCAAAAACTCTACCACCGCCTCTGAAAACAGGGCTCTTGATGTCACCATAACGTGCTGCACCTGAACCTTTTTGTTTCTTCAACTTCTTAGTACTACCGGTTACTTCACTTCTTTCTTTAGATTTATGAGTACCTTGGCGGTTGTTAGCCATATACTGTTTTGCATCTAAATAGATAGCATGATCATTGGCTTCTATACAGAAAACCTCTTCGTTAAGTTCAACTTTCTTTGAAGTTTCACTACCTTTAATGTTATATACTACTAACTCCATCTCTCAATAATTACGTATGATCCAATTGAGCCAGGAACAGCTCCTTTAACTAATATCAAATTCTTTTCAAGAACTATCTTCAACACCTGAAGGTTGATCATTTTCACTCTATCATTACCCATTCTTCCTGCCATGCGCATTCCTTTGAATACTCTTGAAGGATATGATGATGCTCCGATAGAACCCGGTGCTCTCATTCTATTGTGCTGACCGTGTGTTGCGTCGTTTACACCGGAAAATCCGTGTCTTTTAACAACCCCTTGAAAACCTTTACCTTTAGAAGTTCCTACAACGTCAACATATTCGCCTTCTACGAATACATCTACGCGAAGCTCTTCACCGTATGTTTTACGTGATCCTGTTTCGAATCTCGTAAACTCTCTTACTATTCTTTTAGGAGTAACTCCGGCTTTCTCAAAATGCTTTTTCATAGCATTTGGTGTATGCTTTTCTTTTTTGTCATCGAAAGCTAACTGAATAGCTTCATAACCATCGTTCTCCAATGTCTTAACTTGGGTAACATAACATGGACCTGCTTCAATGACGGTGCACGGAATGTTCTTTCCGTTTTCATCAAAAATGCTGGTCATACCCAACTTCTTTCCAATTAATCCTGACATTTTCGTTATTTATTTATTATTAATACTCTAATTTAAAAACTCATTACACTTTGATTTCAACTTCAACACCGCTCGGTAATTCGAGTTTCATTAAAGCGTCAATAGTTTTTGTCGTTGAACTATAAATATCCAACAATCTTTTATAGGTTGAAAGTTGGAATTGTTCACGTGATTTTTTGTTTACAAACGTTGAACGGTTAACCGTAAAGATTTGCTTGTTAGTTGGCAATGGAATAGGTCCATTAACTATTGCTCCGGTCGATTTTACCGTTTTCACAATTTTCTCAGCAGATTTATCTACGAGATTGTGATCGTACGATTTTAGTTTTATTCTAATTCTTTGGTCCACTTTATTTATTTTTAAAAATCTACTCTATAACCTTTAATTTTATACATCACATCTTCCATAATATCGCGCGAAGGAACAGAATAATGAGAAAATTCCATTGAAAATGTACCTCTTCCCGAGCTGATATTTCTTAAAGAACTGATGTAGCCAAACATTTCCGCTAATGGAGCGTTGGCATTCAATATTTGTAATTCGCCTTTGGAATCCATACCGGTAACTTGCGCTCTTCTTTGATGTAAATCGCCAGAGATTTCACCGATATAATCCGATGGGGAAACAACTTCAATCTTCATGATAGGCTCCAAAATAACAGGTGCCGCTTTTTTGCAAGCATTTTTGAAACCGATGCCGGCAGCAATTTCGAATGCTAAAGCATCGCTATCTACTTCGTGCGCAGAGCCGTCAATCAATCTAACTTTGATACCATAAACAGGAGCTCCAATTAAAACGCCATTTTGCAAAGCATTTTTGAAACCCTTTTCTATAGCAGGAATATATTGCGAAGGAATTGCGCCGCCTTTTACTTCATTTACAAATTGCAAGCCTGCTTTATTGTCGCCCGTATTGCTTATTTCAAATTCGATATCTGCAAATTTACCGTGACCGCCTGTTTGTTTTTTGTAAACTTCTCTATGTGTAATCGTGCTCGTAATTGTTTCTTTGTAAGCAACTTGAGGACGACCTTTTGAACAATCAATATTTTGCTCGCGTGATAATCTGTCTAAAACAATGTCTAAATGTAATTCGCCCATTCCGCTTACAACAGTTTGACCTGTTTCGCCGTCAAAAGAAACAACAAAAGTAGGATCTTCTTCTACCATTTTTGCTAATGCGATGTTAAGTTTCTCAACATCTTCTTGTTTCTTAGCTTCAACAGCAATTTGAACAACCGGCTCAGGGAAAACAATATTTTCGAGGAGGATTTGATGTGAAGTATCACATAAAGTATCACCCGTTTTGATTTCTTTAAATCCAACGCCTGCTGCAATATCGCCTGCTAAAATTTCAGTCAGCGGGTTTTGCTTGTTAGCGTGCATTTGAAGAATTTTCGACATTCTTTCTTTCTTTCCTGTATTAACATTCAAGAATTGCGAGCCTGCTGTAAATTTACCTGAGTAAACTCTGAAGAACACCAATTTTCCAACAAAAGGGTCTGTTTGAATTTTGAATGCTAATGCGCTAAATGGCGCATTTTCTTCGGGTTGTACAAGAACAGGATTGCCGTTGAAATCAGTTCCATAAACAGGTGGAGTATCCAACGGACAAGGCAAATAGTTTACAACTGCATCTAATATCGGTTGAACACCTTTATTTTTGAATGATGAGCCGCAGATAACAGGAAACAATTTCAAATCAATTGTTGCCTTTCTGATAGCGTTTTTCAATTCATCAACAGTGATTGAAGTGGCATCTGTGAAATATTTATTCATCAGATTTTCGTCCAATTCTGCAACTGTTTCAATCAATTTATCACGATATTCGTTAACGGTATCGAGAAGTTCGGCAGGAATTTCGTATTCTTCAAATTTTGTTCCTTCGGCATCATCGTCCCAAACGAAAGCTTTATTTTCGATAAGGTCAACAATACCTACGAAAGCCAATTCTTCGCCGATAGGAATTTGCAAAACTAATGGTTTAGCATTAAGTTTCGATTTAATTTCGTCAACAACTCTGAAGAAATCGGCACCCGAGCGATCCATTTTATTAACATAGCAAATTCTGGGAACTTTGTACTTATCGGCTTGTCTCCAAACTGTTTCCGATTGTGGCTCAACGCCGCCAACGGCACAGAAAACGACAACACCGCCGTCGAGTATTCTCAAAGATCTTTCAACTTCCACCGTAAAATCAACGTGCCCCGGAGTATCAATGATGTTGATTTTATATTTATCTTCATCATAATTCCAGAACACGGTTGTTGCAGCCGATGTGATAGTAATTCCGCGTTCTTGTTCTTGCGGCATCCAATCCATTACTGCTGTACCTTCGTGCACTTCGCCCATGCGGTAGTTCACTCCGGTATAATACAATATACGCTCCGTCGTGGTAGTTTTACCCGCGTCAATATGGGCCATTATCCCAATATTTCTCGTATGTAATAATCTATCAGACATTGCGTTAATCTTCTACTAAGTTCTATAATGAGCGAAAGCTTTGTTAGCTTCAGCCATTCTGTGAATATCTTCTTTACGTTTAAAAGCGCCGCCTTCTTCTTTGTAAGCTGCCAAGATTTCGCTTGCTAATTTCATGCTGAACGATTTTTCGTGGCGTTTACGAGCGTAGCCTATCAAGTTTTTCATACCGAGTGATTCTTTACGACCTGCGCGAATTTCGGTAGGTATTTGGAATGTTGCACCACCAACGCGTTGACTTTTTACCTCAACGGAAGGAGTAACATTTGCAAGTGCTTTTTCCCAAACTTCCAAGCCATTTTCGCCTGATTTTTCACCAACAACGGTAATCGCATCGTAAAACAATCCGTATGCAAGGTTTTTCTTACCTTTAAGCATAATATTGTTTACAAACTTGGTTACTTTCGGACTACCATAAATTGGATCCGGAAGTATTATGCGTTTTTTTGGTTTTGATTTCCTCATTTTATTATATATATAATAGGTATATTAATTACTATTTCTTCGCTTTTGGACGTTTTGCACCGTATTTTGAACGTCTTTGAGTTCTTCCGTCAACACCGCTGGTATCGAGGGCACCTCTAACGATATGGTAACGAACACCCGGTAAATCTTTTACACGACCACCTCTTATCAATACGATAGAGTGTTCTTGTAAGTTATGACCTTCACCCGGAATATAAGCATTAACCTCTTTTAAATTGGTTAAGCGAACTCTCGCAACTTTTCTCATTGCCGAATTCGGTTTCTTAGGAGTTGTAGTGTAAACTCTTACGCAAACACCGCGACGTTGTGGACAAGAATCCAAAGCCGGACATTTACTTTTGTCTGTGAGTTTTTGACGACCTTTTCTAACTAATTGTTGTATTGTAGGCATACTCTGTTTTTATTTTCTTTTTATTAATTTCAAAATATATGTTAAAAGCTTAAAAAACAGACAGATAGGGCGGGAAGACAACTTTCTGCGACTCGTTCGCAGGTTGAAACCTATGTTTGCCTTATCTTATCAGGTTTCTTAAACCATTGGAAAGCACCGCAAAACGGTTTAATTTTTTCTTTCCAAATCAGGCTGCAAAGATATAACAATTTTCTTAAATACAACTGTTTGTTGAAAAAAAATTTATAAAAATATTTTGTTTGTGTGGGAATGGGATATAACTATTATATTTATAGATAGATAGCTGTGATTTTTCGGTGTAATTTAGTTTAATGTGGAATTAAAATTATTCATTCTTATTCGGCTAAAGCAATACAAAACATCGGCAGTGCCTCCTAAAAAGATGTATTTTTTAGGATTATATAAAGACTTTTGAGACAAGCCCGTAAAAAATACAATTTTTTAAAAAAAAAAATAATTCCCAAACTTCTTATTGTTTTAAAAATATTTTATACTTTTGCAGTGTAAAATTGGCACAAAAAAAGAATTATTTTGTGCCAAAAATAAACAATAAAATTTATGCAATCAACACATAATCAAATTGAAAACGAAATAACAAAAAGCAAAAGAGGAAAAGTGCTTTTTCTGTCTGACTATGCAAATTGCGGCACCAATGTAGCAGTGCGGCATACTTTTTCGCGATTAAATAAACGTGGACTTTTAATCCGACTTTCTGCGGGAATTTATTTGTATCCTGAAATTGACAAAGAAATCGGCGTAATTTATCCGTCAATTGAGAAAATCGCCAAAGAAATTGCCAAGCAGGAAAAAGCAAGGGTGATTCCAACAGGCGTGTATGCGCTCAACGTATTGGGACTTTCTACGCAAGTGCCAACACGTGTGGTTTTCCTCACAGACGGCACACCACGTATGATATACCTTGAGAACGGAGCAACTATTAAATTCAAAAAAACTGCCCCTAAATACCTGTCGTTCAAAAGCAAGTTGGTTTCACTTATTGTTTTTGCGCTGCGCGAAATCGGCGAAAACAAAGCCACAACCGAGCAATTGGAACGGATTAAAGAACTATTACAGAACGAAAAGCAGGAAATTATAATCAACGACCTTGCTCTTGCGCCTATCTGGGTTAAAAACACAATCTTAAAATTGCTAAAAAATGAATAACTTTCTAAAAATCAGCGTAAAGAGGCAAACAAATGCGATTGAGACAACAGCAAAACAACTAAAAATTGTTCCGTCTGCTGTCGAAAAAGATGTATGGGTGACAGCAGTATTACGTGCATTATTCACTTTACCATACGCCGAACATTTATCGTTCAAAGGCGGCACCTCGTTGAGCAAATGTTATAATCTGATAGAGCGATTTTCAGAAGATATTGATATTGCAGTAAGCAGGGAGTTTTTAGGTTTCGGAGAAACACTATCGAAAACACAAATTAACGATAAATTGCGCCGCGCTGCCTGCTCTTTTGTACGAGAAAAATTGCAGTTTGATGTGGCAAATGAGCTTGAAAATCAAGAAATAAACACAAAATTATTTTCTGTAAAAGTAAATATCACACCTGTTACTACGACCGACCCTGAAGTTATTGAAATACACTACAAATCGATTTTTCCACAAAGCAACTATCTAAAACCGATGGTGAAATTGGAAATTGGCGGGCGCTCTATGAATGAGCCATTACGGAAAGTCGCTTTACAATCGTTTATTGACGAGGCATACTCCGATAAATCTTTTGCTGAACAGGCATTTGACGTAAATGCAGTTGCACCGGAACGCACTTTTTTAGAAAAGTTATGCCTTTTGCACGAGGAATTTGCCAAGCCGCAGGAATTTATGCGTTCCCAGCGAATGAGTCGCCATTTATACGATTTGCTAAAGTTGGATAATGCAGGTATCGCTGAAAAAGCACTAAATGACAAAGAATTATACAAAAGCATAATTGAGCATCGCCGTATTTTTAACGCTTTGAAAGGACTTGATTATGACACACTTGCACCCAAAACAATAAACATCGTACCACCCGAAAATATCATTGAGCTTTGGAAATCCGACTACGAAACAATGCGCGAAACAATGATTTACGGAGATTCATTGCCGCCTAACAAACTGATTGAAAAGATAAAGCAACTTAATGAAAGAATTAACCACTTAGATTGGTAAATTCATACGCTCTCAGCTAAGTATCATTTAGCTACTTTGTAACAAAGGAAAAAATTTGAAATCAAAAACACCACATTACAAATTTTGTTAATCTCCCCTCAAACACAATCCCATTAAAAAACAAATATTACTTTTGCCGAATATTAATAAACTTCAATTCTATCGTTTATGAAAAAAATCTACTCTCCCCTTTCGATTTTCAAGCTTATGCTCTTTTTGCTTTTGTTTCCCTCTCTAACATTCGCGCAAGAAGCAAGAATAAAATACACCGAGCAAATACAAATTCCTGAAAACGTCAAAGACTTAGAGCCTAATATTCGTGCCGCAGTGGAGGCTCAGCTAAAACAGCAAGGCAAAACCAAGTATTTGTACTACAATAGAGGTATAAGTTTGTATATGGCTGATGATGAGGTTGAAAGTGGCAATAATGCAAATGCAACACAATCAAATATTCAAATTAAGACTTTGGGCGGGGATGCTGTTGTGTATAAAAATCACGAAAGCAAAGAAATGATTTGCCAAGAATACATTCTCGATAGAAAATTTCTGATTGATGAAAAATTGGAGACTTCTGCATGGAATTTAGAGGCGGAGGAAAAAGTTATCGGAAATTTCAAATGCAAAAAAGCTTCGAATAGTGATGGCGATATTGCATGGTACTGCCCTGATATTCCCATCAGCGACGGACCCCTTATTTATTACGGATTGCCCGGACTTATTATTGAAATGGAAACAAAAACGCAAACAATCACTGCTGAAGAAATTAATACGAAATACGACACTTCTGCAAAAATCAAAAAACCTGATTCCGGAAAAAGTGTGAGCAGGGAAGAGTATAAAGAAACTTTCAAAAAGAAAATGGCTGAAATGGGTGTTGATGGTGGCAGTTCCGGTGTAAAAGTTATCAAAATGCAGTAATTCTATGAGATTTTTGCTTACTGTGCTTATTGTAGCAATTACCCATAGTATAGCATATTCGCAGTCTATAGTGTCGGGAAATGTTACGGACAACAGCAATGCGACAATTCCATTCGCTGCCGTAACTCTTTTGCAAACATCTGACTCGACAATAGTTAGCTACTCCATCACTAATAATAATGGAGTTTTTACGATTAGTTATAAGCCCGGAAAGTATATTTTAAAAGTAAGCTGTTTAGGATATATTACTCAAACAAAAAATATTATTCTTTCTGAAAATCAGTCCATTAATGTAAATTTCATTTTAAATGAAAATATTATTGAGCTGGAAGGAGCAGTCATAACCGAGACCAATCCGGGAATTAGATTTGCGCAAGATACTATACGTTTCGACCCGAAAGTATTTACTGACGGCACAGAAGTCAACTTGGGCGAAATGCTAAATAAGTTGCCCGGAGTTGAAGTTGATGAAAAAGGAGGTGTGAAAGCGCAAGGAAAGCAAGTAGAAAATATTCTTCTTAATGGGCAAGATATTTTCTCTGGCAATACACAAATGGCTACAAAAAATCTACCTGCCGACATCGCAGAAAATGTTGAAGTACTGAATAGTTACAGCGAATATTCTTTGTTGAGCGGCTTTCAATCTCACGAAAAAACAGTGATTAATGTTGGTGTCAACAAGGAGCGTTTGGGAAAAATATCGGGAAATATTACTGCCGGAGGAGGTTATAACAAGAAATATCTCGGCAAGGGAAATATTATGCAGATTAACTCCAAAATCATGACTTCTTTCATTGGCGCAATTAATAATACCGGCGATGAAGTGTTCAGCATTGAAGAATATATTAGTTTGCAAGGCGGAGTTAATGAATTGAGTGGCAACAACTCCGGACAAGTAGCCGTTAGCCTTTCAAAAGAGGAACAACGACTTTTGATGCCGAAAAACAACACCTTTTCCCGTCTAAATGGTTTGAGCGCTTTAAATGTTGCCTATCAGCCAAAATCATCATTAAAAATAAATTCATATTTTCTATTTAATGGCATGAAAGAGGAAGCTGAGGATATGATAAAGTACAAATATATTTTACCTCTTAATAGTTTTGAAGCCACAAATCAATCAAAGTACACAAGCAACAATAAGCTGTATGCCGGTTATTTTAAATTGAATTTTCAGCCTTCTGAAACATTCAATTTGGTTTACAAAGGCAATATTTCTGTTATTAATATGGCAAGCAATAATCATGCCCTGAACACAATCGACACGGAAATACTTAATACTCTGGGCTTTGATAATGCACAAACTTTAACAACTAAGCATGATATTACAATGATGAAATCTCTTGGAAAACATCTTTTATCTGCTAATGCCAATTTCTCCTTTTCCAATAAACCTGCGACATACGCAATTCAAACAGATTCATTATTGCTCCCCCTACCCTTAGCTCAGATAGATGGTTGGTATTACGGACAACAAAATATTTTTTCGCAACAGCTTGATGGTAGCCTTAATACATCATTTATTTACAGAATTAATTCATCATATTTTTTCAAAACAAGTTTAAATGCTGTATTGATTAATCAGAAATATGAATCGGAAATTTATGATAATACGCTTCCGAGTGAACTTGTGAAATTGGAAGGAGATAGTTTGCAGAATAATTTGAGTATGAATATGTATGATTATAATGCAGGTATTAATTTTGTGAAAAATGTTGGTGTTTTCCGTTTTAAACTTGGAGTTTTTGCCCATTTGTACAAATTTTATAATGATTTGTTTGACAGTAGCAATAATTTTGCTTTAAATCCTTTGGCGGAAATATCACTGCACTTCAGTCAAAAAAATGTTTTGAGTTTATCTTTTTCTCAATCAGACACTCCAAACTCGCCGGAGGCTTTTATTTGCGGAACTGTTTTCAACTCTTATCAAACTTATTCGCATAATAGTTTAACTCAATATCTTTATAACACAAAGTATACGACAAAGCTCACATATCACTTTTTCGATATGTTTTCCAATACTACGGTAGTGCTTACGGGATTGTATAGCCGGCTTGTCAATTCAGTTACAAACAGCTACTACCAAAGTGGATTACTTACTGAATATCAATCGATATCTTCATCTCCCGGCAACACACTTTTTACAAGATTGTATGTCAGCAAAGGACTTGGTTTTGTGCCATGGACGATTATACTTAGCGGTGGATACAACATTAATACTCTGTCAAATAAGTCGATGAATCTTGATAATAAATTTCAATTTGAAAACACAAGCGGAAAGCTGTCTGTTACAAGTAATTATCGAAAGAAGTTGGATTTTGAATGTGCAGCGGGTTTGGAATATTTAAAAAACAAATCCTCATTAGGTTCGGAAAGTACGCAGCTAATTCAGCGATATGCGGGTAAAATCAAAATGAATTTTGCAAAGAAATTCTTTTCTTATGTTGAATTGGAATATGTCATTAACAACACAATTGACAGTCGGCAAGACTTGTATAATCTCAATGCCGGGCTACGATATCAGCTAAGCAAAAAGTGGGAATTTGAAATTGCCGGAGTAAATATGCTGCATCTTAATGAGCAAAATTGGATTATTGCATCTTACAATGGTATATATATGTCGGAAATATATTATCGCCAAATACCGGGAAACATCATGGCTAAAGTGCATTTTAAGTTTTGATGATTTTGCCGTTTGTTTTTTAACCACGAAGGGCAATATCAAGCATTTTCTATCTTGCACAAACTAAATAGAAACTCCAATCCGCCGTCGATGCGATTTTTGGCAACAATTGTTCCGCGATGAAAGGCTACAGCATTTTTCACAATAGATAAACCTAAACCACTGCCGCCCGTTTCGCGGGTACGTCCTTCGTTGATGCGATAAAAACGTTCAAAAAGGCGGTTAAGATGCTGTTCGTCAATACCTGTGCCGTTGTCTGAATAGGAAAAATAGTAAAAGTTGGCATCTTCGTTGTAAATATTTACGAAGATATTGATATCATTGCCGGCATAGCAAATGGCATTGTCGGTCAGATTGCGGAAAATTGAGTAGAGCAGGTTGCGATTGCCGCGCACTAACACGTTGTCGTTGATATTCCATTCCATTGTAATCTTTTTTTCGCACAAAGGAATTTCGAGGTCAGCATGAAGTTCTTCAAGTAATTGCTTGATATTGACTGTTTCTACAGTAAAAGAACGAGGTGAATCATCAATTTTGGCAAGCAAGCCCATATCGCTGATAAGTTCCGAAAGCGTGAGTGTTTGATTATATGCGCGTTCAATAAAGTAGTGCTCTTTTTCCTTGTCGAGCTGATTATTCAACACAGTTTCGAGGTAGCCGCGAATGCCTGTTACCGGCGTGCGCAGTTCATGCGTGATGTTGCCTGTCATTTCTTGTTTGAGAAGGCGGTTTCTTTCTTTGTTGGTGATATCGTTGATAATGATTTCAAAACTACCATCGTCGAACAGATTGACACGAACGACAAAAATTTTGCCTTGCTTGCAAATTTGTGTTTCAAAATAATGTTCTGTTTTATTTTCGGTCTGAAGAAAAATCGACACTTTTTCAAATGCAGGGTCAGAAATGGCAGCCGATGCCTTGATGTTCGACCCGTCGGCTATCGTATTGATATATTGAACAAATAAGCCGTTGTAAAATTCCACGACAGCTTCGGCAGTAAAAAAGCAAATGCCTTCTTCGGAATTGTGCACGTGTTGCAGCAATTTTTCGCGCTCAAAAGAAAGCTCTTGTCGGTTATCACTCAATTGTTGGTAGTTGGTAATGATTTTTTCCGCAATTTCGCCGAGTTCATCTTTTGAAATTTTCGCAGTCATTTTTCCGTTTTCCATTAAATTAAGCACTTGG
>JGI994J12354_10004659_pt1 | contig 12208 bp, 9 predicted proteins | sample IntmicLarv3ML3BL_FD_12354 | JGI IMG/M metagenome (IMG submission 12354) | reverse complement strand
CGGACGGGGTGGTCGAGGGGCGGCCGCGAAGCGGACGGGGTGGTCGAGGGGCGGCCGCGAAGCGGACGGGGTGGTAAAAGCCGAATCAATACAATTGCTTAAAATAGCATCTAGAAAACATAGTAAAGGGGTATCGCCATGAACACGAATTCCCGTTTGCAATCCAGACCCACAAAGCCCTTCCACTACGCGTTTGGAATGTTCGGCACCTCCATCCCCATCAACATGTTCAAAACCTTCGCGTTCATCTTTTATGTTGACCATCTGGCGGCGATCACGGCCGAAAAATTCGCCCTGATTCTGGCGATTTACACCGTGGTTGACGCGATTGACAACCCCGTGTACGGCTTTTTGTCCGACAGCACCCGCTCGCCCTGGGGCAGACGGCGGCCCTGGCTGGTGATCGGCGCGCCGCTGCTGGCGCTGAGCTTCGTCATGTTTTTCAACGTGCCGTCCTTTTTGAGCGAGGGCTCCGTTTTCTGGTACGCGCTGGTCATGTATATCCTCACCGGCACGCTGGATTCGCTCATCAACAGCAACTACGGCGCACTGTTCCCGGAGCTCTTCACCACAGAAAAAACGCGGGCAAAAACCAACGCGCTGCGCCAAGCCTTCCAGCTGCTTGCCATGATCGTCAGCATCGCGCTCACGCCCATGGTCACAGAAAAAATCGGCTACAGCATGACGGCCCTTGCCTACAGTGTTCTGGCGGTTGCGGTCATTTTGTATATGGCATTCAACTGCCACGAAACTCCGGAGGCGCAGACGCTGCCGAAGCCGCAGCTGTTCAAAACGATCGCTGCCATCGCGCGCAACCCCAAGTTCTGGCTCTATGGGCTGGCCAACGCGGCTTTTTTTGCGGCGCTGGCGGTGCTGCAGCAATCCATCTCCTTCTTCACAAAATATGTGCTGCAGGCCGAAGGAATGGCCACGACCATTTTGCTGGCGTCGGTCATCGTGTCCGCCATCATTGCCATCCCCATTTGGGTGCAGATCACGAAAAAGCTGCACCTTATGAAGACATGGCGGCTCTCGCTGTTCTATGTGACGCTGACGCTGATCCCGCTGTATTTCACCAAATCGCTCATTTCCAGCACGATTGCGCTGGTGTTCATGGGGCTCGGCTACGGCGGCATCTGCGTGACGATGGACATCGTGGGCGCACGGATTTTGGACGAGGACAAGGCGTTCTACGGCGTGCAGCGCGAGGGCACCTTTTCCAGCCTCACCGGCGTGCTCAATAAAACCAGCGGCCTGTTCGCGGCGCTGGGCTTCCTGCTGGTATCACGCATCTACGGCTACGAAAGCGGCGATGTCCCGGGCCCGCGCCCTGCCGAGGCCGCCCGTTTCCTGATCTGCGTGTTCCCGTTTGCGATCATGCTGTTCTGCTTTGCGCTGTCGCTGCTCCTGCGCTTTAAAGAAGACAAAATCAAAGAAAAAGCCGAAGAAACGGGCGAAGAACAAGCCCATGAATAATCACGTCATCGAGCATCCCCGCAAAATTCTTGTTGACTTTTTCATTCGATGCAATCAACACAAGGGGGCAGTCTGCCCTTTTTCAGGATTGTTTTGAATGCCTCGCCACCAAACCAGCGGCATAGTTTCCGCTCCTTTGTATTTGGTCGCCCTGTGCAGACGCCTACAACTATGAAGACCGCTATAATGAAACCTGGGGTTTTTACAAGAAAACTTCGAATGAGCAATATGAACTGAATCAATGGTATGAACCCCAGGGCAAGCCCTGGACCCGTGCCGCCCCCGAGGAGCGGGGAATTAACCCAAGTACGGATTAAAACCCAAGCATTCAAATATCGGGATGACGAAGGTCTATATTCTTTTGACTTTATTCTGGACCCTAATGATAATTTTACGGATGAATATAGTAACATGTTCTATGATTCATCTGGTCACTACACGTTGGCTGCAAAAGATATAGTCTGGCCATCAGTCAACCTTTTCTAGAGCCAAAAAACTGTAAAAGTCCGCTTGCGTTTAATTTTACCATGCTTTAAAGCCGTGCGTTCTCAGTGAGAATGCACGGCTTTGGGTTGGTTTATTTCATTTTATGCCTCTCCGCCCGTGACCTCCTGCAAATCCACGTGCTTGGTTTCGCGCACCTTCAGGATGAGAATGATCAGGCCGATGATGGTGCCCGGCACGGCCAGCACCAGGCTGACAAGCCCCGCGGAGCTGTCGCCCAGGATGTTGATCAGCACAAGGCCGACACCCGTGGCGAGGAAGCTGGCAAGGCCGCTGATCGCGGGCTGCACGGCCAAAACGGAGGAGCGCAGGTTGGTGGGGGTGGATTCCGCGCACATGAGTCCCCCCGCCACGTCGCCGGCGGCCCAATACCCGCCCACGGCCGCGCCGCACAGCAGGCCCACGATCCAGGGGGTCCAGTTCTGCTGCGAGCCGAGGAAAAACAGCGTGAACGCGCTCACAGCGCACACAGACATGAGGATAACGGCCGGCTTGCGCCCCCATTTGTCCGCGAGGAAGCCCTGCACCAGCTGCAGCAACGCGCTGCCGATGGGGAACCAGAACAGCGCCTGCGTCACAAAGGGCGCGGCGGCGGCCTTCGCCTGCTCCAGGACCATGCCCTGCGCGAGGAACTGCGCCGCATAGCCGTTGGTCATGGTGGTCTCGTAGTACATAGGGATCAGCAGGCCCCAGTACAAAAACGTGCCGCTGATCAGCAGCCAGCGCAGTTGTTTGTTCTGGAAACAAAATTTCAGCGCAACCAACAGCCCCCCTTGGGACTGCGCCGCGCTTTTCTCTTTTTTCGTGGCCTCCCGGACCGCCGGATCCGTGCGCAGATATTCCAGCCGCTTGACGACAAAGGCATCCGTTTCCCGCAGCATAATCAGCGAAAATACCGCCGCGGCCGCAGCCCCAATCGCCGGCACGACATAGACCATGCGCCACTTTGTGATATCATCGCCCATGAAATAGTTGCGCAGTGTGGGGACGACGATGACGCCCAGTGTTGCAATCGCCTTGATGATGGCGTACATCTTGGCCCTGTGCTTTGGCGGCGTGGTTTCCAATATGTACACGGCCTGCATATCGTGCGGAATAAACAGCGCGATGAACAGGGAGCCGAGGACATAGACGGGGATGTTCGTTGCGGCAGCGGTGACAATGAGCCCCAACCCCATGCCCAGTGTGTTGATCACCAAAAAAGGCTTGCGGCCATATCGGTCCGCAAGGGGCTTATAAATCAGCGCGATGAGAAAACCGATCAGGGTCAGCATAGAAATCGCACTCATGCGGGCCACCGCCACCTCCGAGCCAAAAACGGGAGCGAAAATCGCCTGCGCGATGACGCTTTGCATTTGCTTGCCGATTTGTGAAGCCACCTCGTCCGCGATGTATACCACGCTGATAATCAGCAGCATGTAGTAAAGATATGCCGGGCTTTTGGGGCGCGCCTGCTCCCGCTCCAGCCGCTGAATTTCCTTTGCTTCCCGCATCGCTTGCTTGTTCATGCGTTGCTCCTTTCGATTCGAATGAAATATAGGTCGTTGACACCAAGAGAGACTGTGAATGTAATTTTGCTGTCCTGCCATTCGTAGGCCAGTTCTTCGTCCGGCAAAGCGCTTTGGCTCTTGAGCTGCTCCATCTGCGCGGGCGTTGGCACCTGCGGGCTGCCCATGTCCTCCCAGAGCAGCAGCGGGTTGCCATGTGTGCCGTCGATGCGCTGCATATAAACGCGTTTGGGCGCCTGGTCAAGCGCAACAGACACACAGGCTTCCTTTTTTGGCCGGTCAAACAGATTTTTCATATTCTGCCGCAGCAAAAGAATCTGCGTTTCGGTCTCGCTGCGGAACGCCGCCATGCCGATTTCGCCATCGAGCGCGCCCGGCAGAACATAGCGTTCGCTCCCGGCCTCGGCGAGCATGCGCATGCCATGATACACCGGCTTTTTGATGCCCCCCTGTGTCAGCAGGCCAAAGCCGCCGTGGAATTCCTCCGGGAAGGGGTGCAATTCCTCAAAAATATCGCTGAAGCACCAGATGGACGAGCCCGTCAGCATGCCCTCCAGCGCAAGGCAGGCCTTCACGTTATAGGCGGCCACTTTGCGGGTGTCGTTGGAATAGGCCGAAAAGATGGCGCTGGTGTTCCACTCGGTGTAATAAACGGGCTTGCCCTCCGCCTGCTGCTGCACGATGGCCGCGCTGGCGGGGAATGTGCCCCAGGCGAGGTCTTTTTCCTCCGTTTCGTCGCGCATGATCCGCCGGTACGCGGGCAAAATGGCATCGCGCGGGGCATCCTTCAGCGAGCGGAACCTGTGATAGAACTCGCCGAGCAGGCTGCCCTGCTTCGGTTCGTCCGGCTTTTTATCCCGCACACCGCCAATGGGGTCGCCCGCATATTGGTGGGTGGTGACAAAATCCACCGGAACGTTGTTTTCTTTGCAATATTGCATGAACGCGGCGATCCATTTGCTGCCGGCAGTCGCCGGCCCGCCGACTTGTATCTGCGGGTCAATCGCTTTGACGGCACGCGCCGTCACCTCGTAGAGATGAAAATATTCCTGTTGGGTGCCATTGAAAAACGCGATGGGCAGGTCCGGCTCGTTCCAAACCTCAAAGAACCAGCTGCGTATCTCCTCTTTGCCGTAGCGCCCCTGCAAAAAACGCACAAAGCTTTGGATATAGCGCTTCCAGGCGTCGTAGTCCTTGGGCGGATTGACGTTGGGTTTATAAAAAAACGCACCGCGCAGCTGGCGCCTGGCAAGCTGCGGCGGCATAAAGCTCAGCTCCACAAAGGGCTTCATCCCGGCGGCGAGCACGTTGTCATAGGCCAGGCCGCAGTGGCGGAAGCTGATCTCGGTGAATTTTTTCAAGCCCGGCAGGGGGAGAATATCCCGCAGGGTGTGCATCGTGTGCATCCCGCTGCCAAAAATGCCGTGGAAGCGCACGCGCTCCATGCCAAGCTCCTCGCGAACCTGCCGCAGCAGGCGGCCGTAATCCGCGCGCAGGGCAAGCCCCGCGTGGCCGCTGCCCACGCAGAACTGCCAGTGCTTATCAAAGGGTTGCAGGGGGGTGTTTGAGGGGAGTTCGAATTGCATCATGGTGGGTTCCTCCTTTTATGTGTTGGGCAGGCCAAAAACATGCGCAGCCATGGTGTTGAGAAAGCGGTCACGTTCTTCCAGCATGGGCACGTGTCCGGAATTCTCAAACCACACAAGTTCTTTATAGGGGGCCTGCAGTTCCTTGAACCAATCTTCAACCGATTCAAACGGACAGCAATAATCATGGTGCCCTTCAAATATATATACGGGCACATCGACTTTCTTTGCGGTCTCGAACAAATCAATTTCTCTGAATGGTTTTCCCAAAGCGTTTGCAACGCGGATTCCGCCGATTTGGTTTTTGATGAAATATTCAAACGGAGAGTATTCTTTCAGCATCAGCGCAACCGCTTCCGCATTGCCGATGCCTTTACCATGTACGATGCCGCCATATTTCCCGCATATCTTTCTTTGCTTGCTTATGTCAGATTCCCGCTTGTATTCGCCGTTGACGGGCCTGCCGATTTTTTTTAATACTCGCAAAGCCTTTTGGTCACTTCTTTTTAAGGCTTCTTCCATCGTAAAATCGTATGACAGGACTTCCTGGAATAAATTTGTGCACTGCCCCGTGCCGATATACGCGGCAAAGTCCTCCGGGTATTTTGCCGCGGTCAGCACGCCAAGCTTTGTTCCGAACGAATGCCCCAAAACGTATATTTTTTCTTTGTGAAACCGCTGTTTCAGATAACACATCACTTGATGCGTATCCTCCACGTAAACGTCAACGGTCGGTTTTGTACGAAGCAAGTCCAACAGCCGGAACGCTTTGCCAACGCCCCGCTGGTCCCAAAACACAAGCGTGCAAACGGACGCAAGCGGTGTCAAATATTCCAGCGCAATCCCTCTGTCCGTTCCGCCGGGGCCTCCGTGCAGATAGAGCAATACGGGGTTGCTTTCGTTGGTGCTTCGTATGCGCAAATCGTATGTTTGACCGTTTACGCATGCTGTTTCTCTCTTGTCAATGGCGTACATTGTTGTTCTCCTCTTGGTATTACAGCGGTTTCATCATGTCCGTCATCCGATTGGAATAGCCGTTTTTTTGATAAAACCGCTTGGCATCCTCATTATATTCGAACACGCCGAGCAATACTCTTCCGCATCCGGCACCGCGCAGATATTCCTCCATCGCGCACAAAAGAACTTTTCCGATTCCCCGCGCCCTGCAGTCCTGCGTAACAATCAATTCTATAATACGACCGCTTTGAGGCGCGGAGAAGCAGCAGCTATTTTCTTCTTCATCGATTAACCCGGCAACGAAACCAACCGTTTTTCCGCTGTCCCTCGCCAGAATAATCCTCCCCCGGTTTTCTGTTACCTCTCGCGTCATTTTCTGAAAATAGGATTCCCTGTATGCGTCGGTCAGGATGTTATAGCCCTCCCTGTCCAGTGCGGCGATATGCGCCTGGAGCTCGATGAGCAAATCTTTGACATCCTCTTCATAAACGGCGGCGTATTCGACCAGTTCCATTGCGATTCCTCCTGATCATCCCTGCGGGCCCCATTCCGGCGTCACGGCTTTTCTTCCGGGCTCGGGCAGCCAGCGCTTGCCCAGCGTTAGCTCCGCCTTCGGCGCCAAAATCGTGACCTTCTCCAGGTTGTCGCAGTTATAGAACGCGTAAGCGCCGATTTCCCGCACGGTGGAGGGGATGGTGATTTCCTTGAGCCCCAGGCATTTGAGGAACACGTCGTTGCTTATGGTTTCCAGGCCCTCCGGCAGGATGAGGCGCTTGATATTCTCGCAGCCGTGGAAGGCGCGTGGTTCGAGCAGGCGCAAGCTGGCCGGCAGCACGATTTCCTTCAGGGCGTAGCACTTATAAAACGCACAGTGGGCAATGTTTGCCACGCCCTCCGGCACGGTATAAACCACTTCTTCCTTCAGCGTGCCGCCCTTGTCGTATTTCGCCGTGTTGGCGTTGGGATAACTGATCAGCCGGGTCAAATCCTTGCTGAACAGAACCCCGTCCACCGCGGCAAAGGCCGTGTTTTCCGGGCTGACGGTGAATTCCTTCAGGTGCCTGCTGCCAAACACGCCCCACTTGCTGATTTCCGTCACATGCGCGCCGATCTCGATTTTCACCAGATCGTCGCAGTTCTGGATTGCCATGTCCCCAATGGCGGTCACGGGCAGGCCGTCGACCGTATCCGGGATGGCGAGCACGGTTTGGCTGGCGGTGTTCTTATAGCTTGCCAGGGTATACCCCTGTTCGTCAGGGTTCAACGTGAACTCCATGCCGCTCTCTTTTACGCGTCCGCCGCAGCCGGCGAACCCCAGCAGAATCGCCGCGCAGAGCAGGATTGCCGCCGCTTTCTTCCAATGCTTCATGCGGGCGCACCTCCTTCCTGTTGTTCGGCACTTTGGGCGCGCTGCTGCAAATCAGCGCTGATCTGCTCCATCTTTTTCGGCGTCAGGTCATAGAGCAGGTACGGCAGCGAAGAGACGATCATCATCCCCACGGCAAGCCATAGCTGCGTTGTTATCACACGGTTGAGCACTTCTGGGTCATAGAGGATGTCCATGTCGCCCAAAAAGCCCACGCGGTTCATAAAAAATGGCATGATGTAGCCGATCAGGGAACCGATCGGCCCGGTGATATAGGTGAAGTAGCCCATGCTCGCCTCCAGGCGCTCGCCGCTTTTCCACTGCTGATAATCCCAGATATCCGCCGTGATGGTGGTGTTGATGACATCGTGGGAGGAGATGAAAAAGACTTTGATACTGCTGAGCACCATCAGCAGCACAATTTGCCCCGTGCTCTGCTGCATACCCAGGGCGGGCAGCAGCAGCAGGGTGAGCGCCGCCGTGATCAGGCGCATGCCGATGATGTTTTGGCGCTTGGAGAAGCGTTTGGTGAAAAACGGCGCAGAAAGCTGCCCGGTGAAGCTGGTGGGCAGCTTGAACAGGTTTGCCATGAGGCCATAGAGCCAGGGCTGGCGGGTCGCGTAGATGAACAGCCAGGTGATCAGACCGTCCTGCACGTTGGGCCCCATGGTGATGGCGTCGGCAATGCTTTTGATCCACTGGTATTTGTTGCTGAACACTTCCTTCAGCGTTTTGCCGAACGCGGCCCGGGCCACGTGGCCCTCCTCCTCCACCACGCGCTCGCGCACCTTCAGGATCAAAAGGCCCTCGATCATGCAGACAATCCCGTAAACCGGGAAAATAATCTTATAGGTGCGGATGTTCTCCACGCCGCCGAACAGCGCCGCCACCATGGGGAACACGATACCGAAGATGGAGCGCAGCAGCCCGGCAAAGATGGGTGCCACGGACATGATGCGCGTGCGCTCCTGGGAGCTGGGGCTCATGCGCCCCTGTATGTTCTCCGTGTTGTTATACGGACCGGAAAGGGCGTTGATGAGCATCGTCACCAGGTCCGCCACCAGCAGCAGGCGGTTGTAGCTCATGTTCTTGTAGGGGATGTTCACCATGAGGAGTGTCAGCCCCAGCAGCAGCGGGCCGTAGAAAATCATGAAGGGGCGGAATTTTCCGAACCGTTTGCCAAACAGCCGCAGCATGGCCGCCGTGAGTGCCGAGGTGCCCACGAACACCGCCAGGCGCAGGGAGATGTGCCTGAGGAAATCCGGCAGCAGTCCGTCAAAAAAGGCGTTGGAGGGCATCGCCCAAAGCACGCCTGCCAGCACCAGAGTTCCCGCGCCGCCCAGCAGGAACGCGCGCGTCACCTTTTTTGGGAACCGCCCCATGTTGTCCATGATGTAGGGCCCCAACGGCAAGGTGATATAACTCACCGCGGTCTGGATCATGCTGATGGTGAACACGTCCATCCATTTCAGCTGGAAGATCAGGCCGCAGAGCGTGGCTGTGCCGGCTGTCAGCGAAAGATTTGTGAATATCGCCGCCCAGCCGCCCAAGCCCATGCCGGCCAAGCACCAGCTGACGAATTCCGAGTTGGAGACGTGGTTGCCTTCTTTTGGGTTTGTCCAGTGTGCAAAGAACGATCGAAATGGGTTCTTTTTCTTTGTTGTCACAGACTCCCCTCCTTTCATATGACCATTTTACTACATTTTTTTAAGAAACGCAATAAAAACTTGCTTTTTCGCTTTGTTATTTGGTATAATGGAGTCCATCAATCAAAGGGAGGTCCTATTTTGAACAAACTTGCGCAATTTTATGTGATCACCGACCTGCACTATTTTGAAAACGCGCTGGGCGCCGAGGGCGAGGCGTATGAGGCCAGGAGCCTGACAGACCAGAAATGCATCGCGGAAACCGGCGCGATTATCGACAGCGGCTTTGCGCAGCTGGCCGCGGACAAGGAAACCGAAATCGTCATCATCGCGGGGGATTTGACCTTCAATGGGGAGGCTGCAAGCCACAAAGGCCTGCTGCAAAAGCTCGACGCGCTCCGGGCAAGCGGCAAAAAAATCTATCTGATCACGGCCCGGCACGATTACGACGACGAGCCATACGCCTTTTCCGGTGCTGAACGCATCATCGTGGAGGGCACGAAGCGGGAGGACCTGCTGGACCTCTATCATGAGTATACGATCAAAGACGCGATTGCCGTGAACCGCGAATTTCTCTCCTATGTGGTGCAACTGGCGCCGGGTGTGCGCCTGCTGGCGATGAACAACGACGGAGACTGCCATGACTTCAAGGGCTTTTATCCGGCGCACATGGCGTGGATCATCGAGCAAATTGAGGACGCGCGGCAAAGCGGCAACCTGATCATCGGCATGACGCACTACCCCATTCTGCCGGGTTCGCCCATCATGCGCCTGATTGGCGACGCGGTGATGCAGGATTGGCCGAATGTCGCCGACACCCTTGCCGCCGCCGGGCTGCCCCTCGTGTTCACCGGGCACATGCACATGCAATCGGTCAACAAGCATGTTACATCAGACGGCAGCTTCCTGTTCGACGTCTGCACGGGCGCTTTGGCCGGCGGCCCCTGCGCCATCCGCAAGATCGTGATTGACGACGATTGGCGCATGCAAATCACCACCTCGACCATACCCGATTTTGACTGGGACAAAAACGGCATGACGGCGAATGAGTATTTCATCTGGCGCTTCAACCGGAAAATCCTGCACGAGATATCCTCCATGCTCAATGGAAAATTCGGCGCGGGCATCGTGCAAAAAATCACGTTGGGCACGATTTCCCGGCTGCTCTTTTTCCGCGCGGATCCCTCCCTGAGGCGCAAAAAAGCCCTGGATATGGCCATTGAGCTGGTGCGCAATGTGTTTTACGGCGACCAAAGCCGCACAAAAGGCACCCCCGAATACGCCTACGCGATGACGCTGCTCAAGCGCCTGCGGCCGGTGGTGCGGATTGCGGAGAAAAAGCTCTCGCCCAAAAATGAGATGTTCAAAGACATCCCCGCCTTCGTGGCGTCGCTGATGGGAAAAGAGCTGAAAATCGACAACCACGCGGTGATTGATTTGAAGCAGGGCAGTGCGGCCGAGAATGATTAATGCTTGCTTATAGTAAATTCCGCTTGCATTCCTGCCGTGTTTCTGTTAAAATGAAATGGCAATAAAATAACAACGCAAATTCGAGCCTGTAACCTAACGCGAACGCCATGGTGTAAGGCCGCTGCGTATATCCGGAAACAGATATGCGTTCCGCACCCGTCCGGCAAGCACGCCGGGAACCCGGGGAAATTGAGAAGAAGCTGCGGGAAAACCCTTCCGAACGAGGGGTGTTTTGGGTGCGGGCTGATTCTCAGACCCGTGCTTTTTGTTCGCGAATTTGCGATTTTGAGAAAGGGGAGTTTCCGATGAAACGAATCCCGGCACTTTTGACTGTTCTGGCGCTGCTCTTCATCTTAGCCGCCTGCGGGACAACCCCCGCGCAGGAGGAGACCGCCGCGCAAACCACCGAACTGACAACCGAACCGGCCGATGCGCTGGGGACCACCCTCCTCCCTTATCCGGTGATGCCGTCCTTTACGGAGGCGGTCAGCACGGGCTCGGTGCCTGTGATGGCAACGCCTGCGGTCACGGCCTCCGCTGCCGGGCAAACCACGATTTCGGCGGCAGCGAATGCGGCAACGACAACGACAAAACCTGTTACAACAGCGACAACGAAACCTGTCACGACCAAAACAACGGCGACGACCAAACCCACCACCAAGCCTGTGACGACTGTCACCACGACAACAACCACAACGACCAAGCCGACAACCACGACCACTGCCGCGCCGCAGACATGGATCAGAACCATTACCGCGGCGCAATTGCGGGAGCTGAACTGCTCCCTCCTTCAGAATATCGAAATCCATTCCTACAACTCCTACGGAACCTATAAGCCCTACTTAATCAACGGCTACCGGCTGAAGGACGTCCTGCAAGCGCTGGGCGCGAACATGAACGCGATCACCTCCGCATCCACCCTGCTCACCACCGCCAGCGATGGCAACAAAATCACGATCACGGGCAATCTGATCACCGCCAACGAGACCTATATCGCGATGGAATACGCGGAATCGCACACCCCCGGCGCCGCAAAATCCAGCTCCAAAACGCCGCGCCTCTTCCCCGCTGCCAATTTGGTGAATCCCACAGACACCAGGGTTCCGGGCTCCCCCCCTGTTGCCATCGGCACCTATGTGGATAACAGCCTGTGCAACGGCAATGTCATTTCGTTCACGCTCACCTACTAAACAAACATATTTCACACACGAAAGGAAACAACCGCATGAGCTTCTTCAAAAACATCTGGGCGGGCATCGTGGCAGTCATCATCGCCATTCTGTCGTTCTTCGGCTTCAAAGTGGGCGACAACTCCCGGCCTGACACCACCACCACCGCGCCCGCAACCACGATCACGGCAACCACAACCACAACGACCACCACCACGACCACAACAACTACGACAAAAGCGCCGTGGACCAGCACCTTCACCGCAGTACAGCTGGATAACCTGAACTGCACCCCCTATCAGAATGTGGCGATTCACTCCTATAACTCCTACGGCACCTTTAAGCCCTACATGATCGACGGCTACCGGCTGAAAGACATCCTGCAGGCGCTGGGCGCGGATATGAGCGCAATCACTTCCTCGTCAACCCTGCTCACCACCGCCAGCGATGGCAACAAAATCACGATCACGGGCAATCTGATCACCGCCAACGAGACCTATATCGCGATGGAATACGCGGAATCGCA
>JGI994J12354_10004658_pt1 | contig 12210 bp, 7 predicted proteins | sample IntmicLarv3ML3BL_FD_12354 | JGI IMG/M metagenome (IMG submission 12354) | reverse complement strand
GCTGCAAAAAGCCGATGCCCGCCGTAAAGGTGTCCGTATGCACGGTGGCAATATACAGCTTCGCCTTGCGGGAGGGCGGGACGTTCATCTCCGCGCGGCGGTTGCGCACGGCGCGGATTGCGGCAATCAGGCGCTCCATTTCCGCCTCCTGCGCGGCAAAGTCAAAGGCGCTGTCCGCTTGCGGCCAGGGCGCTGTCATGATGGATTCTGCGCCGTGCGGCAGGCTCTGGTAGATTTCCTCCGTCAGGAAGGGCATAAAGGGATGCAGCAGCCGCAGCATGGCGGACATGACATAAATCAAGAGGTTGCGCACGTCCTCTGCCGCGTCGCCGCCCTGCTGCAGGCGGATTTTGGCAAGCTCGATATACCAATCGCAGAAGATATCCCAGATGAAATCATAGAGCTTCGCCACGGCGATGCCCAGCTCAAATTTTTCCAGATTCTCCGTTACCTCGGCGATGAGACCGTTCAGGCGGCTGAGTATCCATTTGTCCTCCAGCGTCAGCGTTTGCGGCAGGGTGCCGTCCGCCTCGCTGCCCTCCAGATTCATCAGAATGAAGCGCGCGGCGTTCCAGATTTTGTTGGCAAAGTTGCGGCTCGCGCCCACTTTTTCCGCCGAGAAGCGCATGTCGTTCCCGGGGCTGTTGCCCGTGGCAAGCGTAAAGCGCAGCGCGTCCGCGCCGTATTCGGCGATGACCTCCAGCGGATCAATGCCGTTCCCCAAGGATTTGGACATCTTGCGCCCCTGTGCGTCGCGTACGATGCCGTGGATGAATACCGTGTCAAAGGGCTGCTTGCCGGTTTGCTCCACGGCGGAGAAGATCATGCGGGCAACCCAGAAAAAGATGATGTCATAGCCCGTCACCAGCGTGCTCGTCGGGTAATAATGCGCAAGCTCCGGCGTGTTGTCCGGCCAGCCGAGGGTGGAGAAGGGCCACAGAGCGGAGGAGAACCAGGTGTCCAGCGTGTCATTGTCCTGCGTCAGCTTCTCGCCGCCGCATTTCGGGCAGCGGCAGACCGGTTCGGCGCTCACCGTCACCTCGCCGCAGCTGTCGCAATACCACGCGGGAATGCGGTGCCCCCACCACAGCTGGCGCGAGATGCACCAATCGCGGATGTTCTCCATCCAGTGGTAGTATATCTTGTCAAAGCGCTCCGGGATGAAGTGCACCGTGCCGTCTTTCACCACGTCAATGGCAGGCTCCGCCAGCGGCTGCATCTTCACAAACCATTGCAGCGAAACGCGCGGCTCTACCACCGTGCGGCAGCGGTAGCAGCTGCCTACATTGTGCTTCATCGGCTCCACCTTCACCAAAAGCCCCAGCGCGTCCAGCGCCGCAACCACGGCCTTGCGGCATTCGTAACGGTCCTGCCCCTCGTATTCCCCGGCGTTCTCGTTCATGTGCCCATCCGGCATCATGACATTGACAATCGGCAAATCGTGCCGTGCGCCGACCTCGAAGTCGTTCGGGTCGTGCGCGGGGGTAATTTTTACCACGCCCGTGCCGAAGTCCGGCTCCACATAAGTGTCTGCAATCACCGGGATTTCCTTGTTTACCAGCGGCAGCGTCACGGTTTTGCCGATGTATTTTTGATAGCGCGCATCGTCGGGATGCACCGCCACGGCGGTGTCGCCCAGCATGGTCTCCGGGCGCGTGGTCGCCAGCTCCAAAAAGCCGCTGCCGTCCGTGAGGGGATAGCGCAGATGCCAGAAGCTGCCGTCCTTTTCGTCATATTCCACCTCGGCATCCGAAATGGAGGTCAGGCAATGCGGGCACCAGTTGATGATGCGCTCGCCGCGATAAATCAAGCCCTTTTCATACAGGCGGCAAAACACCTCATTGACCGCCTTGCTGCAGCCCTCGTCCAGCGTAAAACGCTCGCGCGCCCAATCGCAGGAGGAGCCGAGCTTTTTCAGCTGCTGCGTGATGCGGCTGCCGTAGGTTTCCTTCCATTCCCAGGCGCGCTTCAAAAAGCCCTCGCGCCCGAGGTCGTCCTTGGTGACGCCCTCGGCCGCCATGGCCTCCACGATTTTGGCCTCCGTTGCAATGGAGGCGTGATCCGTGCCCGGCACCCACAGCGCGTCATAGCCCTGCATGCGCCGCCAGCGGATGAGAATGTCCTGCAAGGTATTGTCCAGCGCGTGCCCCATGTGCAGCTGCCCCGTGATGTTGGGGGGCGGAATCACAATGGTATACGGCTTCTTCGCCGTATCCAATTTGGCATGAAAATAATCGCCCTGCAGCCAGCTTTGATACAGCCGATCCTCCACCTCTGCGGGGTCATATTGCTTCGCAAGCTCTTTCGCCATCGTTTTGTAACCATCCTTCTGTTTTTGTAATGCGTATATTATCCCATTGTGAACGCCGTTTGTCAAGCTTTACCAACGCACCAATCCCCATCCACGCCCAAAATCCGCACATCCACCAGCTTGCCGGTCTGTACCCCGCCCAAAATCCGCACGGGCGTATAGTTTGCGCTGTGCCCCTTCGCATCCTCCTCCGGCAGCACGGTCAGCACGCGGTCGATTTGCGCTTGCAGACAGCGCTCGCGGATTGCCTGCGCTGCGTCCAGCAGAGCGCGGCAACGCTGTTCCTTTTCCGCCTTTTCCACCTGCTGCGGCATGGCGGCGGCGGGGGTGTTCGCGCGGGGGGAGTAGGGGAAGATATGCACCTTTTCAAAGGCGATTTCCTGCACAAATGCCAGCGATTCGGAAAAGTCCGCTTCGCTTTCCCCGGGAAAACCGACCATCACGTCCGTGGTCAGCGTGCAGTCGGGAAAGTCCGCCCGCAGCGCGGCGCAGAGTGCGCGGTATTCCGCTGTACCGTAATGGCGGTTCATGCGGTGCAGGGTGGCATCACAGCCGCTTTGCAGGGAGATGTGGAACTGCGGGCAGAGCTTGGGGATGCCGCGCAGCCGCGTCAGTAGCGCCGGTGTGAGGTGATCCGGCTCCAATGAGCCAAGACGTACGCGCAGGATGCGTGCATCCTCGGCGGCCACCGCCACGGCATCGCCCAAATCAATATCCAGCCCCTTGCCGTAGGCGGAGAGGTTGATGCCCACCAGCACCAGCTCCGCAAAACCCGCGTCCGCCAGCGCGGCGCATTCCGCGCGGATGCTCTCCGGTGGCTTGGAACGCACACGCCCGCGCGCGTGGGGGACGATGCAATAGCTGCAAAAACGGTCACAGCCGTCCTCGATTTTCACATAGGCGCGGGTACGCTCCCGAAAATCCGAAATGCCCTGCGAAAAGGCGGGCGCGCCGTCAAAATCCCGCACGGATTTCCGCATACAATTTCCTTGAAAATGCTGTGCCAGAATCGTGGCGATGTCCTCCTTGCCTGCGTTGCCCAGCACAATATCTGCCTGCGGCAGCGCGAGGCCCGCAGAGGGCTGCGCCTGTGGCATACAGCCGCAGAGCACCACAAGGGCGTGTGGATGCAGACGCTTCAGGCGGCGCACGGTCTGCCGCGTTTTGCGGTCGCTCTCCGCCGTCACCGTGCAGGAATTTACGATATAAACCTCCGCCTCCTGCGCGCTGTCCACAAGGTCGTAGCCCGCTGCGGCAAGCTTTTCCGCCATCAGCTGTGTTTCATATTGGTTGACCTTGCAGCCCAAGGTTTCGATTGCTGCTCTCATGCGTACCCTCCAAATAAAGGATTGCGGCAAAAAGCTTGCCGCAATCCGCTGGTTGTTATTGCTAGCTTACCGTGATTTTACAGGTCTTCGTCTTGTTGTTGAAGGTCTTGAAGGTGATAACCGCCGTGCCCTTGGCGATGGCTTTCACCTTGCCGTTTGCATCCACCGTGGCGATTTTGCTGTTGCTGCTGCTCCAGGTCTTTTTGCAGCTCGCTGCGCCGGAGTTGAGCGCGGCGGTGAGGGTGACGGTCTTTCCCTTGGCCAGCGTAACGGCGCTCTTGTTCAGCGTCACGCTCGTGGGCGCGGCCTTCACCGTGACGGTGCAAGTGACTGTCTTATTGAAGGTGGAGAAGCTGATTTTTGCCGTGCCCGTGCCGACTGCGGTGACTTTGCCGGAGGCGCTGACTGCGGCAACCTTGGGGTCACTGCTGCTCCAAGTCTTTTTCAGGCTTGCCGTTCCGGCGTTGAGCGTTGCCTTGAGGGTATAGCTTTCTCCCTTGCCCAAGGTCAGCGCGGTTTTGTTCAGCGTCACACTCGTGGGCGCTGCGGCAACGGTCACTTTACAGGTTGCCTTGTTGCCCTCGGCGGTGGCGGCGGTGATGGTTGCCGTCCCGGCGGCCTTGGCGGTGAGCTTGCCGCCTGTGCTGACAGCAACAACGCCGGGCTTGTCGGAACTCCATTTGACCGCGGTTTTCGCAATTTCGGTGTAGGCTTTCAACGTGCAGCTCTCACCCTTGCCTAGGGCGAGCTTGATTTGGTTTAGGTCAATGGGGAAGAGGCGGTAGGAAGGATTCTTATCGTTGAGCTTGTAGTTGGGGTCATAGCCCAGCTCCTCAACGACATATTTGTGCGCGGCGGAGTCTCTGCCGCACAGAACGCGGCCCTCCGGCAGGGCATTGAAACCGAAGCTCGTCACCGTGCGCGGAACAGTGATGGTGCCCTGCACATGAGAGAATGCGTCGTAGTCAATGCGCTTTAAGCCATAGGGCAGCACAATGCCGCTCAGTGCCATGCAGTCGTAGAAGGCATTGGAATCAATGGCGGTAATGTTGCTGCCGAATTTTATGCTTTTCAAGGAAAAACAGCCAAAAAACATACGCGGGCTCACACGCGTCATACCGCTGCCGAGTGTGGCGGTTTCCAAGGCCGGGCAGTGGTCGAAAACACTGTCCCCTACGGTTTTGACGCTGTTGGGGATGGTGATGGCGGTCAGCGCATCGCAGAAGGAAAATGCGGAAGAGCCGATGTCGGTCAGCTTACTGCCGAGCTTGATGCTTTTGAGGGCGCAGTTCCGGAAGGCGGCGACTCCAATGCTCGTGACCCCGCTGCCGAGCGTGACGCTTTTTAAGGAGTCACACAGGAGAAACGCCGAATCCCCAATGGTTTTGACAGCGTTCGGGATGACGATGGCGGTTAAGCTGAAGCAGTTTGAAAAAGCAGAGGCAGCAATGCTTGTCAGCGCAGTGCTGAGCGTTGCGCTTTTCAGGGCGTAGCAACTGAAAAATGCCGAGCTGCCAAGGCTTTTCACACTGTTTGGCAGCTTGATGGAAGTCAGCGCGGAGCAGGCTGCGAATGCCTCGCGGCCAATGGTCGTTAAGCCGCTGTTCAGTGTAACGGCTTTGAGCGCGGATGCACCGTAAAACGCAGAGGCATGAATGGTTTTCACCGTTGCGGGGACGGTGTAAGAACTGCGGGTGTTTTTGATGGGGTAAGCAATCAGCGCGGTTTTTGCCTTGTCAAACAACACGCCGTTTGCCGAGGAAAACTTTGTGTTGGCACTGCTCACGCTGAAGCTTTGCGCCTGATACCCGAAAGCATAGGCTCCGAGGCTCGTAAGGCCGCTGCCGATTTTTACGGTTTTCATAGAGGTGCAGTAGGCAAAGGCCTCCGCGCCGATGCTCTTTACACTGTTGGGGATGCTGATGTCCGTCAGTGAATAGCAATAGAGAAACGCGCTCGTGCCAATGCTCGAAAGGCTATTGTTGAGCGCAACGGTTTTCAGATTGCGGCAGTAGGCAAAGGCCTGCGGCGCAATGGTTTTCACCGTGGAGGGAAGCACGTAGGCGGTCTGCGCCTTGTTCGCCGGATATTGAAGCAGCGTTGTCTTTGCCTTGTCGAACAAAACGCCGTCATTGACGAAAAACTTTGTGTTGGCTGCGCTCATGGTGAAGGCGGTGAGCGCCCGGTTTTCGTGGAATGCATCTTGGCTAAGGCTGGTCAGGCCGCTGCCGATATTCACGGTTTTTAAGGAAGCGCAACTATAAAACGACTTTGAACCGATGGTTTTCACGCTGTCCGGGATGGTGACGGAGGTCAGCGAATCGCAGTCGCGAAAGGCACCTCCGCCGGGGTACCAGGTATTCTTGGCGTTGCCGCCGCCGATGGTGGTCAGCTTTTTGGGGAGCGTGAGATTTTTTAAGCTGCGGCAGTAAATAAAGGCGGCGCTTGCAATGGTGGTCAGCGAATCGGGGAGCTTCACACTTTGCAGCGAATTGCAGTTCGCAAACGCCTCTTCGTCAATTTTGGTCACGCCCTGCGGGATGGTAAGGAATTTCAGTGACTTGGCGAGAAATGCGTGAACGCCAATGGATGTAATCCCCAAATTCGCAGGAATTTTTACGTCCGCCGCGTTGCCGGTATACTCCACCAACACCTTGTTCTTCACCACAAAGGGGCTGGCGGCAGCGGCTTGCACGGCGCTTGCAGCGCTGCCCATTGCAGGCAGGGAAAGCAGCATGACAACACAAAACAGGAGGCTGAACAGTCTTTTCATCGAAATCCCTCTCTTCTCCCATATTTTGGTTTCTGCAATTCATCGAGTATTCCAAAACAAAGCATACCACAAATTTTCGCATTTGTCAGCATTTCCGCAAAGATTCCCCGCATATAGTATAGAAAAATCAATTCGATGGGATGTGCCGAAATGAAACGTTGTATGACCCTGTTGCTTGCCCTGCTGCTTGCCGCCGGGAGTGCCCTTGCCGCCATGGCGGAGCCGCCGCGGGAGATGCCTGTGCAGGTCAAGGCGAAATCCGCGCTGCTGATGGACGCGGATACCGGAGAAATCCTGCTTGCGCAGAATGCGCATGAAAAGCTTTTTCCCGCCTCTGTGACCAAAATCATGACGCTGCTGCTGGTGATGGAGGCGCTGGACACGGGCAAAATCAAAAAGACGGATATCGTCACCGCCAGCAAAAACGCGGCATCCAAGGGCGGATCCCAGATTTGGCTCAAGGAGGGGGAGCGCATGAGCGTGGACGATTTGCTCAAGGCGGCGGCGGTCTACTCCGCCAACGATGCCTGCACGCTCTTGGGCGAATACCTCGCGGGCAGCGAGGAGGCGTTCAATGTGCAGCTCAACGAACGCGCCGCGCAGCTGGGGATGACCAATACGCATTTTGACAACTGCACGGGTCTGGACGACACGACCGACACGCACTTAACCACCGCCCACGATGTAGCGCTGATGTCCCGCGAGCTGCTGCGGCATGAGGATATCATCGCCTACACCACCATTTGGATGGACACCCTGCGCGGCGGCGAGACGGAGCTTGTGAATACAAATAAACTCATTCGCTTTTTCCAGGGTGTCACCGGCCTCAAGACCGGCACAACCGCCAAGGCGGGCTGCTGCGTTTCCGCCAGCGCCAAGCGGGACGGCACGCATCTGATTGCTGTCGTCATGGGCAGCGCCGCGAGCAGCGACCGCTTTGACGGCGCAAAGGCCATGCTCAACTGGGGCTTCGCCAACTACGAAACCGTCCTTCCGGAGCTGGATTCCACCCTCCTCGCGCCTGTGAAGGTCATCGGCGGCGTGCAGGAGCGCATTCTGCCGCAGCTCCCGCAGGCAAAAAAGCTGCTGCTGCCCAAAAACCGCAAGCGCGAAATCACCCAAGAGGCCGATCTCGCGCTGGACGTAGCAGCCCCCGTGGAGCAGGGGCAGCTGCTGGGACATATTTACTTGAAAGCAGACGGCGCAATCATCGGCGAATACAGCCTTACCGCAGGGGAAGCCGTGCGCCGCCTGACCTTCCGCGATTTGTTCTTCCGTTTGTTTGCGTCGCTGGCAAAGTGATTATTTCCCCGCAGGAAGATAAGGCTTCACCATATCCGCCAGGGATTTCACGTTGCGTGTTTGAATCAGCAGGATGCCCGCGCCGTAGAATTCGTTCACCAGACCCTCACCGGAGGTGAAGCCGAACATGCCGGAGGCAACCTTGATGTTGTATTGCAGCGTGCTCGTCCAGGCGATGACGTGGGTATTGTCCACCACCAGCGGCCGCGAGCCGTCCAGATTGATTTCCATGATATCACCGTAGGCGTTCACGAGCATGGAGCCCGCGCCTGCGGTTTCCATCACAAACAGGCCGCCCGTGCCGCCGAAAATGGCCTTGCCCAGATTCTGGCGAACCATGTTGTAGGTCACACCTGCGTCACAGGCGAGAAACGCACCATCGTTCACGCGCCACTGCATCGCGCCCAGCTGCAGCTCGCGCACCGCGCCGGGGGTGCCGGGTGCCAAGGCAATCTTGGCGTTGTCCGCCGTGCCGGTGGCGGTGGTGATGAAAAAGCTCTCGCCGCTGACCGCCGAGCGGGCAAGCGCTTTTACGACACCGCCCAGACCGCCGCCGCCATTGCTGTTCATTTTGCCCTCCAGATGTACGTCGCCGTTGTGGTAGACCATGGCACCGCTTTCAATGCGGATTTGCTCGCCGCGCTGCAGTGTAACCTCAATCAGCGGGAAAACCGCACTATCCGAAACGATATAACGCATGTTCAAAACTCCTGTCTTTTTTTGATGGATGAATGCCGAAAACGTTCATCCGAATTATTATAACACAGCGGCGTTCAGAATACCAGAATAAGATTTTTTCAAAAAATCCACACTTCCCTCTTGCATTCAACCGCCCTTTCGCGTACAATAGGTACGAGGAAAGTGTGGAAGGGTGTTCAAAATGGGTGTTCGGTTAGAAGAAAGATTTGCGGGCGATGCCGCCTCACAAGCGTCCCTGCAAAAAATTGCCCCGGAGGTTTTGGCGGCGCATGAGATGCTGCACCAAGGCACGGGCGCGGGCAGCGATTATCTGGGCTGGGTGGACTTGCCCGCAAAGTACGACAGGGCAGAGTTCGCGCGCATTCAAGCAGCGGCGCAAAAAATCCAAGAGGATTCCGAAATCCTGGTGGTCATCGGCATCGGCGGTTCTTACTTAGGCGCGCGCGCGGTGATTGAATTTTTGCAGTCTCAGCAATATAATTTCGGGCGGGAAAATTCCCCCGAAATCTGGTTTGCGGGCAATGGGCTTAGCCCCGCTGCCATGACAAGGCTGTATGAGCGCTGTCAAAATAAGCGCTTTTCCATCAATGTCATCTCCAAATCCGGGACAACCACGGAGCCGGCAATCGCTTTCCGTCTGTTCCGCGCACTGCTGGAGAAGCAATGCGGCAAAAAAGAGGCGGCAAAACGAATTTATGCCACAACAGACAAGGCGCGCGGTGCACTGCGCGGGCTTGCCGAAAAAGAAGGCTACGAAACCTTTGTGGTGCCGGACAATATCGGCGGGCGCTATTCCGTGCTGACGGCGGTCGGTCTTTTGCCCATTGCGGCGGCGGGGATTGACATCCGCGCACTCATGCGGGGCGCAGCTGCGGCGCGTAAGGCTTATCTGACACCGGACTTGGCGCAAAACGATTGCTGCCGCTACGCCGCGCTGCGCAATATCCTTTACCGCTCGGGCAAAAAAATTGAGTTGCTCGCCGCCTATGAGCCGGATTTCACCATGCTCGCGGAGTGGTTCAAGCAATTGTACGGCGAGAGCGAGGGCAAGGATGGCAAAGGGCTGTTCCCTGCGTCCGTCATATATTCCACGGATTTGCACTCGCTGGGGCAATACGTGCAGGACGGCGAGAGCCATCTGTTTGAAACCGTGCTGACGGTGAAAAAGCCGGCCTGCGATATCCGCATGAAAAAGCAGCGCAGCGATGCGGACGGCTTGAATTATCTGGCGGGCAAAACACTTTCCGAGGTCAACAACAACGCCTTTCTGGGTACGCTCTTGGCGCATACGGACGAAAAAGAGGGCAAGGTACCCAATCTCCTGCTGGAGTTGGACAAGGCGGACGAATACCATTTGGGCTGGCTGCTGTATTTCTTTGAGAAGGCCTGCGGCATCTCCGGCTATATTTTAGGGGTTAACCCCTTCAACCAACCCGGCGTGGAGCTTTATAAGAGCAACATGTTCGCCCTGCTGGGCAAGCCCGGCTACGAAGAGGCCGGCGAAAAACTGCAAAAAAGACTGCCACAATAAAAATATATCGGAGGAATGCAATTATGATAAGGCTGATTATCGGCAACAGGGGGAGCGGCAAAACCAAACGCCTGCTCGAATGCGTGAACACGGCGCTCGAAAATTCCGAGGGCAACGTCGTTTGCATCGAAAAGGAGCGGCTGCTGACCTACAACGTCAACTACCGCGCACGTTTGGTGGAGACCGATCATTTCGGTATTCAGGGCTATGATGCCTTTTACGGTTTTTTGTGCGGCATTTGCGCAAGCGACCATGATATAACGGATGTGCTGGTGGACGCTACCCTGCGCATCGGTGGGCGCGATTATGAGGCGCTGGCCAAGTTCCTTGCGCAGCTGAATGCGTTGGAGGAAATGCGCGAAAAGAACCTCACCTTCACCGTCTCGGCGGACAGGGAAGAGCTGCCCGAAAGCATCTTTGCGCTGTGTGAAGTTCTGTAGGAAAGCCTTTTGCGTAAAAAACAAAGAAATATTTCGCTTTTTTATTGACAAAAAGTGCTGCAATCGCTATAATAGCATTCGCGCGTAATTTTTGGAGGATACCATGAAGCTGTTATTGGAGCCTGTTTTCAACAATATCGGGTATGTGCTGTCCTTTGAAGATTTCATGGATTTGTCGCAGGAGTCCTTTCCGGGCGGCAACCCGTTTTCCGAGCCCTTGCGGGCAAAGGGAACGGTTTCCAACGAGAGCGGGCTGGTATGTATGTGCATTCAAATCGAAGCGCCGCTGCATTTCACCTGTGACCGCTGCGCAAAAGAGCAGCGGCAGCCGTTTCTGCTGAGCACAACACACACACTTGTGACAAGCGTAAACGAAGAAGAGACGGACGATATGCTGCTTCTGGATTCTCTGCAAATGGAAACACAGGACGTGGTTCTGGAGGATTTATTTTTAAATCTGCCAAGCAAGCTGCTGTGTCATGAGGATTGCAAGGGCATTTGCCCACAATGCGGCAGGGATTTGAACGAGGGACCATGCGGCTGCAAAAAACCAATAGACCCGCGTCTTGCGGTGTTGCAGGAATTATTGGATTCCTAGCGTTTTTACAGCGTTTGGACATATCAATTTTATCCGGTCAAACCGGTTAGGAGGTGCTCAAAGATGGCGGTACCGAGCAGAAGAGTATCCAAAACAAGAAGGGACAAACGGCGTTCCAGTGTTTGGAAGCTGACTGCGCCCACGATGGAGAAGTGCTCCCAGTGCGGTGAATACAAGCGTCCGCACAGACTCTGTCCCGAATGCGGCTATTATAATGGCAAGCAAATCGTTAAGAAGGACGCATAAGACCCGGTGCGTGTTCTTCTCAGGGCAAACTTGGAGGCAGAGAAGCACCGGCTTCTCTGCCTTTTTGTTTTTATTTTTGGGATGGGAGGGCGCTTTCTTGGCGGTTGAAATCACTGAGGTCACGGCAAAATCACCCGCTGCGGCAAAACGCATTGCGGCAGGGGACAGCCTTTGCGCCATCAACGGGCATCCCATCCGGGATGTGCTGGACTATCAATTCTACGCGCGTGAGAACGCCGTAACGCTGACCCTGCGCGAGCCGGACGGGCGCTATCGCCTGCTGAAAATCCGCAAGGCTGAGGGCGCGGATTTGGGGCTGGAATTCGCGAGCTTTCTTATGGACAAGCAGCGCCCCTGCGCCAACAAGTGCATCTTCTGCTTTGTGGATCAATTGCCGAAGGGGCTGCGCAAATCCCTCTATTTCAAGGACGACGATGCGCGCTTATCCTTTCTCTTCGGCAACTACATCACCCTCACCAACCTCAAGAACGAGGAAATACGGCGCATCATCGAAATGCGCATCAGCCCCATCAACATCTCCGTGCATACTATGAACCCGGCGCTGCGCGTAAAGATGATGGGCAATCCCCGTGCGGGTGAAACGCTGTCCTACATGACGGAGCTTGCCGCGGCGGGCATCCGCATGAACACGCAGCTGGTGCTCTGCCCCGGCATCAACGACGGCGAGGAGCTGCAGTATTCGCTGGAAAAGCTGGCGGCGCTGACCCCAGCACTGCAAAGCATTGCAGCGGTGCCGGTGGGGCTCACGTGCTATCGTGAAGCGCTTACGCCGTTGACGGCGTTCACGGAAGAAAGCGCAAAAGCGGTCATTCGTGAAATTTCTGAGTTCAATTCCCGAATTTTGTGTTATAATGAAAAGATAGCAGAAACGCTCGCCTTCGCGGCGGACGAATTCTACCTCAAGGCAGGCGAGCCGATTCCGCCGGCGGCGCATTACGGCGACTTCCATCAGCTGGAAAAC
>JGI994J12354_10004657_pt1 | contig 12211 bp, 10 predicted proteins | sample IntmicLarv3ML3BL_FD_12354 | JGI IMG/M metagenome (IMG submission 12354) | reverse complement strand
TCGGTTAATGTATCGCGAACTTCGGCTTCGGTAGTTTGCACGGTTTGTCTGTCTGCGGATGTAGAATCACAAACGCACGCAATCAATTCAGGGTCACTGCCGATTTCACGCAAACGCGCATAGTCCGTTGGTGATTCAATTGGATTATCATCATTAAATGTCCAGTCGCCTGTATGCAAAATTTTGCCCGCCGGGGTTTTGATGATTATCATCTGGGCTTCGGGAATTGAATGCGACACATGAAAAGTTTCAATTGTAAATGGACCGACTTCAAAGGTTGCACCATTATGGTCAAACACAACGATATCTTTGGCATCGTTAAAATCTACTTCGCTGCCCTTGAAAGTTCTGCGCAATGTTTCACCCGGAAAGCGTGTGCAATAAATAGGCTTTTTAAATTTCGGCCAAATGAATTTTAACGCACCGATATGGTCTTCGTGTCCATGTGTGATTATAAAGCCCAAAACATCTTTTTTATGCTTTTCCAACCAAGTCGTATCACAATACTGCACATCGCCGGCCCCAATATCTTCGTCCAGGAATCCCATACCACAATCAACAACCAGGTATTTTCCCTTGTACTTATAAACATACATATTCTGCCCGATGTGTTCCATTCCGCCCAAAGCGAAAAAGCGGATTCTTTCGTCGGCTTTTTTTGCTATTTTTTCTGTTTTTTCCGCGTTACCGGCGGTTTTTTCTTTTACTTTTACCATTTATTTTCCTTTATTTCTGTATGGTATTGCGCCACAGAATCCATTGCGAATAAAGAAATTTCTTTATTTGTAGTGAATCCGTGGACGCATCGTTAAATTTGGTGCGAACACCATATTGCCCCATTGGTCTTATGTATTCTATCATAAAATCAAAAATTTATGCAGGGGATTTTATCCCGGGAATATTTATCCCAGAATTTTTTTCAATACGGGCATTCTAACACTTTTTAACAAAAAGGCAAGGAATTTTATAAATTCAATATAATTGACTTTTGTCTGCAAAGTGGTACAATGCGTACATGTTGAATCAAGACAGCCTTTTACTTTCCATGATTTGGTGGCGCATTGCCGCCTGAATTTATTTGCCATGGCGCGTCATTTTGCGCTTTGATTTTCTAATTAAACAATTTAACATAAAATACATAAAGTAAAGGTTTTTACAATGAAAAAAGATATTATCTTGACCGGTGACCGACCAACCGGAAATTTACATATTGGACACTATGTCGGCAGTCTGCGCAACCGCGTAGAATTACAAAACAGTGGTAAATATGAATCATTTATAATGGTGGCCGACGCCCAGGCATTGACTGATAATGCAGAAACACCTGAAAAAGTACGCGCAAACATTCTGAATGTGGCGCTGGATTATTTGGCGGTCGGATTGACCCCAGAAAAATCCACCATGTTTATCCAATCACAAATCCCCGAANTGGCGGAACTGGCGTTCTATTATATGAATCTGGTTACTGTGGCGCGATTGCAACGCAATCCAACCGTAAAAACGGAAATCGCACAAAAAGAAAAATTCAAAGGTGGTACACCTGTTGGATTCCTGACATATCCAATATCCCAAGCCGCCGATATAACCGCATTTGATGCAAATGTTGTCCCTGTGGGCGAAGACCAATTNCCAATGATTGAACAAACTGCTGAAATCGTGCATAAGTTTAATTCTTTGTATGGNGATACTTTGGTTATGCCAAAAGCAATGGTAAATCAAAACGCCGCGGCGGCACGCTTGCCCGGCATTGACGGAAACGCAAAAATGGGAAAGTCGCTGAACAATGCAATATACTTGTCCGACAGTGCGGATGTAATTGCAGCAAAAGTTAAAACCATGTTCACAGACCCAAATCACTTGCGAGTCGAAGACCCCGGTAACACAACCGACAATCCAGTATTTATATACTTGTCCGTATTTGCAACACCGGAACATTTTGCAGCGTTTCTGCCAGAATATAAAAACTATGCGGAATTGGCGGCACATTATGAACGCGGCGGGTTGGGTGATGTAAAAGTCAAAAAGTTCTTGAACGAAGTTTTGCAAGAAATACTGCGCCCGATACGCGAAAGACGCGAAGTATTTGCGCGTGACCCGGGTGCGGTTATGGAAATGCTGCGTCTGGGCAGTATACGCGCCCGCGAAGTCGCCGCGCGCACCGCTGACCGGGTCAAGGTTGCAATGAAGCTGAATTATTTTGATAAATAATTAATCAAAGAAAGGAAAGGAGAAAGATATGAAAAAGCAATTAATATGGGGTGCATCCGTGATTGGCGCGGGGGCATTGTTGTCATTGGTACACATTTACCTGACCGCACCGGCGTCAGAGCGCACAGTAAGTGTTTCCGGCGAATGTTTAACCACCGCACCAAAAGACCGCACCGCATTAACACTGCGCGTTCGCGTGGTGGACCGCAGTGCTGCGGTATCTATGAAAAAAGCAACCGCACGCGTTACCGAAGTCACAGAATTTTTGAAAACGGTTGATGTAAAAATGCAAACGACACAATTTGATTCTTATGAAAAAACAGAATGGAATCATGTTTCGCAAAAATCAATCAGCATGGGTTATGAAACTTCAATTGCAATCGATGTTTCGGCGGAAAAAATTGAAACCATAGAAACCGTATTAAATAAATTTGCCGGCCAAGAAAACATTTATTCTGAAAACTTTCGCATGTTTACCAGTGCCGAAACAATGAAACCCGTGCTGGAAAAATGCCTGGGGGATGCTGTTGCAAATGCGCGCGCACGCGCCGGGGCTTTGGCCGCCGGTGACGGTCGCAAAGTCGGCAAATTATTGGATGTGACATATTCCAACGGCGGCAGCATTGACGCACGCCCAATGAACTTTGCACGGGGCATGAAAATGGAAGAAGCCATAACAATGGATTTCGGTGGTGGGCTGGTATCCCAAGATACAAATGTTTCCGTCACGGTTTCTGCAACATTCGAAGTTCGATGATTGATTCGATAAATGAATTTGTACGATATTTACTGAAAACGAAGAATTATTCTTCGCATACGGCGATTGCGTACGAAAATGACATTCGGGATTTTATAAAATTCTATGAAAAGTTCAAGGGCGGAACTGTTTTTCCAAAAGATTTGTCACACATTGACACTATTGGGTTTCGTTCTTGGCTGGCGGATCGTCAACGACGCCAGTTATCGCATAAATCCACCGCGCGCGCGTTGTCTTCGGTACGAACATTTTATCGATTTATGGTTACAACCCACGGCATAAAAAACGATGCAATCGGGTTAATTGGTTCGCCAAAAGTTCCGCGTAAATTATCCAAAGCAATCGAAGTCACCGATGTTGAAAATATGCAAAAAGCAATCCAAGAAATCGAAGGCGACAACCCATGGGTTGCGGCCCGCGATTGGGCGTTGGTTACGCTGATATTTGGATGCGGTTTGCGTATTTCCGAAGCATTGGGGCTGACCAATGCGGATATTCGTAATCGCCCAGATGTTTTGCGAATATTGGGCAAAGGCGGCAAAGAACGATTAGTTCCGGTATTACCGGCGGTGAATAATGCAATTGCAAAATATGTGCAATTGCGCCCATTTGGGCATGATTCCAAAGACGAACTGTTTCGCAGTGTTCGCGGTTTACCGATGAGCGCACGCATGGCAGAAAAAGTCATAGAAAAACTGCGTCATTACCTGCAATTGCCGGACTATGTAACACCACATGCATTGCGTCATACTTTTGCAACCGCATTGTTGGCGGGTGGTGCGGATTTGCGTACTCTGCAGGAGTTGTTGGGGCATTCATCATTATCCACAACCCAGTTATATACCAAAGTAAATATGACGGAAATCATAAATATTTATACCGCCGCACATCCGCGTGCCGGCAAAATTTAAAAAACTTTTTATTGATTTATGAAATTTACCAACCTATACTGGACAGCACAATCAGGGGTCAAAAATGAATAATATCTATCAAAAATATAAAATAACACACATGAATATGAAAATGGACGCCCAGTATATGGGGACGCATTTTGGGCAAACCGAATTGTTTTTATACAAAACCAAAGAATTAACCTTTATCGCCCCCACCACTAATGAAGATTATGCATTTGGTTTGAACGCGGTGCAAGCATTGGATAATTATAGCGATCGCCAAAGATACAAGAAATTTGAAATCGAAAAATCCAGATAAAGATAATTTTATGGAATCAATAAAAAAATCCGCCAAGGCGGATTTTTTTTTAAAACTCTACCTTTGGGGCGGTCTTTTCCGCCGCATCGATTTCGAAAAATTGTTCGGTGGTAAATTTGAACATGTTCGCAATAATGTTACTTGGGAATTGTTGGATTTGGGTATTTAATCCCATAACAACCGTATTATAAAACTGACGCGCGGCCTGAATCTTGGTTTCTGTATCGGTCATTTCGCGTTGCAATTCCAAGAAATTTTCATTTGCACGCAATGCCGGATAGCTTTCGGCCAATGCAAAAATGCTTTTTAATGCGCCCGTGATTTTGTTTTCGGCGGCGGCTTTGCTTTCGACACCGGTGGCCGACATTGCCGAATTACGCGCGGCGATAACGGCTTTTAATGTTTCGCTTTCGTGTTTTGCAGCGCCTTTGACCGTGTTAACCAAATTAGGTATTAAATCATATCTGCGTTTTAATTGTGTGTCGATTGTTGACCATGCTTCGCGGGATTGGGTGCGACGCGCAACCAAGCCATTATAAATAGAAATGATATACAATAATAAAACCGCCGCGACTGCGATTGCTGTCCACATGAATGCCCCCTTTTTTTGTTTCGACTGATAATAATATAGTTAAATTTATTATTTATACAAGTAAATATTTTATAAAAAAAATCCCGCAAGAATGCGGGAAGTATTTTATTTTTTCCAAAATGCAAATCCAGAACGGCGTTCGCCTTTTTCTTCGCGTGGACCACGATCCCCACGATTATGATATTGCGAGCGTTTTTCTTGGAACTTTTTTGCCGATTCTTCGTCGCGTTGAATCAGTTTCAAAGTCGTTACAGACAATTTTCCATTGCGAACTTCTTCTTCAAATTCAACAATGTCGTTTTCATTCAAGAATCTGATATCAGCTGCCTTTAAGCTGCTGGAATGAACAAAAACATCATCTTTATTTCCTGATTCATTTGCAGAATCCGGGGTGATAAATCCGAAACATTTCTTACCATTATACCATTTTACTTTACCTTGACGCATAATCTTATTCCTTTGTTATGCTTGTTACGGCACACATAAATCAGTGCATACCTTGTTATATATTGTGCCTTATAAAAAACAAGAAAGCAAGTAAATAAGATTAACGCCCCCAAGGTGTAAATTCCTGAAATTTGTACAAAAAAAGCATTTTTGACAACCAAAAACCTACTTATAATATCGTTGGACTTCTTTCATTATAAAGTTAAATAGTTTTTCAGAAACGGTTTTAACCGGTAATGTCCAATTATTGGTTTTATACGGCATCGCAGAAACCAATATAAACTTGGTCATCCAACGAAAAATCGTTAATTCTTGGGCACTGGTCAACTTTGCTGGCGCGGTCGTTACACGAAAGACTTCGTTTTCAACCGCATTATCCAATTTATTCATAATTATATCGACCAGTTTTGCGGGATAATATGGTTTGGATATTTTCGGAAAACCGTCAAACAGCGATTCTTCATCGTCCCCTTGGTTATACAAAATATTCCAACCGACGCGTTCGAATAATTCATTCAAGCAGTCGCATATCATCAAATTATATTTCTTGACCCCGTCTTCGTAAAATTCGGATATTTGTTTTTCCAATCCTGAATTTTTCACGGCATTTTTACGGGTGGTTTCATAATCACAATGGTTTGTGTTTTCAAATTCAAAAAAAGTTCGAACCTGGCATATAATTTCCACAGGAATAACAGTGCCATTTTTGCCAATATTCAAAATTATTTTGGCATCGCGATAATTGCGCGGGTTATCCAATGTAAAAAATTTATCCCGCACCGTCAGTATCTTGTCCGGTGCCAGTTCGCAAATTCTTTCGATAAAAGTTCGCGCCTGGGGGATTAAATCGAACAAGCATTTAACACGCCACACATCTTTTAAACGCAAATGCGGTTTTGTAATTTTATCCAATTCGCGTACCAATTCTACCGCGATTTTTTCATGTCCACGCCCAATTATCTGCAAAACTGTTTCCGATGCGTTGGTAATGAATTTTTCCGAAAATTTTTCGCGAATTTTGTTTGCAATCGCCCGACCAGACGCATCTTTGCCGGCGGCACAAATCACGCGTTGCGCCGTTTCTGCGACTTCGTCAACATACTTTTGATAATACGCATTAGTGACTTTGTATAACGACCGGTCAACTTTCTTTTGCGCGCCAACAATAACACTGACGATTGACGATACGGACAATTCTATTTTATGGCCTTTGTCTTCTTTGGAAAAGAACTGGTTTCGCATTGGGTCTGCGTCCAGACGATGATGTACCATATACGCAGACAGCGGATTAATATCCGCAATTTTCATTGGTTTATCAATAATTGCACCCAATTTGTAATCATATGGCATAACCGCCGCTTTTGGGGCACCAAAGCATTTCCCCAAGACTTGGAAAACATCACGAAATAATTGTTCACTGTTGGAATACAGTGCCGCCATATACAATTGTGCTTCTGTGTTTATTTGGCCAGATTTTGCGGCATTTGCGATTGCGTCCAAGTTCTTTTTATCATGACCACCAACCATGGCGCGTACGCTGTTACTGATACCATCATCTTTCATAATCATGTTTTTGCCCTTTGCACAACTAACTTTTTCACAAACCAAATATCAAAGTCAATACGATTTATTTCAACTGATAATATTTTTTAATTCGCCCATGACAAAATTGAATAATTTTTCAGGCAATGTATTGTTTTTAAATTTCCAATCATTGTCAAATTTATACGGCAAAGCCATAGTCAATATGAATCGCGACATATTACCAAATAGCGTCAATTCTTGGTCACGGGTCAATTTCCACGGCGCGGTTGTTTTGGCAAACAATCCTTGGGCTACAGCATCTTCGACTTTTTGTACAATTGGTTCGACTGTTTCCGCGGGGTAATATTGCCGTGGCAATTGTGGATACCCGTCAAATATCGCATCGCCATTACCACGATTATAAAGAATATTCCAACCGGTGCGTTCAATCAATTCTTTTACACACAAACACGCCTTGGCATTATATTCTTTGATATACCCGTCAATATTTTCAGACATTTGTTTTTCCAGTTTTGCCTTTTGCACATCACTGACTTCGTTACTGCGGATTTTTTCATAGTCGGCATGATTGCTATTAAAACTGTCAAACAAAGACCGCACTTGGCAAATTATTTCCAATGGGACAACTTCGCCGGGGTGTAATCCCAAATCCAAGACCATTTTTAAATCACGATAATTGCGCGGATTATTTATGTCATAAAAATTATCCCTGACAATTATTACTTTGTCCGGCACCAGACTGCATATCGTTTCCACAAAAAAACGCGCCTGGGGAATCAAATCAAATAAACATTTTACACGCCAAACATCTTGTAATTGTGTATGTGGTTTTGCAATTGCTTTTAACGCACACACCAATTCAACAATCATTTTTTCATTTGCGCCGCCGTCGCCCAATAATTTCAAGACTGCTTCGGGGGCATTGCTGATATATTTCTTTGAAAATTCACTGCGAATTTTATCTGCGATTTTTTGTCCAGATTTTTCATTTTGATACTTTGAAATAATCGATTGTGATGCTTCGACAACTTCATCAATATACTTTGGATAAAATGTTTTTTGAATTTTTTCCAATGCACGCGTAACTGTTTTTTGTTTTGCAACAATAACGCTGACAATAGAAGAAACCAACAAACATACCCGGTGGTCTTTTTCACCAGTAAAAAATTGATTTTGTAACGGGTCTTTGTTCATACGATGTTGCACCATGTATGACTGTAATGGCTTTACATCCGCGATTTTAATCGGTGTATCAATAATTTTACATGTTACGGTATCGTATGGTCTGACGGGTGCTTTGGGTGCGCCAAATGCCTGGCCCAGGGCATAGAATATCCCGCGCAACCAACGAATACTGTCTGCGTATTGGTCTTCCAGATATTTGCGCGCATCGGCGTCAATTATTCCGGAATCAAAAGCTTCTTTGATTTGTGCAAGATTACTTTCATCATGTCCAATCATTATATCATTGATATAAAAATCATACGCTGCACGCCCCCGTTTCATATCTTCCTCGTTTTTACCTTGATTAAAGCAATCCCAGAACCCTTTCTTGGCCGATATTAATTATAAACATCGCCAGTTTTGGCCCTTTGTCCCGACTGGCCAACAATTGATACAACAAACGATAAGTTTCCATTGTATCCAGTTCGTGTTTTTCAATTAATGTACCAATCTTGTTCTGCAAATCGCGTTCATCCGCAAAGCTGTCCCATTCAGAATCCAACATATTGTGTAAATCCGAAACAAACGCGGACTGGCTGGTCGTCATATCAACATCGTTACGCTTTTCCCGATTCAATTTGAAAACAAAATCATCTGGGGCATAGTTATCCAACCATGCAATCGCCCGCTTTGCGCGTTCACGATATCGTTGTTCATCTGTGTCATTTTTTATTTCATTTGCATAATATTCACGCGTTTTTTCGATATCTAATTCATTTATCTGCAAATTGTTGCACAGATGACGAAAGCTGGGCTGGAACGGCATTTCTGCTGGAATTTCACCATTCGCATCAATCTGTGACATTTCATATACACGACGAAATACCGCACGCTTGTCTTCGTTGGCTTCTTCGTGACCATATACAATGCGTTCCATACGATCAAAGTTTTCATAATTTTTTAAAACATCCGTATCAAAAGCCAAATTAAACGATGCGTCTGGTTTATATGACGAAAAAAACCAACGAACTATTTCTGGTTCATAAATTTCCAACACGGCATTTACAGAAAATCCATTACCAACCGACGAAGACATTTTTTTTCTTTCGCCTTTTGGTAAAACGAATGCATATTTTGCATACACCGGCGCAGTACCACCAAAAATATCCCGCACAATCAGCTTGCTGGTATCGAACGAACCGCCCGCCGCAGAATGATCCGCCCCGCCCGGTTCAAAGTCAACATTTTCGAATGCCCAACGCATTGGCCAATCAATACGCCAAGGTAACTTTAGCCTGTTTGATTCGCGCAAGTTCAATGTTTCACGATGTCCACATAATTTGCATTCACAATCCAATGCTTTATTTTCAGAATCATAGTTTGAAAACGACACGCGGTCGCGATTACACTGGCTGCAATATGTCGCAATTGGATACCAATCGCTTTCGATTTCTTGGGTTTTGGATTGTTGTAAAATCTTGCGAATTTCATCACGGGAATCCATTGTTTTGATAATTAAATCATTATACTTTTTTCCGCGATACATTTTGCTTTGGTAAATAAATTCAATATTGGAAATTCCCAACACCGGCGCAATGGATTCCAACGAAACTTCGTTATGACGCGCATAAGAATCTTCGGTACTGTAAACATCCGGAATATCAACAATTGGTTGGTACAACATTTCTTTTAACATGTCTTGTTGGGGCATATCTGCGGGGACTTTGCGAAAAGTATCATAATCATCCCAAGAATAAATAAAACGAACATTTTTACCCATACGAATCAATGCGCGCGAAACCAATTCCGTGGTGATTATTTCACGAAATTTACCAATATGAATCGTGCCCGACGGTGTAATACCACTGGCCAAGGTATAAGAACTTTTTTCGCCTTTTTCACGAATTATGCGCTCTGCTATTAAATCAGCCCAGTGCAAGGCGGTGTTTTCTGACATTTTACTTTCCCTTTGGTTTTTTTATTTTTGTCTGTCCCAGAATGCATTGAAATATTGTTTTATGATATCCCCAACACTTCTGGATTCACATGATGATTGGTACGCCTTTATGATTCTATCCCTTTGTGCCGCGCGATTAATCAGATATTGTTCACTGTTAAAATCCGAATCCAAATCTGAATCCCGCCACACGCGATGTGTTTCGATATCAAATTCCACCAATGTTTGGTTTAAACTTTTTTTCATTTTGTCCCCATGTTTTTCAATATGTAATTTTTATCTGGTGCATATTCTTTTCAATCTGACCCAGAAAGTGACAACTTCGCCAGGTAATGTGTATGTTTGTATAATGTGGTTTCTTTGTTTTGCCCGGTTCATTAAATATGCATCATTGTTTGAACCCGAATCCCGACACATACGATCTGTTTCTGTATCAAAATCTGTCAATTTCTGTCTTAAGTTGTTCATATTATACCTTTTTTGCATAAAAAAACGGACACAAAGGTGCGCCCGTCATTAATTTTTGATGGTCGCACGCTTCAGTCATTTTGTTTTTTACAAATGAATTTTACCATTATTTCGACCCTGTTTTCTTTTTTAAACTTTGGTGCGAGCAAAGGGGCTCGAACCCTCGACCTCAACCTTGGCAAGGTTGCGCTCTAGCCAACTGAGCTACGCTCGCACTGCGTCAACTATTCTACATATCTTTTTATATAATGCAAGTGTTTTTTAAATCAAAAAAAGAACCGCCATTTTGGCGGTTCAGTTTTCATTTATAACCATGTCCATGGTTTTAATACTTTTAACAGGCTGTATGCAGTACGCTTGTCAGCATATGTATGGCCACAGCGTGGGCAAACCAAGAACGGTGCAATCATCGCCTTGACTTTTTTGAATATCATCAGCCAGATAAACAGACCCAATCCCCATGCCGCAACAACCAATCCCCATGCCACATAGTTAAAGTATTTGTTTACGGTGCTGGTCAATATTTGAACAACGCCAACATTTGATTTTTCCAGGTCGTTGTATATTTTTACCCCGACTGGCCAGCTGCTGGGACGCCAAGGATAAACATGTTTGATACCATAATTGGTCAATAATGTTGTTCCCAATCCGCCAGAGTTTTTATCCAACTGTTCTTTGATGACTTCATCAACCATTTTATCGACTTCGGTTTGTGAAATCTTTACCAATTCGCGTTCGATTTTGTCCAAGCGTTCATTTACCATTTTTGCGGTATCATCAACTTTGGCGATTGCTTGGTCGGCTTTGTCGATTGTGCCGGTTGCTTTATCAATTGTTTTATCAACCGCGCCGGTGTTTACACCCAACTTGCCCGCCAATCCGGTCAAAGACTTTGCACTGGCGGTTGCGTTTTTCGCGCTGTCTGTTGTGTTTTTCGCAGATGCAGTGGTATCGGTAACTTTATCAACCGCGCCTTCGACCATTTTTACTTGTTTTATCGCGGCATTGATTGGTTTTTCCAAATTAATGGATTTTTTAATACCATTCAACAGCTTTTCATATTGGTCAACAATATTGCGTTGCAAGTCGAAAAACATTGATACAACAATTGTCTTTTTTATTGGCTGGGCATAATTGTTTTTAACATACAACGGTGCATATGCCGCAAATGCCAACCATAAAATAGATATTATTATAAATATGCGTTTGGTCCATGTTACAAACGAAGCCTTTTTCGCAACGGTCTTTGCGCCACCCATATCAATGACTTCTACTTGTTTCTTTTTCTTGAACATTATGAAATCTCCTTTTGCTTTATGGAAAATTGTAGTTTTTATTTAAGTTCGTTTCAACAGAATTATTTATCGGCGGTATATTTTTCAATAAATTCCGATTTAAAGGCCGCAAACCTGCCCTGTTCAATCGCGGTACGGATGTCACGCATCAAGTCTTGGTAAAACCAAAGGTTATGTTGGGTCAGCAATGTCGCACCCAAAATTTCATTACATTTTATCAAGTGATGAATATATGCACGCGACAGCCCACACGCCGGACAACCGCATTTATCATCCAATGGCGCGGCGTCATCACGATATTTTGCATTACGCATATTCATTGTGCCATGTCGTGCAAAAGCCATTGCGGTACGCCCCGCGCGTGTTGGCATAACGCAATCAAACATATCAATACCGCGTTCTACCGCGCCCAATATATCCAATGGTGTTCCAACGCCCATTAAATATCGTGGCTTGTCCATTGGCAATGCCGGTGTAGTTGTGGCAATCATGTCGAACATAACATCTTGGGGTTCACCCACCGCCAGCCCACCAATCGCGTATCCGTCAAAATCAATTTCCGTCAG
>JGI994J12354_10004656_pt1 | contig 12211 bp, 11 predicted proteins | sample IntmicLarv3ML3BL_FD_12354 | JGI IMG/M metagenome (IMG submission 12354) | reverse complement strand
TGGACGCCCATGTGTGCGTGCCCCCGGCGGGCATCGGCGGGTGCGGCGAGGTGCTGATGATTATGGGCACATCCACCTGCCACATGCTGTGCGCCGAGGACATTTGCGAAATGTCCGGCGTATGCGGCGTGGTGGAGGGCGGCATCCTGCCCGGTGTTTTTGGCTATGAGGCCGGACAAGCCTGCGTCGGCGATCATTTCAACTGGGCCGCCGAGGTGTGTGCCTCGGCGGATATTTTGCAACAGGCCGCGCGGGAAGGCGTGGATGTGCAGCAGGTGCTCACGGCCCGTGCGCAAAAGCTGAAACCGGGGGAATCCGGCCTTTTGGCGTTGGATTGGTGGAACGGTAACCGCAGCGTGCTGGTGGACGCAAGGCTTTCCGGCCTGATGCTGGGCATGACGCTGGCCACCCGGCCTGAGGAAATCTACCGCGCGCTCATCGAGGCCACGGCCTTTGGCACGCGGGTGATTATCGAGGGGTTTGAACAAGCCGGCCTGCCCGTGCACCGGGTGGTGGCCGCGGGGGGGATTGTCGAAAAAAACCCAATGGCCATGCAAATTTATGCCGATGTGCTGCAACGCCCCATCCACATCGCCACGTCCACTCAAGCCCCGGCGCGGGGTGCGGCCATGTTCGGTGCGGTGGCGGCAGGGGAGGCGGCGGGCGGCATTGCAGACATCCTCACCGCGGCAAAACGACTCGGCCAACAGCAGCCCGGCTACCAACCGAACGCGGCGCACAAGGCTGTGTATGATGCGCTGTATGCGGAGTATTGCACCCTGCAAGAGACTTTCCGCCGAGGCGGCAATGATGTGATGAAGCGGCTGATGGCAATGCGTGGATTGTAAGGCTTTCGTCCCGTTTCTTTGGTCTTTCCATGGGCAAACCCAAGCCCAATCATATCAAACCGTTTTGCAATCACATCAATCGCCCGAACCGGGTTCCCCTCCGAAATCAGCCCATCAAAGCACAATGGCTCAAAACTCACCTGATTCCGATCAATCCCTTCCTTATGACGCATTTCTTTGCCTCACCTCTTGCTTTTCTTATGCCTCTATTATATCATATCCTTGAGTTGTATTGTGTTTTTACACAGCCTCTTATATTTGCGGAGGTAGTTATGAGCATAACCTATAATGACAAAAGCAAGGATTTGCCTTGTGACCAATTGGATAGGTTGTTTGTTTCCGCAGGTTGGTCGGATTCCGAAGATACGCATGATAATTCTTGGTTCAAAATACCTTATACTAACTCGACACTGGTTATTTCGGCGTGGGATAATGATTGTTTGGTTGGTGTGGTGAGGGTAATGAGTGATACCTTTACAAGGTCTGTCATTTATGATTTGGTTGTTTTGCCGGAATACCAAAACAATGGGATCGGTACAGAATTAGTAAAACGATGTATTGAGCATTTTCCTAGCTCCGAATGGTTAGTTCAAACGACAGAAAAAAACATCAAGTATTATGAGAAAATTGGTTTTAGACTTTATGAAGATGTTGTTTTAACCATACCGACAAAATATTAACGCACCGAATAAGCATTACCCACACAACGCCGCACAAAAAAAGACCATTACCGACTTGCCACGGGAGAGCCGTCCCGCGCATGACGAACGCACCGTACGCGGGAGGCGGCTTCGCGCGCCGGCAAAAGCATGAACACGGCACGCTGCCCGCGCTGTCACATTATTTTGTTCATAGCAAAAACGGGGAAGGTGACCACATGCCCAAAACAGAAGAGTATTCCTTTGAGGATTTTTTAAGCACGGTGGATCCGGAATATCGTGGGTTTGTCGGAAATTTGCATGAATACCTGATGCAAAGCGCCTGCAAAATGAAAATTGAGGCCAAAAGCAGTGGGTATCTGGTTTCGTATACCCACGCGCCCTCAAAGCGGGTGATTCTCAATTTTGTTTTCAGAAAAACCGGGTTGATTGTTCGCATTTATGGGGATCACGTCAACCAATATCCGGCCTTTATAGACACGCTGCCTGCCGGTATGCTGGCCGCCATCGCCAAGGCCCCGGTGTGCAAGCGGTTGATGGACCCCAACGATTGCAACCCAAAATGCGCCATGGGGTATGAGTTTGTTGTCAGGGGGGACGTCTTCAAGAAGTGCAAATACAATTGCTTTATGTTTGCCGTAAACGAGGAAAGTAATCCGTTTATTCGGTTGTTTGTGGAGCGTGAAGTTGGCGCGCGGGTAGGGTAGGCCCTTTGCCACCCCATTCTGCGCGGCAGCAAAAATAAACAGCCATCCTGCCGCGGTAATTAAGTTACCCCCGGTAATCAAGCAGTCCTCGGTAATCAAGTTGCCTCTGATGATTAAGCTGCCCCTCATAATCGGGCTGTCTCTGATAATTAAGCGATCCCGGACAACCAAGCTATCCCGATGGTAAAGTTACCCTCGGTGGTAAACATGGTTGAGCCGCAGCATCCCCTGCGTGTCAATTTCCGCCAGCGCGTCGGCGGTCACGCGGAACCGCCAGTTGCCCTCCGGCGTGCCGGGGATGTTCATGCGGGTGTCTCCGCCATAGCCCAAAAGATCTTGGATGGGCACAATCACCAGCTCGGCGGGGGATTGCCATAGGCCGCGCAGCAGGGCACGAACCCCCGGCGCGCGCGGACCGCCGACACCCCAATCGCCGCGAATACTCCAGCTGCCGCCGACACCACGGCCGCGCCAATTGCCGCCCGTGTCCGGGTTACCGTCTGTGCCCCAGTCGCCGCCCGATCCTTGGCCACCTCCGCCCCAATCGCCGCCCGGACCTTGGCCCTCCTCCACAAAATGGCAATAGGACAGCGCGTTGGCGCGTTGGGAGGGGGCGGCCTCCCACAGCCAGCCCAACAGTGTGTTGTTGTCGTGGGTGCCGCTGTACGCCACGGTATTGGCCGTGTGGTTGTGGGGCAGGTGGGGGCTGTCGTCGCCGTCAAAGGCAAATTGCAGCACCCGCATACCGGGAAAGCCCGTGGCCTTCACAAACGCCGCGACGTCCGGGGTAATCACGCCCAAATCCTCGGCGATGATGCCGCCGGCGCCAAAGGTTTGTGTAACTTTTTCAAATAAATCCATGCCCGGCCCGGGCAGCCACCGACCGTTCCGGGCGGTTTTTGCGTGGGGGCGAACAGCCCAAAAGGCGGAAAACGCGCGGAAATGATCGATGCGAACCAGGTCATACAGCCGACGGCTGTGCCCGATGCGCGCCAGCCACCACGCGTAGTCGTTTTGCCGCATGGCCTCCCAGTTGTACAGCACATTGCCCCACAACTGGCCGTCGGCGCAAAAATAGTCGGGCGGAACCCCGGCCACAAGCGTTGGGCGGTGGGTTTCGTCCAATAAAAATTCGCCGGGATGCGCCCATACATCGGCGCTTTGGTGGTCGGGGTAAATCGGCATGTCGCCGATCAGCCGAATGCCGCGTGCATTGGCGTAGCTTTTCAGCGCGTGCCATTGCTCAAAAAACAGCCATTGCACAAAGGTCCAAAAGCGGCGCTCGGGCGCCAATGTTTCGCGGTTGAGTTCACACGCCGACGGCCAACGCGGCCAGGGCATTCCCTCGCGCAGGGTGTGTTGTGCCATAAAGCTGGCATAGCCAGAAAGCCACGGGTTGCGCCGCGCAAAGGCACGCACCGCGGCGTGATGCGTATCGTCCGCCCGCGCAAAGGCTTGGCGCAAAAGAGGCAGGGTGTGCGCCTGTACCCACGCGTAATCCACGTTGTGGGTACAGGCGGCGGGGGCCTTTTGCAACGCGTGGGCGTCCAAAAGACCCTGCTGCACCAGCAGCTCCAAATCAATCAACAGCGGGTTGCCCGCAAAAGCCGAAAAACAGGTATACGGCGAGTTGCCGCCATGCGTGTGCCCCAAGGGCAGCACCTGCCAATGCGAAAAGCCCATGGAGGCCAGTTGATCACAAAAGCTAAAGGCGGCACGGCCCAAGGTGCCGATGCCGTAATCGCCGGGCAGTGACGTCATGTGCAACAGCACGCCCGAGGCACGGTTATCCATAAAAAGCCCTCCTATAAAGCCATGCTCGTGCAGCGCGTGGGGAACCGCCCACAATAAATAGTATACCCCAAAAACGCCGCCAAGGCAAAACCTTCGGCCATGAATTGGATGCTTGGCGCGCTTGCAAAAATTACGGGGCTTTGCTATACTATGGGCATACGCAATCAGTCGGTGTATCATCAATTGATGCGCCATATTCAGAAAGGAACACGAGATGAGCATTCGGAAAATCGCAATCGCGTGGCTGCTGACGTTATGTTTCTTGGCGGCCATGCTGCCCTCCACGCTTGCTGTGATGGGCGCGCCAGCCCCAGCTCCGCGTCTGCTTGGGGATGTCAACAACGATGCCGTGGTGGATATCGACGACATTCTGGCTGTGCGCAACACCATGTTTGGCGCCGGCGTTGTGCTGACCGGCGAAAACCTGCAAGCCGCGCTGGATTTGGTGCCCGGCAGTACGGAACCGGATATCGACACCATTCTGGTTATTCGCGGCATTATGTTCGGCACCTATGTGCCCGAACCCACGGCGGAACCCACGGCTTCGCCCACCAAGGACCCGAACGACCCCATCTTTGATCTGCCCACCGGCATGTTCTTTGTGCGGGGCAATTTGATGTGCGACACCTGCACCGTGCCGCGTACCTTCCTGTGGAACCAACCCCGAAGCAATCACGCCCTGGTGTTTTATGCCACCTCGGGCGACGGTTATGTGGATGACGTCGTTGCGCGGTTGGTTGAGGACTATTACCTCGACGGCCACGACCCCAAGGAAAACGTATCCTACGAGCGGGCGTATGCTTTCTTGGAAAAAATGGGCGAGTACCTCAAGTTTTATTTCCCCACGCCCTCGGCCTTTGGCATACAAGAACCCCCGTCGGGCGATTCATCGGCGGTGGATTACGGCAGCCAAAAGATTGAGTTCTACGCCACCGCCAGTATTGACGACAAGGGCCGTCGGGTGCTGACCCCTCTCACGACGTCAACGGGCGCGCCAAAGAATTTTGTTAAGCTGGAAATGCAGAGCAAGGATAACTATAACAACCTGCCGGTGGACCTGCGACGCCCGGATATGCCCGCGGTTAGCAATGCCGATAATCAGGATTTGGTTTTGAAGATCGACGCCACCCAAACCCTGACCTTCAAATATATCCCCGCTGGGGACTTCCTGCGCGGCTCGCCATTCTACATCGGGGTTCGCTATCAAGATGAATACCCCGCCAAGGCCACACTGACCAAGCCATTTTATCTGGCTGAAATCAAGGTAACGCAAAAAATGTGGATGTCCGTCATTGGCAGTTATCCTGTCATGTTTACCGCTAGAAACCGCTACAAAAACGACGATTACCCTATCGAATTCGCAACGTTGGCGGATATCAAGCTGTTTATGAGCCGGGTCAGCGAGCTTAACGGCGTTACGGTTACCCTGCCCACGGACGTGCAATGGGAATACGCCGCCCGCGTGGGCGATTCCAAACCCGCGTTTATGGAAAAATACGTCCCCACCCGCGTGGGTGACGGCGCCAACAATGTGTGGAACAAAGTAGCGCAGCGTAACGCCAATGCCTGGGGCCTCTACGATATGCTGGCCAACTGTTGGGAATGGACCTCCAGCCACAAGGAGGATAACCTCCGCATGGATGTCGTTGACCCCGAGGGCGAGTTGCATACCAACCCAGTGAAATGGAAAACCAAGGGCGGATACCATTACCTCATCAACGCTCCGCATATGCACGGGGCGGGTTACGATGCCGGCGACCCCGAAGAGGGCGGCTCGCTGACCATCCGTCTCTGTGTGGACGACGCCGATGCCGTGTTGGCGCTGTTGAATCAAGACTAGGTATCCACTACTGATGAATGGGGCGCGCCAGCCATGAATCAGTGAGTACCTAGGCGTTTATGGCAACATGCAAGGCCCGAGGGAAATTCCTTCGGGCCTTTTGGGTATGCGGAAGGACTGCGGCTTTTGCACTGTGCGGACTTTTGTGGGTGAGGACTGGCTTTTATGACAGAGGCGGGCCGGTGCCTGCCTTATTGCGGCGAACACAGGCCCTCCTGGCGGCGGGCGCGCAGAGGGCCTTTCGTGGATGCGGGGTGCCGTTCAGGGCAAGGGTGAATCGGCGGCGGGCTTTTTGCGGCGGGACGGGCGCGCGTCGGTCTTAGGGGCCTTCTTGGGACGCAAGCGCCAAACCGCGCGAAAAAGCTTTTGCAGCAAATGATCCGGGCCATAGTGCCAAATGGTAAAACCGACCGCAAGCCCAATCAGATGGTAAAACCGCAAGTCCAGCCGACAGAGGGAAAACAGCCACAGCCACAGCCATAGGGTGGCGAGCAGCACAAAAATAGCGTCGGCCATGGCCACAAATCGCCCTAGGCGCAGCAATCGGCAAAGACTATACAGCGCGCCCACAACCAACCCGCCGCAGGCTGCGCCCAGCATCAACCAGATTTGCGCGTTCAGGGCTACCAGCATAATTCTTCACCAAAACCCAATTGTACGCGCGTGTTTCTTCACCGAACCCAATGCACGCGCGTGCTTTTTCTCACCAAAACCTAATGTGCTACGTGTTTTTTTCTTGCCAAATCCAATGCGCGCGCATCTTTTTTAGGCGCGGCGCGGTGGTGTTGGAAATCGCTGCCGCTTTCGTCCCAACAAACCCATTCGCTATCGCTTTCGTCCAAACAGCCCACGCGATTTGGGTGCGGGGTCGTCGTATTCCATGGCCTCGAGCAGTCCCTCCACAATCACCTGGCCCTCGTCGAGGTTGAGCTTGATGATGTGCAAGCCTTGCCCCATCACCGAAAGCCGTCCGAATTCGGTGACTACACAAACCTCAGATTCATTAAAACTCTCCACATCGCTGACGCCAGAAAGCACCATGCGGCGGCGTTCCTCGATGGTGATCACATGCCCCGCTGAAAACCGTGCCGATTCCAGACCTTCGCCCAACTGCAATGCATTCATCCGAGTGCCCTCCCTAGTCTTTACAACGAACAAAACAACGTGATGGCGCGCATGGTGTCTTGTTCATCCTTCTGCTGCCGCGCGAAACCGCATTCCCGCGCATGTGGATTTTGACAACCCGTAGGCGCGGCAACGCAAAAGTAAACCAGCCGCCTACTGCGCGGGTTTTGCATCGTGCTGTGGCACCTTTGCAAAAAGGCTTCGGCCGGCCTCGCGCATGGGTTTTGTGTGCTGCGGCGCGGTTTGTGTGCCGCTACGTGGCATATGCCTATTGAATGCTATGCGACGGGGCCGATCGATATGATTGTCATTGGTGCGCACCAAGATCATTTGCGCACAAAAAAAGGCTCGCCGCAAAAACGCGGCAAGCCCTTGGCGACGTGTGGCGTATGCCTGATGGCAAACACGGTGATGATGCGTAAGGCTGCATGACAAATTCGCCTAGATTCTCGCTTCTTCGCTTCAAAAGCGATTTTTTGCACGAACCCTAGTTCGCCCTTTGGATGGATTCCACAAAGGATATGGTATCCGCCCGCGTTTCCTCGATGCTGCTGACGATAAGCACGACCATGGCGTTGTCATGCTTGCGGATGTAGAAGTCTTGAAACAGCGCCCCCTCTAAGCCCGTCACATGCCCAACAAAATAGGTTTGGCCGGCAACGGTGGCTTCGGTGGGCGTGGCAAAGGTGTAGCCCATTTCGGACACGGTTTCCAGCTGCCCTTTGAGGATGTTATAGTAGCCTTCTGCCGTCAACGTCTTCTGGCTGCCCAGCAGCAAATTCTCGTAGCAAATAATCAGATTGGAAGCACCGTCCGACGTGGTAACCAGGCAGTCGTACAGGGTTTTCATGGACGCAAAATTGTATTGTGCGTCCGAGGTAACCCCCTCATTGACCATAATTTCCTGCCCGGCAGCAAAGGTTTCAGACATCTCTGCCGCAGATAAGCAAGCGTAACCCTCAGGCAGCGTAAATTTTAAGTCGCTCCATGTGTTGGTGAAGGTGTCGCCCTCCCATGTGCCGCCCTTGATGTTGCCCTTCATCACGCTGCTAAGCGAACAGGCCGTTAGCGCCAAAATCAAGCAAGTCAGCAATGCCAGTGCGGATAAGCTTTTTTTCATGTTGTTTCTCCAATTTCAATCGATGTGGGGCACGTTATCCGGGATGATTTTACTGTGCCAAAGCGGCGGCGCGAGGCGGTTTATTTCAAGGCGTAACGGGAAAACGCGGTCTCGCCTTAGAAAACGAGGGGGACGGCGGGCCCGGCCCACGTGGGGCGCAGTTGGGCAGGCGGGAGGCGGTGTTCCGCGCGAAGCACGTTGGTTCAGGCGGGAGGCGGTGCCCCGCGCGTCACTCATTTCCCCAAGCAAAATTGGGAAAACACGGCGTCCAACAGCTCGGGGGTCGCGGCGGCACCCGTGATGGTACACAGATGCTCGTGTGCGGCGGAAAGGTCGTCGCACCAGGCGTCGGGGGTTAGGGTTTGCATGGCGGTCAGCGCACGCGCAAGCGCATCGCGGGCGTCGCGCACGGCTTGCTCATGTCGCGCGTGGGAAAGCAAACTGCTCTGGTTGGTTTGGGGCATGGCCATGGCTTGCAGCACGTCCTCCAGCGTATCCAACCCATCACGGCGCGGCGCGCAAATCGACACCACGCAAAAACCGTGTCGGCGCAGGGCTTCGGCGGGGTTGGGCAGGGCGGTGGGGGTGAGTCTGTTGGCGGGAAAGGCGCCCGCATCGTCATCGTCGGTAGACGGGCCGTTCACCCTTGGCGCGCCGCCTTCGCAGGGCAAAAACGCGTCATACAGCGATGCGGCGTGGCTCTGCCAATTTGGGGACAAATCCTGCTTGGCCAGCACTACGCAGAGCGGAATCTTGCGGTCGCGGCAGGTGCTTGCCAGCTCGGCCAGGGGGTCATCCGGCTCAACCGGAACGCTCTTTACGTCACCCGGGCAACCTTCCGGAGGGGAGGGGCAAGGGCCAGATTCCAAACGGCTATTTTCGGTGCCGCTTGGCGCCGGTCGGCCGCAAATGGTTTGTCCGGACGTCTGCCCGCATGCTTGGTCAACGGTTTGGCCGAGCGCTTGCTCGCACATTTGCGCGGCGGCATCCACCACCCATAGCACGCCATCGGCGGTTTTCAACTGTTCTTGGGTGCGGGTCATACCCATGCGCTCCAGGTCGTCGGTGGCGGCCCGGCGCAGACCGGCGGTGTCCACCAAACGAAGTTGCAGACCGCCCATTGTTAGGGATTCTTCCAGTGTGTCGCGCGTGGTTCCGGCAATCGGCGTCACCATGGCGCGCTCGTGGCCAAGAAGGGCGTTAAGCAGGGAAGATTTTCCGGCATTGGGTTGGCCGGCCAACACAAGCTTGGCCCCCTGACGCACCAGCTTGGCACCGTGCGCTTGATTCAACGCTTGGGTTAGCGCGTCGGCCAGCACGGCGACTTTTTCTTGCAACGCGGGGTTTTCGTCCAGCTCTGCTTCGGGGAAATCCAAAATGGCCTCTGCCTCGGCACGAAGCGCCACCAGTTGGGCAAGCCATTCGTTGACCTGACGGCGCAGGCCGCCTTGCAAAAGCGTCAGCGCTTGGTTGGACGCGCACCGTGCTTGCGCACCGATGACATCCATCACGGCCTCGGCTTGGGTTAAATCCAAGCGCCCGGAAAGGAAGGCGCGTTTGGTGAACTCACCGGGTTGCGCGGGTCGGGTACCGGCGGTCATACAGGCCGAAAGCACCTGTGATACCGCAAAAGCCGAACCGTGGCAATGAATTTCCGCCATGTCCTCGCGGGTATAGGTGGCCGGGGCAGGCAGAAAAACCGCCATACATTCATCCAAAATCTGGCCGCCCGCCACGCCAAAGCCATAGGTAAGCTTACGGGGAGGGGGCAATGGATATTCCGCAATTGCCGGAGGTTGCTCCGCAGAGGCCAGAGGCGGCTCCGCTGATGCCCAAGACTGTCCCGCCGACACCAAAGATTGCGCCGCACGCGCCGGCATAAAAACACGCCGCAACACTTGCGTGGCGTTCGACCCCGAAATCCGGATAACCGAAATGCCGCCGATTCCCGGTGGGGTAGATACGGCGGCAATGGTGGAATCATCAAAATAGGCGTTCATTTATAATACTATTGATTTTCTTTCAGCAACACAACTACCCGGCGTCTGGGTTCTTCGCCCTCGGAGCTGGTGTAAACCTCGGCGTGCTCTTGCAACAGGGTGTGAATCAAGCGGCGCTCAGCGGGGGTCATGGCTTCCATGACCACACGTTGGCGGGTGGCTACCACCGTGTCGGCAGCTCGACCGGCCAACTGCACCAACACTTGCTCGCGACGCACGCGATATTGCATGGCATCCAAGCGCAGGCGCAAATCACCATGGCAGCCGGAAGCCTGCACGGTGAGGTATTGCAAAGCGTCCAGCGTTTCGCCCCGGTGGCCAATCATGCGACCAAGCTGCGTACCGGTGGCGTTAATGAGCAGTTCGCCAGACTGAAGCTCGTAGCTGAATTGCGCAGGTAAATCCATAGCCTGGGTGACTTTGGTTAGAAAATCTAAAGCTTTTTCCACAATAACCGAAACCTGCGCGGCGGTCAACTCGGCGCGGTCCTCAGTATCCCGCTTGGGATAGGGAGTGGGCTTTGCGGCAGGGGCGTTGGGGAGGGCGACGGGTTTGCGCGCGGCAACAGGTTTCGCGGCGGCAACAGGCTCTGGCGCGTCAACGGTAGGCACTTCAGCCTTGGCGGCGCGCGTCGATTTTTTTCGAGAGGCCTTGGGCTCAATCGCACCCGGCGTCAGCGCGGCAACAGTTGGGGGCGAGGTGAGGGAACGCACCCGCACAACCACCCGCGCGTCGCGGCTGCCCATGCCCAAAAAACCGGAACGCGGTTCTTCTAAAACCTCAACATCGGCTTCATCCGACGGAATACCCAACGCGTTGAGGGCGCTCTCAACGGCCTCTTCAACGGTTCTGCCGGTTTTTTCGATCTGTGTCATACCGCCACTCCCTTTCTGATGGAATCAAATTTGTGGTCAGCGCTTGTCAAAATATCGCAACGTTCGGGTTACGCCCGACGCCAAGGAATCGTAGTTCGGCTTATGCCCGTTCTGGGGAAAATCAAGGTCTGGCCTGTACCCGTTGCAAGGAAATCAAAAACCAAGAGATGCCAAGAAAGCAACGCTTAGGCCAAGGCCTTGGCTTCCTTTCTCTTTTGCAGAAAATCCAAAACCAACTGCAAAATTACGGCAAAGGTGCTGCCGGTAATCCAGTATAGGGTAAACAGCGAGGTGTATGTTGCGCAGATGTAAACGGAAAACAGGGGCATACCATAGGCGATAAGCTTCATGGAGCCCGCGGCGGGCGCGTCGGGGTTTTGCGGCTGGTTCTTTTGGCTCAGCCAACTTTGCAAAAACTGTGTGCCGCCGGCCAGCAGGGGCAAAATATACAGACCGTTGGTCAGATTCACCATGGCGCTGCCCTCAGGCAGGGTGGCGAGGTATGCGGCGCGAACGGCGTCGTACCCGGCGCTAAAGGAAGACGCGTGTTGGCCAATCTGCGCGCCGATGGCTGCGGGGTGAACGGTGTCCACCGCGTGGCTCATATCAACAAAAACGCTGGGCAGCCCGGCGGTGAGGCGACCGATGGCATCTGCGGCGGGGAAGGCCTTTTGGAACGCGCCGTACATGGCGTCGGCACCAAAGATGTTTTGAATCCACAAAAACCGGGCGTTGGCAAAAATGTCCGCGATACCCGCGTGGTTGCCCATTTCCATGGCGGTTAGCAGCGGCTGGGAAAAGGTGATCAGCAGGTAATTCCGCAGGGCACCAAACACAATAAACAGCAAGGGGATTTGCAGCAACATCGGCAAACAGCCGCCCCATTGCGAATAATTTTCTTTCTTATAAAGCTCGTTGAGCTTGCGCTGACGCATTTGAACGTCGTTGGCGTACTTTTTGTTGATGGCATTAACTTGGGGTTGAAGCTGGGCCATTTTGCGGGTGGAGCCTCGACCCTTTAGGTCCAGGGGCAGCAGCACCAGGCGCAAACCAATGCCAAACAGCACCATGGCCAGGCCATAGTTGTTGGTAAAACTATAAAAAAAGTTTAGAATAGAAGCGATCAATTGATTCAATGAACGAGCTCCTTGTGGGTGGATTCGGGCACCGGGTCGTAGCCGCCCCGATGAAAGGGATGACAGCGGCCAATCCGGCAGAGTGCCAGCCAGCTGCCCCGCCATAC
>JGI994J12354_10004655_pt1 | contig 12212 bp, 8 predicted proteins | sample IntmicLarv3ML3BL_FD_12354 | JGI IMG/M metagenome (IMG submission 12354) | reverse complement strand
CCGCCGATGAACGTAATTTTCGGCACAACGCCGCTCGGCCTTTCCGGCTGGATACCGGCCCTTGCGATCGGCGTTTTCGTATTCGCCGTCATTGAAATCGAAAAAGCCGTGGCCGGGAAGCTGTGAGTTGGGAGTTGTGGATAGGATTTTGTGGATTGTGGATTGATGTTAGCCGCGTCACCCTGTGACGCGATTGGTAATTTTGATGTTATGGAGAAAATATCATGCAGGAAAAATTTCAGATTTATAGAAAATTTGTATTCTGGGTGCTTGTGGCATCTGTTTTGTTTCTCCTTTTTGTGGGAACGATATTTCTTGTTTCAACCGTGACCTTGTTGAAATCCGGCGAAATCACCGAAGGTACGGTCGTCGAAGTTCTTAAAGAACACGACAGAAGCAGTAATGGAACGATTTATCGCCCCGTTTTCGAATTTCAAACGCCCGATGGCAGCACGCATAAATTTGCGTCAAGCATGGCTAGTAATCCACAGTCATATTTTGAAGGGGACAAGGAACGAATCATTTATCGGCCCGACAATCCCCGTTCGGCCAGCATCTATTCGTTCATGAGTCTCTGGCTGATACCGATCGGATTCTATGCTGCGGCGATCATCAACTCGGCGTTTTGGGGCGTTCTTTTGTTGACTGTTTTTCGCAAACCTAAAACGACACCGCTTGATACCCCGCAGTAAGATGTGTCGAACAAGTTCGACTGCTAACGATGCCGAGATAACAAAAGAATTTTACCCCGACAACAATCGCGTCACAGGGTGACGCGGCTAACATCAATCCACAATCCACAATCCACAATCCACAATCCACAATCCACAACTCACAATGCCTAAAAAATGGATCATTCGCTCTTACGATCAGGAGCATGTCAATTCACTGGAACGCAAGGCCGATGTTCACCCGCTGCTGGCCCAGTTATTGGTCGGACGCGGGGTGGATCGACCGGAAAGCGTTGCAGCTTTTCTGCAACCGAAGTTGACCGACTTGCGAGCGCCGGCATTGTTGCCCGGTTGTATCGAAACGGCACGGCGGCTACTCGACGCGATTAACGCAGGCCGCAAAATCACCGTGTACGGCGATTATGATGTCGATGGCATGACCGCGACGGCGATTTTGCGGCAGGCGATTCGACTGCTCGGCGGTCAGGTCGATTATTATGTGCCGGCTCGCATGACCGAGGGCTATGGGCTGAATCACGAGGCCATTCGCACGCTTTCCACGCAGGGAACGCAGGTCATTATCACCGTCGATTGTGGCATCAACAGTATCGACGAAGCGGAAACGGCCAAAGAACTCGGCATCGAACTGCTGATCACCGACCACCACACGCCGGGCGAAACGCTGCCCGATGCGGCGGCGATTACGCATCCGCTTTTGGGCAAGTTGTTCCCGCAATATGGCCCGGCGTATCCGTTTCCGCATTTGAGCGGCTCGACCGTTGCGCTGAAAGTGGCCTGGGCTTTGTGTCAGCTTGCCACCGATGCCAACGCCGACACGACGCAAAACGTTAAAGTGTCGCCTGAAATGCGCGAGTTTCTCATGCAGGCCGTTGGACTGGCCGCGTTCGGGGCCGTGGCCGATGTCATGCCGTTGATCGACGAAAACCGGGCCTTGGTTCGTTTCGCACTCGAACGCGGTTTGAAAGATCACGGCTCAATCGGGCTTCACGAGCTGATGAAGGTCGCCAATATCGACATGAACAAAACGCTGACCTCTGAGAATATCGGCTTTACACTTGCTCCCCGACTGAACGCGGCGGGGCGTTTGGGCATGGCACAATTGGGTGTCGAACTGCTGGTCACCGAAAAGCCCGACCGAGCCTTTGAACTGGCCGCGTACATCAACAACCTCAACGAAACGCGGCAGAAACTCGAACGCGAAATTTTGCGGTCGGCAACGAAACAAATCGAAGAACTTTTTTCGCCCGACGACCCGGCTTATGTTTTGGCCAGCGTCGATTGGCATGCGGGCATTATCGGCATTGTGTCGGGCCGGTTGAGCGAAAAATTTCATCGTCCCGTCGTGTTGATTTCAAAAGACAAAATGGAGAATAAACCCGGCACCGGGTCGGGACGATCCGTTCGCGGGCTTGATCTTTATGCGGCGTTCGAAGCGTGCAGCGAACATCTTGTGCAATTCGGCGGACACGCGGCGGCAGCGGGAATGCGGGTGGAAGACACCCAAATCGACCTGTTTCGCGATGCCTTTTGCGAGTATGTTGAAACGGAACTGCCGGCGGAACTTCGCAAGGCCGAGTTGATCATTGACGCCGAATTTCCGTTTAGTGCTTTTGACGCCGGGATGATTCGTCGGATTGATTCGATGGCCCCGTTCGGGCGAGGCAATACGCGACCGATCATTTGCACACGCGGCGTTACGCTGGCCGAATCGCCCAAAACAATGGGCAACGACAACCGGCATTTCACCGCACGATTTCAACAACATAAGACATCGCTCCGTGCGGTGGCCTTTGGCGTGGCCGAATGGGTCGAACAAATGCAGCAGCACGACGGCCCGATCGACGTGGCCTTTCATCCGGTGATTAACGACTTTCGCGGCTATGCAAACGTCGAACTGCAGCTGATTGATTGGCGACCCTCGGAGTAGGTTGGGAGTTGTGGATTGTGGGTTGGGAATTGGAAATCTTAGCCGCCAAACTTGTTCGGCGATATGTGCCGGGTTGTTCTTATTGAAATCGTTGTTTGGGTTTGGTAGAATCATTTGTCTCTTGTGTTTTTAATATTCTTGTTTTTTTGGAGAATCCATTATGAAAGAAACATCGCGTCGTCATTTTTTGCAGAACATCGCCTTGACAGGTTGTGCCGCTTCGGTTGTCTCGACAATGGGCGGAGTGATCCCTGGCATTTCGGCGTTGGCCGAAGCCGCCAACGTTCCCGCGACATCAGGCCAAATCAAAGTCGGCTGCACAAGTTGGGCCTTTCATGGTTTCGGCGATGGCGAATCCCCGCAGGAATCCATCGATATTTTAGGCAAAATGGGCTTCGATGGCGTCGAGTTGATTATCAACGCAACCAGTGACCTGACACAACTGTGGACCGAAGACCTGATCGGTAAAGTTCGCAAACAGCTTGACGGCTATGGCATGGAAGTTTCGCAGATGGCCATTTTTCAGCCGGTTGTGCAAGACCTTTCCAGCTTGGACAACGCGAAACGAGATGCCGCACTGGACAAATTTGAAGCCGGCGTCAAAATTGCGAAGAAACTCGGGGCGCTCATCATAAACATCGTCGCGCCGTGGCCGCGTGAATTGAGCAGTCCTGACGGCGGTTATCTTCCGCGATACAATGAGTTGCCCAATGCTCGTAAAGGCGATAAATTCGCGTTGGTTCTGGATGAAAATTTCGATTGGCCGACCATCTGGAATCGTTATGTGGAAACGACCAAAGGTTGTCTGGAGCGTGCCAAACAACATGGGTTGCGTTTTTCCATTGAACACCATACCCACTGCCTTGTGTCCGATGCGAATTCTTTTCTGCATCTCTGGAACGACATCCGCGACGATTCGCTCGGTTACAATCTCGACGCAGGTTGGACCTTGTTACAGCGGGAATATCCGCCTGTTGCCATTCACAAAGTCAATAAGCATCTTTTCAATCTTCACATGCGCGACATCGACGGTCTGATGCGGGATTTTGTCCACATCGGCGATGGTGTCATGGATTTCACAGGTATTATCAAGGCCCTGAAAAAGATTGGTTTTTCCGGTTATGTGTCTCTGGAGCAAGATAAATTCCCCGGCGATATGAAAAAGACATGCCAGTATTATCTCGACCTCATGCGCGAGTTGATCAACGGTTGAGTTGTGGATTGGGTTTTGTGAATTGTGGTTTGGAGAATGACAATGAGTAATCCTTTTGCGTATTATGAAGAGGAATTGCCCGTCAAAAAGGCGGACATTGGTTTTACAGAATCCGCCGATACGGGCGAGGGCATTTACTACGAACCGCGAGTGCCGATTCAATTGCAATTGAAACGCGGCATGTTCGGTGGAAGGTTTGTGCTGGAAGCGACCCGCGATCAGTGCGAAATCAGCGAGGAATCGTTGCCTGCACCGATTGTCATTTCGCGAAATCATGCGCCGGACCAAATTCGTGTGAAGAGCAACAAGCTGATCGTTTACACGGATGATCGCCGCAAGCATTCGTTTCGTTTTCGGGGCGGCAAGTATCAGGCATTGCAGCGGGCCAGATTGGAAACATGGGCCAAACAACGCTGGAGCGACGCTCCGGGGCTGGCCTATCAATCGGTGTGGGAACTGCTGAAGAAAAACGTGATTTATCCCGTCTTGCACAGCATGATTTTTCTGACTATTTTGCAAGGGGCGTTCGTTTTGTTTATCGCCCTGTCAATGGTTATTGCCGGGCCGCAGCTCAATGCTGAACTTCTGCTTTTTGGACTGGTCGGCGTATTGGTGTATGCGATTCCTCCGATGGTAACGATGGCATTGGCCATAGCTCTATGGATGCGGCAAATTTGGGGACTTTATGCAACCGCGCTGTTTTCCTTTTTTCCGCTATTGCTCGGGATAATCATGTTTTTTATTCCTCATGGCGTGACCTCCGGTTATGTTATCGCGGTACTCTTTACGGTTATTCCACTTGCGGTGATCGGTTCCTGTTTTCAGGCGATGCTTCGTTATCACCGTCAGGTAAACCGTTTGGAACACGAAAACAGCTCGCCAAATCAATAACCATTGAATTCAAATCATGAAAAAAGGAACAACCGTGTGATGAAACGGATTTTCACTTACATATCTAACGTATTTTGGCACCTGACTTTTGTTTCAGGGCCGATTTTTTTGATTGTTTGGACTTGTCTTCTCGCGTGGTTGATTCCGATTTTCGGCGAAATGTCCCCTAAAAACGCGAGTCGGCAAAATCTTGTGTGCTGGTTTTTCGTACGCGATTTTGCACAACTGCCGGAGGAAAGCCAACTCGCACTGGTCGAATGTTACCTCAAGGAATTCGGCAGCCAGTCGGGCCATAAGATACCGGAATTTGAGTTCTTCGATTTCGTGCAAAACCGAGCGGCCAAAATCGAAATGGCCCGTCGCGAACGTGTCAAGCAGGAAGCCGAAGTCGCCAAAGAGCCGGAAAAACTGTTGGCAATCAAAGTTCCGCAGCCCGAACGCAATGTCATGACACTGGCCAAAACGTGGTTCTTCGACCAAATGCAAAAATACGAAAACGCTGATTTCAACGCGAAGAAAGAGCTACTTTCGCAAATGGTCGTCGAGATCAAATGGTGGCAAAACTACAAAATGGAATACTTGCTCGCAATCGGCGTCAAGCCTTCCGGCATAAGGGAATCGTTGCAACAGATGGAAATAGTTTTCGCGCGATGGCAAGCGGAAAGCTCGCCCGAAGACCGCGAACGTGTTGCCGCGTTCAAGTTACGAGTGACCGCCGCGCTGGTCAACGATGGCGTCAGCGAAGTACTCGGCACGGACGTTTCCAAAACTTTAGGCGGCGTTATGAACCTGTTTTCACGACCGAAAAAGAACCTAGACGAAAAAAAATCAAACGAACAATAAACGTTTTTAATCCCACAAGAATGGCAGCCGGGAACGCAGCGATAGCGGAGTGACCGGTGAGAACGGGTAGAAAACCGAAATACGTGGATTTTTGATCAGGCCGAAATCGCGAAATATGCGGGCTTGTACTTCGATACCGCCTACACCGGTCACTCCGTTCGCTTTGCTCTCTGCGTTCCCGGCTGCCATTGAGGAATCATTTTATTTTCCGGCAAAAGCCTAACTCCAACCATGACCGATTTGCAGCGCAGTTTATTTGAGGAAGACCTTCCCGAGTGGGAGCAGGACGATGTGCGACTCGAATTGGTGGCAAGCGTCATCTTTCCGAAAGGCTTTGATGGTGCGTTCGATTATCTCGTGCCGCAACGTTTGGCCGGGCAATTGATGCCGGGCTTGCGGGTCATGGTGCCGCTTGGCCGGGGCAATCGCGAAACCTTGGGCTATTGTATCGCCGTTGAACATCGCGAGGTCAAATCGCAGCGATTCAAATCGATTCTTGAAATCGTCGATGAACGGCGGTTGATTTCCGAAAAGATGCTGCGACTGACGCGTTGGATTGCCGATTATTATTTGTGTCCGCAAGGCCAGGTGCTTGAAGCCGTACTGCCCGCGGGTGTGCGTGACAATGCGGGGACGCGGTTGACTTCAATCTTATACGTTGCGGACGATTACCAAAAAAAACTCGACGAACTGGCGAATCATCAAAAAATAAAATCGGCTCTGTTGACGCCGAAACAGCAGCATGTGTTCGATGTGTTGTTGCATTCGGAAGTACCGCTGACAGCGAACGAATTGTCGCGGGCGGCCAAATGTTCGATGGTCCCGATACAGCATCTCAAACGCATCGGGTTGTTTCGCGTGCGAACCGAACGGCGACACACCTCGCCGATGGACAGTGCGGTTACGCCCCCGCGACAATCGCCGCATGAGTTGAACGCATTGCAAAAGCAGTGTTTTGAGATGATTCTGGAAACGCTCCATCGCAACGAATATTGTACCTTCCTGTTGCACGGTGTGACCGGTAGCGGCAAAACCGAAGTGTACATTCGGGCTATCGACGAAGTGGTCAAAAGCGGTCGTCAGGCGATTGTCCTTGTGCCCGAAATTAGTTTGACACCGCAAACGGTCGGGCGATTTCGCGAGCGTTTCGATCATGTCGCGGTTTTACACAGCCATTTGACCGATGCCGAACGACACCGCGAATGGCAACGCATCGCGTCCGGTTCGGTGCAAGTGGTGGTCGGTGCGCGAAGTGCGGTGTTCGCGCCGCTACCGGATTTGGGGCTGATCATCATCGACGAAGAACACGAAAATTCGTTCAAGCAGGACTCGGCCCCGCGTTATCATGCCCGCGAAGTGGCCCAACGTCGAGCGGAAGAAGAAAACGTGCCGCTGATTCTCGGTTCGGCAACGCCGTCGCTTGAAAGTTGGCATCGGGCACAAGTGACGCACGAATACCGGCTGCTTTCGATGCCGCATCGTGTTCGCAATTTGCCGTTGCCGCATGTTTCGACAATCGATTTGCGAACGGCCGATCGCGGCGGTCATACACGCGGGGCCATACACCGGCATTTGCACGCGGCCATTGAACAGTCGCTCGCGCAAAACGGGCAGGTCATTTTAATGCTCAATCGCCGCGGTTTTTCGACGCACATTCAATGTCCGGCCTGCGGCGATGTGCTCAAATGCCCGAATTGCGAAGTATCGCTGACGCATCATCTCACAGCTGATGTCGCGATTTGTCATTATTGCGATTATCAAATTCCCGCGCCGCCGAAATGTCCAACGTGTGCGTTCGCGGGCATCAAGTACAGCGGTTACGGTACGCAAAAGCTTGAGCAGGAAATAAAAAAACGCTTTCCCAATGTGCCGATGCTGCGTATGGACACCGACACGATGCAGGGACACGGGGCCCATGAACGGGCGCTGTCGCAATTTCGCGAAGGCAAGATTCGCATTCTGCTCGGCACACAAATGATTGCCAAGGGCCTTGATTTTCCGAACGTTACACTGGTCGGTGTCATCAGTGCCGACACGGCCTTGCATCTGCCGGACTTTCGCGCGGCGGAACGCACATTTCATCTCATCACGCAAGTCGCCGGTCGAACCGGTCGCGGCGAACGCGGCGGACAGGTCATTGTGCAGACGTTCAACCCGGATCACGCGGCCATTGCGGCGGCAACGAAACATGATTATCACGCGTTTATTAACAGCGAATTGCCGGTACGAAAGCTGCTCGGTTATCCGCCGTTTTCAAAAATGGCACGTTTCGTCGTGCGCGGGCCAAATGAATTGTCAACGATCGAATTCGCGCGACGCATGGCCGATTTATTGCGTCAACAGGCAAGCGAAACGAGTCTCAAATGCCGTATCCTCGGCCCGGCCCCGGCTCCGTTTGCCAAGTTACGCGGCAATTTCCGCTTTCACATTCACATCCACGCCGAAGACGCCGAGCGAATGAAAACCGTCATCCAACTGACAACGCCCTCTTTCAAACCACCCACCGAAACGCTTTGGGTCGTCGACATCGACCCACTCGATATGTTATAGCAAGGTTTTCGGCGAGTTTCACTGAAAATTAGGTTTTCTCCGGAATGTCATCCGCGAAAAAAACGGGGGCGTGGTAAAGTGGCCTTCGATTACGCTTCAGGCTCTGGTTTTATTCTACTATCTCATCAAGTCTAAAATTGTGACATTCTGATAATGAACGTCGCTATCGCCGATCAAGATCGGCGGGTAAGAATTTTTTGGCGACAAAATGAGGGTTTTTGACGACGAAATTTCTTGCGGATTATTTTGGGGTGAAGGGCTTACACTTCGATGAAAGGACTTTGATTCTTTTCCCCTATTGCCAAATTGATGACCATTGATTTGCGCCGATTATTATGTTGAAATAAAAAATTTTTTCAATGATGTAATTGTTTTTTCGTCAAGTCCGTGTCATAATGGCGTGGTACTTTCCAAAATCATCTCTGTGACCAAAAGGAGCTAACATGTTATTATTGTGCTGGAAATAAAAAATTGAACGTGTCCGGTAAATCGCCAGTCTCGCCAGCGCAATAATTTCAAGGTATTTTAAAGACAATTTTTACAAGGAATTTTTACCATGAAAAAGATAATGGCCGGTTTGCTTGTTCTTGCAATGATCCTTTGTTTTGCGGTAGGTACGATGGCCGACGATGCACCGGGATATGACGATGGCCCGTTTCTACCGGATGGAAAATGGCGAGTTCATGACAAGGCCCGTCCGCAACCGAAAAAAGTTGTCCCCGGTGTGGGCGATCTCGGTGCGACAGCCCCTAATGACGCAATCATATTGTTTGACGGTACGAACCTTGATGCCTGGCAAAGGAGTGATGGGCAGCCCATTGGCAAGGGAATTGAAGACAATGCGTTCGACATTGTTAAAACGGGACAGCTTCAAACCAAACAAGAATTCGGCAATTGCCAGTTACACTTGGAATGGTGTACTTCGGAAAGGCCCGAAGATCGTATGAATTGGGGCAACAGCGGCGTTTTCATGATGGGAATTTTTGAATTGCAAGTTATCGAATCCTGTGACAGTTTTATATACGCCGATGGAAACGCGGGTGCCGTCTATGGACAGTTTCCGCCTTTGGTCAATCCAGCAAGAAAACCGGGGCAATGGCAGAGCTTCGACATTTTTTTTACCCCCCAAAAATTCGATGACGAAACTATGTCATCTCCTGCTTATGTGACGATTGTTTTTAATGGTGTCGTTGTACAAAATCATCAGGAAATTCTTGGAACGGTTTCCCATCGGGCTTTGCCAGGAGCATATCCGGTCAAAGAGAAAGGCCCAATCTTGTTACAAGACCATCATTCGTCCGTAAAATTCCGTAATATTTGGATTCGTCCGCTCGACGGAGAATAATGTATCGGCGAAAAAGTGAACGACTTTCGGTGAAAACCTGACTTTGTACCATTTATTTTTTACGAAACTATCCTTATGAACGAGTCGATAATCAACTCCAAAGAGCGTATGATCACCGACTCGCTCTATAGTAAAATTTTGACCAACATCAACTGCTGGACGCAAGACAGTCGAAAAATTGTTTATGATGTCCGAAGTGCGAAAAATGGCGATGTTTTTGATGGAAAACGAATTGAAGCCATCGACATCAATACGAGAAAGGTCGAAAATTTGTATGAATCACAAGATACCGCTTGTTGCGGGGTTGCGACTTGTTCACCTGTCGATGGGCGAATCGTTTTCATTCACGGCCCGGAAAATCCAGATGATTTCTGGAATTATTCCTTCCAACATCGCCGGGGGGTGATCCGATATGCCGATGGAAGGACAAAAACAATGGACGCCTGCAACATTGTTCCACCTCTCGCCCCAGGTGCTTTGCGTGGCGGGTCTCATGTCCATGTTTTCAGCGGTGACGGACAACTGGTCAGCTTCACGTATAATGATCATATTCTCAACGTACTGGATGAACGAAACAAGGACATATCCAACCTACAGGAACATGATATCGACCAAAGAAATGTTGGTGTTGCCGTTCCGCTTCGTGCGGTTACCGTGAACCGGCTTCATGCGCGTCACCATGATGGTACGCATTTTTCCGTTTTGGTCACACAAACGGTGAATCAACCGAAACCGGGTTCCGATGAAATTTCCAAGGCTTATGAAGAAGGTTGGATCGGAAAAAGCGGCTATCAAAAACCGGATGGAACAATACAAAAATACGCACTTGCTTTTTTGGGCGATGTCGTTTTAAATAATGGCCAAAATGCCGCAGAGATATTTTCTATCGATTTGCCCGATGAGATTGCAGATTTTGCGGTACCGGGAGATGGACCGCTGGAAGGAACGACAACCCGCAGGCCATTTCCGCCAAAAGGAGTTGTTCAACAACGTTTAACCCGAACGGCAAACCGAAAATATCCGGGAATTCAGGGGGCCAGACATTGGCTGCGAAGTTCCCCGGACGGTTCGAAAATTGCTTTCCTGATGAAAGATGACAACGGGATCGTTCAACTTTGGACGATTTCCCCAAACGGCGGAGAGCCGAAACCATGGACATCGGGAAAAAACAATGTCGCGTCTGCATTTACCTGGAGCCCGGATGGTCTTTCGATAGCTTACGTGATGGATAGGTCGCTTTTTGCGTCTTCGGAAAGTCAAACAATACGTTTGACTCCCAAAACAGAGGACTCATCGGCACCTCTTCCACACGCGGTTGTTTTTTCACCGAATGGAAAACATATCGCTTTTATGAGAAATATTTGTTTCGCAAAAGAGGAATATTTCAATCAAATTTTTGTTTTGGATGTCTGAGTTTTCACCAAAACATATTGTAATGGCATGAAAAAAAGGCACTCGCTATAGTATCTGCCGGTTATATTCAAATTCTATTTCAAGGCAGCCTCAAACTCTTCAAGTGACTGGCAATCAAATGCAAATATCCTTTCCTGGTTTTTTTTGATGTCTGTTTCGATTTCTTTACAAGGGGCATTAATTTTTTCCGCAACAATTCTTGTATTTTTTCCCGCTGCCACAGGGACATGATTGGTTACGGCCAATGTCAGGCGTTTTTTTGCGAAACGGTTCGGGCTTTTTATCCGCTTGAGTTTGTTCGATGGCCTGTTGTTGCTGATTGACGATGCTCTCGGCGGCGGCGGTACTCGACGTTTCATCGTGCCGGGCTTCGCCTTCGTCCCAGTTGGAGTTGATCGTCTGTTCGTCCATCTGCTCAACGCGGAAAATATAATCGGTCACGCGGTCGAAAACGGAATCCCACATCGTATCGAAAATCCGCATGCCTTCGCGTTTGTATTCGACTTTCGGATCGACTTGGGCATACCCCCGCAATCCAACGCTGGCCCGTAAATGGTCCATCACAAGCAAGTGATCTTTCCAAGCCGCGTCAAGAATCTGTAGTACCAGCGAGCGTTCCATCTTTCGCATTTCCGGGTTGTACCAGTCTTCGACAATAGCATCGAGGTGGTCGCTCACTTCCTCAGGCTTCCACAGCGACATGCGAACCGGTGTCATAATATAGTTGTATTTTTCGCGAAGTATCTCGCAAAATTCTTCCAACTTCGGATTATAGCGATCAATTTGTACATAGTTTGTGTCAATATCTGCCGCCGAACCGCCTTGGGCTTTAAGCACTTCGAGAAAATCGGCCCTCAATTGCTTGCGTTTTTCTTCAAGTTTGTCTTCGGTATGGGCGCTTTTTTCATTGAGTAAATCGCGTATTTCGTCGCGTTGCATGTTCTTCAATTCTTCGATGTCAACCTGCACGCCGAATCGTTGCGAAGCCCACGCAGCCAGTTTTTCGCGGTCATATCGTTTGACACCATTCGCGTCTCGCACGGTAAAATGTACCAAACCCGTGTAGACAGGGAATTTCAGTTCCTTGTCATGATAATGTTCATGCACCATGTTATACAGCATATGCTGAAACGCCTTGGCATCGGTTTCCGCATATTCGTTCGGGTCGAGTTCCAAGCCGAATTTTATTTTGACCCAATTACAGGCCGAAATCACGCCGAATTTCGGATCAAGCAGCGGCTTACCTTGCGAAAGGTCGACCTTTTCGATATAAGCCCGCGCCCGTTCGATCAGGTATTCATCAACATCGTCACGCCCAACCTGTTGCAAATCGCGATC
>JGI994J12354_10004654_pt1 | contig 12213 bp, 15 predicted proteins | sample IntmicLarv3ML3BL_FD_12354 | JGI IMG/M metagenome (IMG submission 12354) | reverse complement strand
ATGTGTATTTCCATAGGATACTTCTACTGTATATCTTCCCGATGTGGGCGATGCTTGGTCTGGTCGAAAGCAAAATGCCGTCCGTCCATCTAACTGCATCCAGTTCGTTGACCATGTCCCATAGTTAATTCTTGAGCCTAACGTAAAGCCTACAGATGATGGTACAGATGCATTTCTTCCACGCATTGGTACACCATAAACTTCATCACCTAACACGTCTATGTCAAACCCTTGTTGGTTCTCTGCATGATAAGCTGATGGAACATCTACCTCTTGTATCTCACTCCTATCTTTTGTAAATCTCACCGAAAGAATCGTATCTTCTCCTGGCATTTGAAATTTAAAAGAATACTCTCTTCCCTCTGGTGTAGAATGTGTACCATAACTTTTAATTTCTTGATTATCAAAAATCGCACTCTCTAAGTAAGCATCTTCGATTGCAACGAGCGAAATCTCTATCATCTGCTCTGGCAGCACTTCTAGCGATGTAACCACTATGCCGTCTACTGCGACTTCTCCAAGTTCTAACGTTTCATTTTGGATAACCAGTTTGCTTGTTTTATCACTTGCTTTTTGTTCTTCTTTTTCCTCACTTGTCGTTTTCTTTTTCATAGCCGGTTCTGCTACTTCTGGTATTCCTCGTAGTTTAAGATTATCTTCAGCACGAACATAATGCGTACCAAATGTAGAAAACACCGTTATACCAACCAAAAGCAATGAACAAAACAGTTTCATTTTCTTTTTCATAGTCTCTCCTATTTTCATTATGATTTATATTGTTTCCTATGCAAGTATCATCTTAGACAATCATAGGCCTCACCTCCTCCATCTTTATTGCTTATAAATTTATACTAAAAAAGGTACTGGACAGTTTATCCAATACCTTTTAATATCTCTATGCACTTTAGATTCTTTCTACTTATGCCAAACAACTCCTCATCACTAATAATATATGTATAATCGATATAATTATGATGAATATTTTGAACTTTTTACTCATTTTGCCATCCCTTTCATAACTCTATTTCCAGTATCCCTCTTTCACAAGTACATCTTCCCAATGTCCTACTTCTGGGTGAGTGATTGTTTCTGTTCTAACTTGCACACTCACCGTTTCAACCGTATAATTAGTTCCTTCTCCTTTAAGAGCATGTTGATATTGATGTTCATCAATATTATTAGTTATATCTATCCCACATACTAAGCATCTCACAACTCCACGATTTTCATACACTGGCTTTGACTCCGTCCATGCTGCTTTTGTCACCACCCATTTTCTTTCATACACTGGCTCTACCCATGTTTTATTTGGTGTTGTTGGTGATGTGTTCGTGTTTGTATTGCCTGTATTACTCGTATTTGTAGTATTACCATTAGAACCTTGATTATTAGGTGACGTGCTAGTATTCGGTGCAGGTGTAGCAGTATTCGTATTGTCTGGAGTACCGTTTGATTCTGTTTCGACATTTTCCATAAGTACATTTTCTTCTTCTGCCTCTACCTCCTCTTGCATTTCTTCCGTTTGGTTATCAATCACAGATACATTTTCTTCTTCTAATATTATCTGTGTTTCCTTATCTACAATCGTGACTTCCACCGGCACTTCAATTTCTGTCACAATATCAATTTCTTGCTCTAGCAATGTTTCTTCTAGATTTTCCTGTTCATCTTCTTGCTCGCTGTTTTCTGTCGTATCAGTGTCCGTTGTCGTTTCTCTTAACACCTCGATTGGTTCTTTTAAGTATACGGTATACATTACCGTATAGGTACCTACTTCTCCAAACGTTACTGCTGATGCATCTGTAACAACTTCTGCAATATTGCTCTCCTCTGCAATCTGAATAAATTGTTCAAAATCGAAACTTTCTATTTCCTCTGCTAGTTTTCTATTTTGTGTAATATCCCCTGCCTCTTTGACAACTTCTGGAACAACCGTAACTTGGATACTGATTTCTGCCTCCACTTGCTCTCCATTGTTATCTTTGCTTTTTACGACAATCTGCAATTCCTTTGTACCAACCTCTGAAAAACTGACATAGACATTCGGAACTTGCTCTCTATTAAAAGGCTCTATCGTAAAATCATACGGTATAATGCTCACCTTTTTGCCAAGTGTTTCTTCTGCTAAGTCTTCTAATGATTCCTTATTTCGTTCAATGACAAGTGTATCTGTACCGTAATTAAATTCCAATGATTCTACAATAAATGGTTGTATATTTCTCACGAGCTTGTCAAAAGCAGTCGGTTCATTCTGTATGATAGTTACCGTTTCATCTGCTGATATTTGCATTTGTTCTGTTTCCACTACTTCTGTTACTTCTTTTGGTTCTATTGGCTGCTTTTTGGAACACGCAGTCATTGTTATTAGCATGGCACTAAGTACTATGCCCATACCTATTTTCTTTAAACTATATTTTTTCATAACCTTTTTTCCTCTCATTTCCTATCTATGTTTTATCTTGTATGTTTCCAGATGATCATTACAATATGCATAAGTATCCCTAACGATAATCATATTTTATTTCTCTTTTTCATCTCGCTGACCCTTGCGTTTGTACTCATTACAATAAGTTCTATTTTATAGTAACACACTAAATAAGGTTCATCTAGGTTCCTTTAGTTCCAGCCTTGCCGATACATGCATTTGATTATTCACCCTTACTATAGTTCTTAGCATCAATCGGCAATATCATGTCTGGATTAAAATTAAGTGTATACTTGCTTGTAGAAACATCACTTCCGGTAACATCTTCTAGCACATATGTTGTAAATTGTGACATTCCCACAAAATGTTTCTTGTATGTATTTTCATCTTCTTTTACAGTGATTTCCAACTGGCTGCCATCTTCCGTAATGCTTAGATTTCCAACCATTTGAAATACAACTGTATCGGAAAAGTTATTAATTACTGTTAGCTCTCTAACCACATTAAAGTTATCTGCTTCTTTACTGATATTGCTTGATACTCTCTCTGCCTCGTTACAGCCTGTAAATGTAATTCCTATCATTGTTGTTAATAAGATTGCTACTGCTATTTTTTTCATCTGTAATCTCCTCATCCTTTATAATATACCCTATTTTACCATTGTTTTTTAACTCTGTAAACTTTGTACTATCCCAACATATACTCTGTAAGTGCCAAAACATAAAATACAGAATACATATGCGCCGATTATTACATCTATAAATAAGGGCAAAAATGTCTTTCGCCAGTCATTACAATGATTGCCATTTTATACTAACACACAAAATAGGGTTCATCTAGGTTCCTTTAGTTCCAGCTTTTTTATATTTATTTTTCATTTTGACACTTTTTTGTTTCTTTTTTTGCCATTTATTTCTGCTACACCACTCTGCTTTTGCATCTTCTGCTGTACATTCTCATGCCCATCGATACTACGTACTTCGTAAAATGCCCTTTGTTCTTTGCAAAAGGGACAATGCATATCTTTGGTGTGACATTGCTCCCTTTGTTTGCCACCAAAACGTGGTAGCGGCACTTTTCCACCACAGACTTTGCAATAAAAATCTGAAATTGTTAGATTGTTGCGACTTCTCCTACTCATGTGCTATCCTCCCTCCTCTTTTTGTCCATACAAGTCATATTGAACGCGTGCTTTATAGTACGTATGTATGGTGTTTGGTGCATTATAAATGGCTGTAAGCAAGTATGCACGTATGTTGTGTATCTTTGTTGTATTTTCAGCTAAGCAGTGCAAGACGTACTCTATGTGAGACTTTGTTATTTTCATCATTTGCGCCTGCACTACAGCTATCGGGATACGCACAGAATTTAAAACAAGCGAATCTTTCTTTGAGCAATACGCATCTAACATAACAGCTAAGACTTCATCAATCAATCTCTCGTCTTGTCTTGTTCTGTCATGTTGTAAGGTGGTGTAGTCTATATTCTCTTTCAATATCTCTTTGATAGATTGATAGATACTGTCTTCTTTTATATCTTTATTATTATCTATATTATTGGTGGAAAATTTTTCCATATCCCCGTGAAAATTTTTCGTAGAACTGGATGCGCTGTTTCTGTTAATTGTTATGGGGCGCGATAAATTCCCTGTTTCCATGCTGGTTTGTGTTGGTTGTTCCGTCTTTGGTTTCACAAGTATAGTGTTCTCACTTTTCCCAACTACTATATCTGGTATGGAATTTTTTTCCATACTCTCCCCTACTTGCTTTGTATCGTTTATAGCAAATATGGTGTTCATTTGTTCTTTCTCCACTACATTTAGTACAGAAATTTTTTCACCTACTATACATGGTATGGAAATTTTTTCACCCCCTACATTTGGTATGGAAATTTTTTCCTTATTCTTCTTGTTTCTCTCATGCTCTGGTAGTGTTATCACATTTTCTGCTTGTCTTGTATTTTGTTTATCTTTTTGTATAGTAGAAATACTCGCATTTTCCTCTTGTGTATCTTCTGAGTGTTCTTGTGTATTTTTTTGGTATTTTTGTTTATCTTCTTGGTGCAAGGTAGGAATTGCTACATATACACACCGTTTCATCCCATCTATTTGCAATTCGTGTTTTTGAATCAGTTTTTTTTGCACCAGTCGTTTTAGTACATTTTGAATGGTTCGTTTATCAACATTTAGAAACTCTGCCAAATAACTCAAGCTTCCACTATAAGATGCGTATTTCGCTTGTGTAAATCCATAAATAATAGCATAGGTCCCTAAGTCATTCCCTTTCAATTTTAATTCATTCATCATCCAGCCTTGTATTACATAGAAATTTTCATTTTTAATGTGCCCCACTTTGCTCCTCCATATATCTTCTATTGTAGTATACCTATCTGGTAAGTTCGTAATAGGAAATTTCTCAATGCCGTTATCATTCTAAATCTCTAAATCTTCCCTTAATTCTCGTTTTAAATTCCCTTGATCTTTCTTCAAATTTCCTTGATTTTTCTTCAAATTCCCTTGATGTTTCTTCAAATTTTCTTAATGTTTTCTTATATAGTATTAGACCTACGACAACACCAATAACTTTGATTACTATACATATAACAATTACTGTTATTACAACAAGGATTATTTCTCTCATACTATTATTCCTCCATATTCTGCATTTAAAAACCAACTATTGTTACTATTGTTATTAATGAATATAACTGCTGCTACTCTGTTTTCCTATACTACACTCTAATGACTTTGTATCGTTCACTGTAGATATAGCGTTCGCTTGTGTAAAGCCATAAATAATCATATAGGTTCCCAAGTCATTGCCTTTCAATTATCATGCTTTGCGTTTTCTCTGTTGCTATTTCACTATGCATTTCGCTCCCCATTATTTCCTCTAAATATTCCATAACACCTCGAACGATTGCATGTTGTTCTGCTACCTTTATATCACCATCTGTGTAGTTCTTTGCATAACGCCTTAAATATTCATTTGGGGTAACATATCTGCTGTAATTGCTCATCTCTTTCATTCCTCTTTCATTTTATTCTAAAGCACTGTATGTATATTTCTATACTCTTTACTCCGATTCTTCCATAAATCTGACAAGATAACGTCTATCGTCACTTCCTTTTGTACACGTAGAGAGCGTAAATGTCTGTTTTTCTTTATCGTCGTGAATATCTAAATTTTGTAACCAAGTGGCATATTCTTTACTGCCTAATGTGAATGCACGATTGTAATTCTTATCACCTGCCTTTGCATAACTGCTATCTACAAATCTGCACTTCTTTGTATCTTCTGGTGTGTAGATATACAAATATGGATGTTGCGTGCGATACTCTGCATCTAGGAAATCTGTCAGTGCGCCAAACATACCTGGAGTATGTCCATAAAAGATAATGTGTGCGTCTTTCATGCTCTCCGTATCTCCTGGAATAAAGATGGTGCCTGTTTTACTGTATTTTCTTTCAAAATCACGGTTCAAATAATATTGATTATCTATTCCTTTGCACACAGGAAAATCAATATTTGTATCTGGGATATATATCCATGCAACAATATCTGTATTCACACTTTGCAATTTTTCAAAATCAATTCTTCTATACATAGGGTCTTTTTTCTCGTCGCTGCTGTTTGTTTCCTCCCATTCTATTACATACATTTCTTTTCGTTCTCGGTTTGCTCTATCTGCCTTTATATATGGTGCTTGCTCCTGCGAGGCTAACACAAGAAAAACGATCGCTAACATAAAAAGCAGTATCATCACTATTTTTTTCCCCACTTGATTGTCACATCCTTTCAACTTTCATTTCGATAGTTTATTTTCTGTGCCGAAATTCGGCACATCTTACGTTTTCAGTATTCGTTTTAGTAGGTGTTTGATACTTTCTCCTATAGTCTCAAAAAAATCAGTGCATTCGCAGCATATAATTAAAAGCAGAAAGCCAACCGCCTCTTTTGTATCTCCGTCTATGATATTCCTGTGCCACAACATCTTTATAATCTTTCTCACCATCGCATTCTCCTTTCCAAGCTGGTTTCGCTTACTCTAAGTAAATACACACATACCAAAATAAGAAAAGTATGATAAATGCGAAAACTATCTGTAGTATAAAAACAACTCCATCTAACCCACCAGTTGCACTTCCAAAAATTTGTTCTACATTTAGAATTAAGATACAAAGCACAACTTGCACTCCTGCTAAAATCATTTTTTTCTTTGTATTTTTCTTCATTCGTTTATTATTCCTCTCTTTTAGGCTTTTCCGATAGGTTCCTTTGTTATTTTTGCAACTTTCAAGTCTTGTTTCACTTAATCCAAATGTTCAAACACATACCACAAGAAGAAAAGATTGTTAAATATGAAAACGAACAGTCGTATAAAAAATAATCCACTACTCTCGCATCCCAAAAACCATTCTATATTTACAGACTGGATAGCAAATATAGCTATTATGCCTGCTGAAATTATATCTTTCTTTGTGTTTTTATTCATTCGTTTATTGTTCCTTTCTTTTGAGCTTTTCCGATAGGTTCCTTTGTTATTTTTACAACACTAGCATATGTATTTGTTTCAAAATCATACTTTGTTATTCGTTCGATAATCTTAAATATTGCAACTATGATTCCTATACACAGAAAACTCATTCCGTGCTGTGCAAATGTAACACTTGTGGATATTAAACTTGTAGTCCAGTGCATGTTTACATACAGTGCAACCAATGTAATGTAGACTCTCGAAAACTTTTGTATAAACGTTTGAGTGCTTACAGCTATTTTCAAAAAATCAACAATGAGATAAAACACAGAAAACACGGGCGAATACGAGACGAAATAAAGTAAAAGCATTTCATCTTGCATATAATCTGCCCACATCATACGTATTTGCTCTACTTTCTCTGCTCCTAGCATTTCTAACATGGCAGGTCCCATAAATATGCTGATTCCGAGTATAAAATTAGAAATGCTTTCCAGTGTATTTTGCATGTTTTATGTAACAAACGCCCAATCGCTATCATTAACATTTTGAATATTTTCTTTTCTTCTTCGCTTAACTTCAATGTGCCTCCTTTCTCCCTCTGTACTTCAGAGGGAGGTTGCAGTTTACATGCTACATTCGTGATATATATAAATTTAATTGGTGCTTATTATTTATGTGCCGAAATTCGGTATATTTGTAAATTTAGATTCAGAGATAACACAAATGTCGTAATCTCAAAGTCAAAAAGCTTTGTTATCAAAGTTTGATTACTCACGTTTTTTAACAATCAACAGTGAATAAGAAAACAAAGCAACAAATATATCACTAAAGATATTAAACGTCCTATTTTATTCAGCCCTAGTATGTCTGACATAGCTAATACTATAAGTATGCCAAGGCCTATCAAAAAAAGATCTTCCATCTTCCATTACCCCCTCTGTATACTTTTCAAATGTTCTTTGAGTGCTGTCATATTGCTTTCTCCATCCTTAAAATGCTTTGTGGATGGCAACAATAAATATTTTTGGTAGCTCTCATACTCTTTCGCATTCCACTGGTCTTTGTACGGATAATGGCGAATGATGATTGCCGAACCATCTGGCAAATCTATGCGATAAAATGTTTCTTCAGTCAATTTATTCTCGCACCACACACACCATTGCTGATAGTTCAGAATGAATTTTTCACGTTCTTCCATATTTTTCATCTGTGGTAGTGGCATCATGTTTTTATGTTTTGCTGCTTTATCAAGAAAGTTTCTTTCCTTATTTTCTTCCTTGTCTTTCCGAATAGTTTCTACTTTTATCGTTTCAATATTCATATCCATGTTTTGAATTTCATATTGTCCTGGTATGGTTGTGTCATTATCTAATTGTTCTGCTTGTTTGCCTGCTTTATAGCTCTTAATCTCTTTGTGAGATGTAACGCCCTCATCTAGCAATGTTTCTTGCTCTATCTCTGGTAGACCTGCCAATGCTGTTGCAGCGCTCTTTCCGATATCTCCTTTTTCAAATTTTTCTCGCCCTTTTTCGCCCAGATTATGTGAAATTGTCTGATAATCACCCACTACAGAGCGAGACATTTTTAGTTTTTCCGCCAGTTGCTCGACTAAGCGCCCTTTTTTTTGGTATTCTGGAAATTCCTCCGGATAGGTTTTTATCAGATAAACCATGTCCTCAATTTCTTTCATTTTCTCAAAATCTGTTTTTACATGATACGCATTGGTAGACATTGTTCGAAAACGTGCTTGCACATCGCTACAGCCAATTAAGGTGCAGGGTAAAAATTCATATCCCTCTATCTTTAATTCTTCTGTAATGTACTTACATGCAAGTGTTCTTTTGTGTCCACCGATTATTTCAAACTCATCTGCATCTGCTTGGCGAATCAAAAGTGTTTGTAGTATTCGTCCGTCTGCAAGCAAGATAGAAGCCATTGCTTTTATTTCTTCCATTCCCTCTGCGTAAAATTGATATTCACTGCGACACAGTTTTGAGTAGTGAACCCACTTTATTTTCATGTTTGGATGCTTTACTTGCTCTTTTTTCTCTGTAGAAAACACTTCATTAAATTTTGCCATATTACATCACCACCAATTCTTTTAATAATTCTAGATAATCCTGCGTAACGGTATCTTTTTTTCTATGTTTTAGTAAAGGTTTTCGAATAGCTGCCGCACTTGCTACTGCCACGCGATTACTAATGCATGTATTCGTAATTGGAAACAGATGTTTTTCTATCAAATCTTTATAAATCAATTTTTGATTTTTGTGATTTTCCACACGATTAGCAAATACAACCCAGTGCAGCTCTTTATCTTCTAATACTGCATTTATTTCTTCATAAGCACGCTCTACAAGGTTTAGATTGTCACGACAATAGCCATCTAGTAAGATTGGCGTAATAAGGGTATCTGACGCGAACAACGCATTCCTTGTTAGTGCTTCAAAACTTGGTCTGCAATCAATCAATACAATATCGTAATCCTCTTTCACTTCCTTTAGTGCTTTCTTTAACAGATAATCCTCCTGCTCTGCACATTTTTCTGTTAAGTAGCTACTTCCTCGCACAATATCAATACCTTTATATTTGGTTCGGTAAATACATTTTCTTATTTGTTTCGCCTCCTTATACAAGTCTCTAATTGTATAACCTCGTTCATTTGCTTTACGAAAAAATGGTGTTGCATTGCTTTGTGGGTCGTTGTCAATTATGAGTACTCGTTTTCCCTCTAGTGAATAGTTGTAGGCTATATTGACTGTAGATGTCGTTTTGCCTGTTCCCCCTTTTAGATTCCATACTGCATATACTTTCATTCATCTTCTCCTCACTCTATTTGTGCCGAATTTCGGTACATTTATTTTTACTTAAAATTCGATGCTATCTATTTCATATACCAAATCAAATATCCTTTTTAACTGGCTCGCACTATAAGTATTATCATTTCCTATTGTTACCATTCCCACTATAAAGTACACTTTAGCTTCCTTTTGTAATCCTGCATCCATCGCTTTATTTACTCTTTCTTTCAACCGTTCATAATGTTCTTCAAATTCATTCTCCTGCATTCTATCTGTATCCTTTCTGTACCGAATTTCGGCACATATCTATTTTCATTCAAGTTTCATTTGTATCTGCAAGGCAAAAATTAATTGATGATTTTGATGATGATATTTAGAGACGAACCAATACTGCTTAAAGACTCCGTAGGATAGTAATGACTTTTTCTTTTTCCTGTGGAGTTATTAGTTTTTTCTCTTGCAACATTTCATTCATTTTTATTGCCATTAAACTTAGCATCATTGCCTCTCCATCCACTTCACATAAAACTTTTCTTTGTCCATTTTCTGTGCTCACTAATTCTAACTTTGTTTTTCCCATTTTCTTTCTCCTGTTTTCATATGAATATACAAACAATCCAATAGCTTACTCCCCTAATTTTTTCAATTTATTTTTCGACATCTTTTTTTGTACCGAAATTCGGTACATATATTTTTATTCAAGTTTCATCTGTATCTGTTTGTACTTCCCTTTAGAATTTTGTTCCTGTTTTCTCTTTTCATACTGACGAAATGTAATGATTGCTCGATTGGACAGCTTGCTATGATATAAGTGTTGTATGTCCTTGATTGCATTTGCTCGAATGGTTTCAAAGTTTTTATGTGTATATCCAGAATTTTTCTCAACTGCTTTGTATGGTTGTTTTTCTACATAAAGTTCCTTTATATAACGTGCTGCCTCTCCTTGTAAAGATGTGTAACAACACCATATTCTATCAATCGTTTCTAATTCCTCTGTCAGTTCCCAAATTTCTGTTTTTATTTCTATACATCTTTCTCTAGACAAAGATTCATGTCGAAGTAATACATCCGTTAAATCTTGCTTACCACTTGTTTTCCCACCACTCATAGTTTCTAAATTTACAGAACGATAAGATACTTCTTTTAGCAACTCGTCTGCTTGCTCTGCGTAACTATACAACTCGAAAATTTTCTTATGAATTTCTAATACTCGACCATGATATGTTTTCAATGTATCTTTAATGTATTTATTACTTATTCCTGCAAAAATAGTCTCACCACCTTTATTCAAACAACATATTTTATGCTGTTTTCACATTATAATGTTCTTTTTCTCTCCCTACCCTGTATGTCTTACAATCACTATTCCAATATGTACTATCGTTATAATCGCTATCATTATTTTTCTTTTCATATGTTTTTCTCCTTTCAAGAAAAAATGTATTTATGGAAAAAAAGTATAAGGCATTGACATTTTCAAATCAATTCCAATCATGGCTCCAAAGATTATCGCTAATAACAAGGCAAGTAAATACTCCAGAACAGTATCAATAAACCGTCTTATCCTGTTACGTAATTTTAAGAGCATATTCTTTGTTTTTTCAGCTTTTAGAATATCTATTATTTTATTTTTCAATTCATTCTACCTCCCACCTTTCACATTCTCTTTTCACCGCTATCTCTCGCATATCTTTAAGCATTCTTTTTTTATCAACTTCACCCAGTATAAAAAGAACTTTAACAATCTCAACTTCTAGCCTGCTATTTAATTTTATATTCACAGGTTGCCTGCTCATTTCCATTATCATTTCTTTGGTAAGTTTCTCCTCTTCACTTGGAAAATCTACAGCAATTCCCATAAGATGACTTTGGCTAACTGCAAATATCGCTGTTAATTTTTCCCATACTGAATTGTCCGTAATATTTGTGTCATAATTTTCATACCGTGTCAACATACTCTGTGAAACCCCTATTCTTCGTGCCAGCCCCCTTGCTGTAAATCCCTTTTTCTTTCTGAGTTCTTTGATTCTATTCATTTTATTCACCTCGCTTTCTAGTATTAATATATTCTGTTACAAACCGTTTATTTTTACCCATGCTTTATGTGTAAAACTACTTTGGCAAACACTTGAAGCTATCACATGAAAACCATATTTGTCCTCACGTATAATGTTATAATAATTTCCATTTCCACATTGTCCACTACCATTGTTCCAGTGTAGAAAACATTTTTTCGATATATCCTGCACCCTTATTTTTTTTCTAAGCGTTCCATTAGCTTCTTATCTGACATATTACCCTCCATTTTGTACACTTTTAAACATATCTCATAGTTTGTAAAACAAAAAAAATGCAGTATAGCAGGGTTTTTAATCCTCTATCTGCATTTATTATATAATTTTCTCATAATTCTACTTACAAAATATCCTCTCACAAATTCAAAAATATGTAATATATCGCCATAAAAATGCACATCACATTGTTGATGTGTTATTTTTTTCAAAAAAA
>JGI994J12354_10004653_pt1 | contig 12216 bp, 7 predicted proteins | sample IntmicLarv3ML3BL_FD_12354 | JGI IMG/M metagenome (IMG submission 12354) | reverse complement strand
ATACACAGGCGGGCGGCTTCTACTGGGCAGGCGCGTATGTGTGCAGTGATTTTGTCTTAGTCGGCACGGACGATGCGGATTCGGGTTACACAACCGGCAACGGAAGCCTTATCTCGCTCGACCCGAAAAGCGGCAAGCCGCTTGATTCGCTCACAATGACGGGTGTCGGCGATGTCCGTAGCTCGGTTGCGTATGACCCGGTGACAGACGCTTATTACTTCACCTCCAAGGGCGGCGATTTTTATAGCGTTCAGATGAATTCCAACGGAACGATTAAAGCCGGTTCATTTAAATCCCTGCACCTTAATAACGGCTCCGAGAATTCCTCAACCCCGCCGATGAGCACCTCAACACCTGTTGTACACAACGGCAGAGCGTACATTGGTGTATCCGGAACCGGTCAGTTCGGCGCATATTCGGGACATAACATAACGGTTATCGACCTCGGTTCGTGGACGATTGCCTACAAGGTGTGGACACAGGGTTATCCGCAGACGAGCGGACTTCTCACAACGGCGTATGACGAGGGTGACGGCACAGCGTATGTCTACTTCTTCGATAACTACACGCCCGGAAAGCTCCGCGTCATCTCCGACAAACCGGGTCAGACAGAGCCCGCGGAAATCACGGAAGAGCGCTATAACTCACTCGGCACGATGATAGATGTAGAGACGGCTTACGTCCTCTTCACACCGTTCGGAGTGCATGCGCAATACGCGATTTGCAGTCCGATAGTCGATGAGTACGGCACGATTTACTTCAAGAACGACTCTGCGTATCTCATGGCGCTCGGCAGTACGATTGAGAGTCTGACGGTTACGACCCCGCCGAACAAATTGTCGTACGAGCTTGACGAAGTGTTCAATCCGGCTGGAATGACGGTTCTCGTGACCTATACAAACGGCAAAACGCGCGACGTAACGCAGTACGTTTCCTACTCGAAGGCGCCTCTGACGACGGACGATACAAAGTTTGAAATCACCTTTGACTTTGTTCTCTATCAGAATAAGGACGGCGCGGCGGGCGTTACGTATACAGCTCCATCGGCGACTGTGAATCTGACAGTCGGCGGCGTTGGCGGCGGCGATTCCGAGCTCTCCGAAACAGAGGTTGAGTTAGTCGCGGGAAGCCTCGCGCTCTCCGAGACGACACTCACAGTCAGCGGCACGGAAACAGGTATCGTTTGGACGTCATCTAATGATTCCGTCGCAACCGTTGACGCAAACGGAGTCGTAACGGCAATCGGTGCAGGCAAAGCCGTTATCACGGCGAGCGTCGGCGGCGAGGCGCTGGAGTGCGCGGTTACCGTCTACATTCCGGGCGATATGAACAAGGACGGCTCGGTAGCCTTGACCGATATTATGCTTCTGAGCAATCTTATCAAGAGCGAGGGCGCGACTGATCCGCTAACATTAGCGCTTGCAGATGTGCTTGTAAACGGCTCTGTGAATCTTCAGGATTTGATGAGACTGTATGAGGTCATGAAGTTAGGTTGATTTTCAAAGCATAAAAACGCGTCCGGCTTTGGCGTTCGCATAGAAAACGGGAGGTCTTATGACAAAAAAACTTATCGCACTGCTGTGCGCATTAGTGATATGTATAGGAGCCGTGGGGTGCAATTCCTCGCGGCAGGCACGGGTTTCCCGGGAAACGCGGACGCCGCCGGACTCTGAAATTTACATCAAAATAGTTCAAGCATACGAAGCGATACGGGAAGTAATCAGCTTGAGCGAGCAGGACGACCTGCTCGCTCAGGTAGATAAACTGCCACCCGGAAGCTCAATTTCGGACTGGTACGCTGTCGTACTGGGGCGTGCCGGCATTCCGGAGGATTACAGCGGTTATCTTGCGGCTCTGGAAGAGTATATAACGGACTGCTATTCGCGTGAGGAAAAGCTTGACCGCATAAAATCCACCGAGTGGCAGCGCATAAGCCTCGCCGTGACGGCTTTGGGCGGAGACCCGACGGCAATCGGTGCAAACAGCGAAATAAACCTGATTGCAGATGGAACTTACGGCTGGACGCATACAAACGACCTCGGAAAACAGGGCTTAAATGGTTACATTTTCGCGCTGATTGCGGTTGACAGTATGTCTTACGAGGTTCCGGCAGATGCAGCATACACGAGAGAGGATATTATCGCACATATACTATCAGCGCAGGAGCCGGGCGGCGGATTCGGGCTTTCAAGGAGCACCGGGCCGGACATAGACATAACCGCCATGGCGCTTCAGGCGCTATCGCCCTACTATAACAGCAACACAGTGTACGAGCTTAGCGACGCGCTGAGCGGACGCACCTCTGCAACGGTGGGGGAGTGTGTAGAGGCGGCGCTTGAGTATCTGTCGCAAAATCAGGAGGTATCCGGCGATTTTAAGAGCTGGGGTGACCCGAATCTTGAAAGCGCGGCGCAGGTGACAATAGCCCTGTGCAGTCTTGGAATTGACCCGCGCACGGACGGGCGTTTTACGAAGCAGGGTAACAGCCTGTACGATGTAATGATGTGTTTTTGGGACACTTCCGGCGGATTTAAGCATCTGCAATCAGACACACAATTAGACGCTATGGCGAATGAGCAGGGCATGCTCGCGTTGATAGCGCTGTACCGTCTTGAGAAGGGACTTGGAAGACTCTACGATTTCACAGTGCCCACTTTGCCGGATGGCGACGGCAATTAACAGCGGGATTAGGTCGCCTAAGTGCGCCATTTTGCCAAAAAGGCAAGGCTTTGGCGAGGTCGTCCTGCAATAAGTAGTGAGTAAGAAACCCTAACAAAACTAAAGGAGGAAAAAAGCTAAATGCAAAAAACATTAAAGCGCATACTCAGCATCGTCTTAACGCTTGCGATTGTGATGGCGGTCGTTCCGGCAATTACGATTTCGGCAGCCGGCTCCGGCGAATCGCGCAGCGTATATTTCACGCTCAGCAACGACGGTGCGCCGGTTATAGGCAACGATGCCGCAGAAACCGTTCTGGGACGCGTTCCGGTAACCGTAGAGTGGTTTGATTTAGGACCATACGGACTTGATCAGTTTAACCGATATGCAACGGATGACTTTGAAAACGGCGGCGGGTATATTGATGGAGAGGTCATTCGAATCCCGACAGTGCTCCATCTGTATATCAGAATGCTGGAGGAGTATTACCTCGGCGGCGATACGCTCGTACCGTGGTCAACACCGGCAACGTATTCTGTGGACCTTTTAGGCAATCAGATTACAGGCGGAACACAGGCGCTGAACATAACGGGTAGCTCCACATCAATGTACATGTCTAACTTCTGGGGTCACGATGAGAATCTCATGTACTACGTAGACCACAGATATCCGCTGATGGCGGCGGGCTGGGGTTCGACGGCGGATTATATCCTGCTCGAGGACGGCATGGCGATTGACGTTGCAATGTTCAGCAACTGGAGCTTCTGGATGAGTGGCGCTTTCGCCTTCTTCGACCAAACCGAGTACAATAACATTGCACCCGGCACAACGCTCAACTTCGAGACGCTAAAGTCGCTTACAATAGCGGCCGGTGACGGCTCTTCGCTCCCGTCAGAGCCGCTCTCGGGTCTCACAACGAAAATCTACGACAGCAACTGGCAAGAGCTTGAGGACATTACCCACACGGTTGTCGGAGGCGTGTTTAGCTATACGTTCGCGAGTGAGGGAACGTACTACGTAGTTGCGCTCGACCCGAATGTTGGCACGTATGCCTCAGAAACCGCGCCGGCTGTCGCAACGGTTACCGTCGGCGGCGGTGGCGGACTTGTAGCGGACTATTCCGCGTATCCGTTCGATAATGTCACACTGCTTGATGAAACAACTCAGCTGATTGACATTACCGTATCCGATATGTCCGTTGACCCGTGGAGCATGGGCACGTATACCAATGTACCGCTCTACACCATCATCGTGCCGGACGATGCAGAGTATATCTATGTATACTATCCGGGTACAGAGGATGTCGGAGTCTACTGCGCATGGTACGACCCTGCGAATGGCGACTATCCTATGTTCTGGGACAGTGAATACGTCCTTGACCAAATGCCCGACGGCAGTCACAGACTGAAAATACAGCTTGACCCCACGGCAGATGGCTCACCCGACGTATTTATTATGGAGGACAGCAGCTACGCATTCATAGCGGCGTTCGCATTTGAGTACGGCGATATAACGAAGCTCGGCGGCAGCACTACAATCAATGTCACCGGTGTCACGCTTGACGAGAGCGCGATAGTGCTCGAGCGCGGCAACACCGCAACGCTTGAGGCTCAGATTACACCGGCGGACGCAAACGACAAGCGCGTTGGGTGGTCCACATCTGACAGCACAGTTGCCTCCGTCTCCAACCAAGGTGTAGTCACGGCAAACAAGGCTGGAACCGCGACAATTACCGCCACGACGAGAGATGGTGCGTATACTGTGACATGCACCATAACGGTCACCGACACGAACGCCCCGGCGCTTGTTGACGATTACTATCAGATTACGACAGCGGCAGAGCTCAAGTGGTTTGAGAGAGAAGTAAACAGATACGGCGCGCGTAGCGCAAATGCTGTTTTGTGCAATGATATCGACCTTAGCACTGTCTGCTCTGAAACTCTTGGCACGTGGACACCTATCGGCGACTACTCTTCCTCCGTTGAGTACAGAGGCACATTTGACGGTCAGGGATATACGATTTCAAATCTGTACGTGTATTTCCCGACGGCAACAGTAAGCACCTCGGATTACTATAAGGCTCTGTTCGGATACTGCAACGGCGCAACGATTAAGAACCTCACCGTTGAGGGAAGCTCGTATTCACGGTGCAGATACGTTGCGGGTATCGTCGGCAACGCTTACGGCGGAACGCTTATCGAAAACTGCCACAACTACGTTGAGGTTACGCAGGCTAGCACGACATATATCGGCGCGGCGGGAATTGTTGCCTCTCTTATAAACGGAAAGGTCATCAATTGCTCTAACAACGCGACGATAACCGGAACATGCGGATCCATCGGTGGTATCGCGGGCAACATGTCCAACTCGTCTTGTGTCATAACCGATTCCTATAACACCGGCGACATTATCGGAACGGTGGCGGCGACCTCTACTTCCTATTACGGCATCGGCGGTATTTTAGGAAGTGCCGGTTCCTCTGTTGCGGGTACAATCAGCAATTGCTATAATACCGGCACAATCAGAACCGCCGGCAGTAACGGTATCGGCGGTATCTTCGGTATTAACGGCAGTGCCGGCGCAACTACGTCGCAGATGAAGATTACCAACTGCTACAATGTCGGTACAGTGACTACAACAAACGGACTTAAACTCGGCGCGTTTGCCGGAGTTGCACCCGTAGTTACAAATTCGTACTTCCTGACCGGCGTGACCGGCGGAACCGACCTGAACATCACAGCCGCCGTGGCAAAAACAGCGGCAGAGATGATGGCTACGGCATTCGTTGCAGAGCTCAATGGCGACGGCAGTGCGTTCAAGGCGGACGCAGGGCTTGTAAACGGCGGCTATCCGGTTCTCGCATGGCAGAAGAGCGAGGGCGCGTCAGCTCCGGCGGAACTCTCCGCAACAGAGCTCGAGCTCGTTGCAGGCAGCCGTGACTTCTCGGCGGCAACATTAGTCGTATACGGCGATTACGTTGCAATTGCGTGGTCATCATCAGACGAGAATGTTGTCTCGGTTGATGAAGACGGCGCGGTTACAGCAATCGGAGCCGGCACAGCAGTCATAACCGTCGTAGTTGACGGTGCGACTTTGACATGCGAAGTCAAAGTTTACGCGGCGGGCGACATTAACAAAGACGGCGCTATCACGGTTGTTGACATCACGCTTCTCAACAATCTAATCAAAAACGCGGGCATTATTGATCCTTTCACTATGGCACTTGCGGATGTCGTAGCTGATGGAGGCTTAAATATGCAGGACCTTATGAGAGCCTACGACCTGACAAAACAGGCGGGCTAAGAACACTAAAAGCATTGTTTTCCCTTTATTCTATATAATCGCTGCTGTACGGCTTTTCCGAAAGGAATAGCCGTACAGCAGTATTTTCAGGTATATATTAAAATACAAAATGCCCGCAACGAGGGCTTTTCGACCTCGTTGCGGGCGTTTCAAGTGTAAAAATTATACTTTCAGCACAAGCGGGAAGAGTACTATAACTAATATATACGCCAGCAGGTTAAACAACCCGCCAATCTTTACGTAATCCATAAAGCGGTAACCGCCGCTTAGCGTCATTGTCATCGGCGGAGTGGCGATTGGAGTTGCATAGCCGATATTTGCGGCGATTGCGATAGTCATAACGACGCTTTTCACATCATAACCCATCTCCACAGCGACGAGCGCGGCGATAGGAACCATAAGCGATGCCGTCGCGGTGCTTGACATAAAGTTCGTCAAAAGAATGGTAACGAGCGCGAGTGCGGCGCACAGCAACCACGGAGAAATACGCTCACCCAAAAGCTGAATCATACCCTGCGCGACTAGGTTTCCGGCTCCGCTCTTGTTGAGCCCGTTGCCGATTCCGAACGAGCAACCCATAATAATAACGGTCGTCCAGTCCATCTTTTCAAAGACTTTTTTCTGCGATATACAGCCCGTCACGACGCAGGCGGCGGCGCCGACCATCGCAACAAGACCGAGGCTCCAAAGCTCTGTCAAGAATCCGACAATGCAAAAGATAAGGATTGCGACTGAAACGCACATTTTAATGATAACCTTTTTCGTCGGAGGCGGAATTTCGGCTTGTGCCGTCTGCGGCTCCGGAGCATTTTGTGCAATTTCGGGAAAGGAGAATACTCTTTTTTGAAGCTTGTATCCGATAGTCGTAAAAAACACCAAAGCGAGGATAACTATAGGAAGCCCGGTGTAACCGATTTCAAAAAAGCTCATAATCTCGTGACCGCCCTCGTTAAGCGCGGCTTGGGCGATAAGCTGCGGCGTAGAGCTAACAAGGCTCAGCCCTCCGCCGGTAACGCAGGCAATTCCGACGGTCATATATGTATTTTTCTTCGTAAGCTTGCCGCCCGATGCCGCCACGGAGGAGGCGACGATAGGAAGCATCATCGCAGTTGTCGCCGTGTTGCTAAGGAAGATAGATAACGTCACCGAGACAAGGATAATTGCAATAATAAAGGTGCGTTCATTCGTGCCGACGATAGAGATAATCTTCCGCCCGAGTAGTTGCGTAACACCCGTCTCAAAGAGCGTGTTACCGACGACGACCATACCGGCGATAAGAAAAACGATATCGTTGCCAAAGCCGGAAAACGCCTCTGAAAAGGGGATAATCCCAAAGACGGCGAAAGCCATACAGCCGAGTAATGACGTAGTCGCCATCGGCAGTTTTTCAGAGATAAAAAGAACCAACATTGCACCTATAATAATAAGTGCAATGGTACTTTGCGGTGTGATAAGAGCTGACATATATACCCTCCCGATATTTTGCAGTTTTCTGTGTAGTAAAAGAGTAACAAAAAAGGCTGGGGCGCAGTGAGCGCGTCAGTCTTTTTGTTATGTAGCAAAGCCGCAGTGTGAAGACATGTGGCATAGCACACTTTAATAATGCAGGTAGTATATCACAAAAAGCGCAGCGATACAATAGTTAATAGTTAAGCGTTTTCCCTTTCTTTTGCATAGCCGTTCCGTTTTCCATAATAAAGAACCCGTGTTTCTCGTAAAACGGTACATTTGACTTGTTTTCAGGGACAACAGTTACATACATAAAGTCTGCGTATTCTTCAAGCAAAGACTCAAGAAGTGCCGACGCAATACCGCGCCCTTGATATTCAGGGTGAACCAGCAGACAGTCAATTGTAGCTTGCCATGTCCCGTCATCTAATCCACGAATCAGACCGACCAGCGTTGTGTCATCCCAAGCGGAAATGACTTTGTCAGAGTTTTCGAATGCAACTTTTAGTTTTTCGGGGTATTTTCCGGAAAACCAATTCACTGACAGAAAAAGCTCTGCAAGGTCACTTTCGGCAAAAGACTTTATTCTCTTATATTCTAACATTTATATCCTCCCATCTGGAGTGATGATTGCTATACAAAACTCGTGAAACTTAAAAAGAAACACCGCCTATGACGGTGCTTCTTCTTGGTGGAGATAAGCGGGATCGAACCGCTGACCTCCTGACTGCCAGTCAGGCGCTCTCCCAGCTGAGCTATACCCCCACGTATAATTGTGCGTTTCTAACGCGAGAAGAAGTATAGCATATTTCGCACGTTAATGCAAGAGCTTTTTTCAAAAATTGCCGAAAATATTAAAAAACGCGGCAGAGCCCAAATTTCTTTCCAGAAAATGCTTGACAGGGCGGTGGCGTGCATGTTAATATAAAAATAACAATTGAGCAAACATTCAACTGTTTCGTAACGGAGGTGCAAAATGACATCAAAAATCGAGCCTACAGGCGCGGATCTGCGCGACATTACCACAGATGACGCAATAACTCTGACAGACGACTGCAATTGCGACGTTATCCATGCAGATGTTGTCGCACGGGTGCGCGCTGAAATGCCGCCGGAGGTGGATTTTTACGCCCTTGCAGAGCTCTACAAAATGTTCTCAGACCCCACCCGCGCCAAAATTTTGCGCGCGCTCTCCGCGAGTGAGATGTGCGTGTGCGACATTGCGACACTGCTCGGAATGACGAAATCCGCAATCTCGCACCAGCTAAAATCGCTCCGCTTGACGAACCTCGTCAAGTATCGGCGCGACGGAAAAATGCTCTATTACTCGCTGTCCGACGACCACGTCAAGACAATTTTTGACATGGGGTTCGAGCATATTCACGAATAGCGGGGGACACAAACCGCACAACCCGCATATTATGATAAAACTGTGACCTCTGCAAAATTACAGAGGCGCACATTTTTATACAAAAACGATTGCACAAATGAGCAACTATAGAAATGGAGGATAAAGAAATGTCAAATGAGCACGAGTGTCAAGATACGTGCGCTTGCTCGCACGAGCACGAACATACAGATAATCACAAGTCACACAAACACAGCCACTCCGAGGGCTGCCACTGCCACAACAAGGAACGCAGTGAGCTCTTCGAGCGCATGGAATTTCTAACGATGATTCTCGGCGCGGCGATGTTTTTAGCGGGAATTTTGTTGCGCCGCATAGGCGCAGTGGGGGATTACGTACTATTAGCGTCGCTGATACCGCTCGGCTGGGTTCCGCTCGTCGGCGCGATTGAAAATATCAAAGAGGGAGAGATTTTCGACGAAAATCTCCTAATGCTAATCGCGGCAATCGGAGCCGTAGCGATAAAAGAACTGCCCGAGGCGGCGGCGGTTCTCCTATTTTACAGAGTCGGCGAATACCTGCAAGGCCGCGCAGAGGGTTCCTCGCGCCGCAGTATTGCCGCTCTGAAGGACATTCGCCCCGACAGAGCAAACCTGCTCGTAGACGGGCAAATCAGCGTTGTCGCGCCTGCGGAGATTGAGGTTGGCGCGCAGATTCTCGTAAAACCGGGCGAGCGTGTGCCGCTCGACGGCGTAGTCATCAACGGAGCCTCAACGCTTGACACGTCGGCGCTGACGGGCGAATCGCTCCCGCGCGACGCTGTTGCGGGCGACGAAATCCTCTCCGGCTGTGTCAATCTAACGGGAGCGCTGACCGTTCGCGTGACAAAACCGCTGAGCGAATCGACTGTTGAAAAAATCCTCTCCCTCGTTGAGAGCGCCGCGGCACGCAAAGCCCCGACAGAGCAGTTTATCACAAAATTTGCGCGAATCTATACGCCTGTAGTCGTTGCGCTTGCGGCGATTATAGCGATTGTGCCGCCGCTCGTGCTCGGCGTTGAGTTTGCGGGTTGGATTAAACGTGCGCTTACACTGCTCGTGATTTCGTGCCCGTGCGCGCTCGTGGTATCGGTTCCTCTGGCATTTTTCGGCGGAATCGGAGCTGCCTCGAAACGCGGAATCCTCGTCAAGGGAGGCAACTATCTCGACGCGCTGTGCGCTGTTGAGGCGGTCGCATTTGATAAGAGCGGCACGCTCACACGCGGCGAATTTAGCGTTTCGAGCATAGCCCCCGCCGCTGATTTTACAGAGGATTCTCTCCTCCAACTCGCCGCCGCGGCTGAGAGCATGTCGACCCACCCGATTGCCCGCGCAATCGTGCGCGAGGGAAAGGTGCGCTCCGGCGAACCACCCTCCGGCACAGATTACCGCGAAATCGCGGGTCGCGGAGTTTCAGCCGCAATTAACGATGCGGCGGTTCTATCCGGAAGCCGCAAGCTTTTAGAGGAAAACGGCATTGCCGTTCCGCCGCTCGCCGATAGCGACCGAGCCATAGTCTACATAGCCTCTGGCGGAGTCTTTGCCGGTTCGATAACGGTTGAGGACACAATCCGAACCGACGCCGCCCCTGCAATAGCAGAGCTAAACGCGCGCGGAATCCGAACGGTAATGCTGACCGGCGATAACGAGCGCACGGCGCAGGCGACGGCGGCACAGCTCGGAATCGGCGAAATTCACGCCGAGCTAATGCCGGAGGATAAGCTCAAAATTGTCGAAAATCTCGCGGGCGAGACATCGCAAAAGGGTAAAGTTCTCTTCTTAGGCGACGGGATTAACGACGCACCCGTGCTCGCGGGGGCGGATATCGGAGTCGCGATGGGCGGCTTAGGCTCTGATGCCGCGCTGGAAGCGGCAGATATCGTCCTGATGACCGACGAGCCATCAAAGCTCTGCGACGCAATCAATATCGCAAAGGCGACACGCGTTGTGGTAATGCAAAATATCGTGATGTCGCTCGGCTTCAAATTCGCGATAATGGTGCTTAGCGTTTTCGGTCTCGCCGGAATGTGGGCGGCTGTGTTCGCTGATGTCGGAGTAGCCCTGCTCGCAGTGCTAAACTCCGCGCGAATCGTGCGCATGTTCAAATAGATAAAAAGGAACGGCTAAAGCCGTTCCTTTTTAATTCACCGTACCCATAGTCGCGTTTAATACCGTGTCAATCCGCGCCCTCAGTGGAGCATTTTCGGGTTTCACAAGCTCTGTGTCCTCGTGAATTAGGCGGTCTGCCGCCTCGCGCGCGTGGATAATCGTCTGACCGTCCGCCGCAAGCTCTGTGGCGCGCCAGGTGGGGATACCGCTCTGCCGCTCGCCGAAGAAGTCTCCGGGTCCGCGCTGACGCAAATCAGCCTCTGCAATTTCGAAGCCGTCCGTCGTAGAACATAGAATTTGCAGGCGCTCCCGCGACCTCTCGCCGCCCGTCGCGTGGACGAGTACGCAGTACGATTGATGCTCGCCACGTCCGACGCGCCCGCGCAACTGGTGCAGCTGCGAGAGCCCGAACCGCTCAGCATTTTCGACAACCATCAGAGCCGCATTCGCCACATCAACACCGACCTCAATCACAGTGGTCGCAACAAGAATCTGCGTCTCGCCGGCGATAAACGCCGCCATCGCCGCCTCCTTATCGCGCGGCTTCATCGCGCCGTGAACAAGCCCGACCGTCAAATCGGGAAAAACCTGCGTTTGCAGAGTGCTCGCGTAATCCTCGGCATACTTCAACTCCGCCAAAGGCTCCTCGCCCTCCTCAATCGCGGGGCAAACGATGTAGACCTGCCGCCCCTCACCGACGAGCCGCCGCACGAATCCGTACATCCGCGCACGCTTCGATTCGTTGATGCAGTACGTCTCAATCTGCCGCCGTCCGGGCGGCAATTCGTCGATTGTCGACACGTCGAGGTCACCGTATAAAATCAGCGCGAGCGTCCGCGGAATCGGTGTTGCCGACATAACAAGCACATGCGGCGACAGAGCCGACCCGTCCTGCGACTGCAAGCCTTTCTGCCCGAGCCGCGCCCGCTGATTCACACCAAAACGGTGCTGTTCATCCGTGATAACAAGCCCGAGCTTAAAGTATTCAACGCCATCAGAAATCAGCGCATGCGTACCGACGATAACGTCAATCTGCCCGAGCACAAGCGCCTCCCGCGCCTCGCGCTTCGCCTTCGCGCCCATACTGCCGGTCAGAAGTCCGACACGCACACCAAGCGGCTCTAAAACGTCGCAAAACGTGCGAAAATGTTGCTCGGCGAGCAACTCCGTCGGAGCCATAAACGCCGTCTGCGACCCGTTTTTCGCCGCAAGGTAACACAGCGCAATCGCAACAAGCGTCTTGCCGGAGCCAACATCGCCCTGCACAAGGCGGTTCATCACACGGCCGGAGGCACAGTCGTGCGCCGCATC
>JGI994J12354_10004652_pt1 | contig 12216 bp, 9 predicted proteins | sample IntmicLarv3ML3BL_FD_12354 | JGI IMG/M metagenome (IMG submission 12354) | reverse complement strand
GTGCGCCTTTGACGAGCCTGTTGCTCCGCCGCAGCCGTCACGTCCCGTTCGTCCGCCAAGAAGAATTATTATATCACCATGCTGAGGAACATCTCTGACAACATTTTCTTTTGGGGAAGCTCCGACAACAGCGCCGATTTCCATACGCTTGGCAACATAACCGCTGTCATAAATTTCGGACACCTGTCCGGTTGCAAGACCTATCTGGTTGCCGTATGAGCTGTATCCGGCGGCGGCACCCTGTGTGATTTTTCTTGATGGAAGCTTGCCCTTTATTGTTGCGTCAAGAGGAAGTGTGGGCTCACCGCTTCCGGTAACTCTCATCGCATGATACACATAGGAACGTCCTGAAAGCGGGTCGCGGATTGCGCCGCCCAGACATGTTGCGGCACCGCCGAACGGTTCAATTTCGGTCGGATGATTATGCGTTTCATTTTTAAACTGTACAAGCCATTTTTCGGGCTTGCCGTCGATTATTGCTTCAACCTCTATCGAGCAGGCGTTTATTTCCTCCGAATCGTCAAGATCGGGAATTTCACCTTGCTTTTTAAGCAGACGCATACCCATTGTGGCGATATCCATAAGGCAGACATCCTTAATGCGGTCGCCGTACACCTCTGCCCGTGCGTCAAAATAAGTCTTGACAGCATCATCAATAACCTGTGAGAAATCGCCCTTTTCGACATCAATGCTGTCAAGTCTTGTAAGGAACGTTGTGTGACGGCAGTGGTCAGACCAATATGTGTCAATAACCTTAAGCTCGGTTATTGTGGGGTCTCTGCGTACCGATTTAAAATAATTACGGCAGAAAACCAGGTCCTCAACCGACATTGCAAAGCCCATGCTTTTGTGATATTCTCCGACAGCCGCCTCGTCCATTTGGATAAAGCCATTGACAAACGGAATATCATCGGGAACAGTTGAGGTCATATCAAGCGATAGGGGCTTGTCCTGTGAAGCAAGCCTCTGGTCAACAGGATTTATGAGATATTTTTTTATTTTTTCGATATCCAAATCGCTTAAATCACCGCTTAAGGCAATGACCCGTGCGTTTTTTATCAAGGGCTGCTCCTCGCCCGTCAAAAGCTGTACACACTGCGCGGCGCTGTCTGCCCGCTGGTCGTACTGACCGGGTAAATATTCTGTTGCAAAGGAAATAAATCCGGACGGAAGCGTCCATTCCTCTTCAAATACATTATCCTGATTAGGCTCTGAAAAAACCGTTCCTTTAGCCTTTTCAAGGTCATCCGCTGACAGCCCCTCGATATCGTAACGGCTTGCAAGACGCAGGGATGTTATCCGGCTGATACCGAGATTTTCCTTTAAATCAGACATAAGATGAGCCGCCTCAAGGTCAAAGCCGTGTTTCTTTTCAACAAACAATCTGAAAACCATATTTTCCGCTCCATTCACGCTTAATGTTGAAATTATACCATATGATGTTATAAAATGGAAGAAAAAATAAAAAAATATCTTGATAATATTGATGTAAACTGGTATAATTTTTTTATGTAAATTTTGGAGGTATGTAATTATGGAAAATGGCAGACCCGGTTTTTTCACAACGATTAAGAATATATTTGCAGGAATATGGTTTATCATAAAGGAAACGCCCTTGCTGGCATCTTTTTTAATTACAACACTTTCCTTTGCATTTATCTTTATTTTCAGACTTCCTTTAATGGATAAGGAAGGTTTTTTGACGGCTCTGTACGCAGGGCAGTTCAACGGAGGCTATAATGACGTGCTGCCGTTCAGTAATCCGATTTTCACATATATTTTAAGATTTTTTTACAATGCAAAGCCTGAAACCAACTGGTATCTTGTATTAATGGAGGGTATCCTTTATTTTTCATACTTAATCTTTGGTTACGTTATGCTTAAGTTTCTCAGAAGGGGTAAAAGGATTTTTACGGTTTTATTTCTTGTATCGGTGTTATTAAGCGCAGGATGTTTTTTGGGAGCTGCTCCGACTGCAATTATTTCGATTGGCTTGGCGGCGGTTGTTTTGGCGGCATGTGCTTTCTATATAAAAAATACCGCACAAAAAATAATACTTTCATTAGTTGCTTTTCTGACAGCGGCCATGGGCGCGCTTGCTCACAGTGAGGCATCGGTTTACATGATTGTTACGGTGATTTTGTTCTTTGTGCTCTTTACTTTGACATTAAGTGTGAAAAACAAGGCTCCTTTTTCCGAGCTTTTGAAGAAACAGCTTGCGGTTGTATGTGTTCTGGCTGTTTTAGCGGTTGGGATATCGGGAGCATTGGTTTTCAACGGAATATTCAGAAGCAAATATGAAGTGGATACAGGTGATAAAAGCTACTTTAAGGCAATAACGGCATTTAAAAACAGCTCACAACCCAAATACAGCAGTGACACTCCTTTTTATGAGTCCATAGGCTTCAGCGAAAATGATTACAAAATTGTCGTTGAGAGCGGAAATTCAGCGCTTGCGACAGAGGAACAGCTGGTTAAGCTTGCCGATTACGGCAGAAGCAACATCGGTTTTGCGATTTCTTCGTATTTTGTCAGATTGGGAAAATACTTTGTTGCAATCGACAGTGCGGCGGTTTTTGTATTCACACTTTTGCTGCTCCTTACATTTCTTATTTTTGACAAGAAAAACAAGTTTATGTACCTTGTGATGCTTGTGCTGTTTGTCCTTATACATTTTGTTATGTGCTTTATCGGAGGAATGAGCAGCTTGTTCATAAGCTCATACTGTCAGATACTCGGATTGCTTGCTTTGTTTGTCTTTGGAGCGGACAGCGCAGAAAAATCCGAAAAAACAGAAGCTATCACAATTGATAAAAACAGAGCCGCTGCGCTTGCGTTGGCAGTATCTCTTGTGGTTGCGTCATGCGTAAGCCTTTATTATACAGGCTATTCAGTCGGACGTTTTATTAAATCTGTCAGTTCAGAGCCTTTGAAAGCATCGAAAAATCCGATTCATCTGATAAGAAAACAGGCATCCGCGACAAAAATGATGACAGAAGATTTTCTATACACAAATGATGAGTATAGTGCAGAAAATAAAAGCATATGGAAGGCTCCTGAAAAGAGCTTGTACAATAACACGGTCTTTCTTGACAGCAGACTGTCCGCATTGCCGTCATCTCAGAAAACAATTGAATACACCAAGTCCGATGACCCGATGTTTTCACTTATTAACAGCAGATCGTCGATTTTGTTTTGTAATCAGTCGGATATTGAGCTTTATGTAACCTATGTAAAGGAACATTACAAGCGGACGCAGGTTGCATATCCTGTTGTTGCTGAATTTGGAGATTACGCCGCTTATTTAATAGCCGCAAGCGATGAAACTGCCGATTAAACCGTTTGGCTTGCGATAATTTGATAATTGAAAGGTTTGGGACTTTTTATGATTTACGGTGCTGTTCTTGCGGGCGGTGTAGGCTCAAGGATGAAAATGGCGGACATGCCCAAGCAGTTTTTGGAATTGGGTGACCGTCCGATTATAATTCATACTATAGAAAAATTTCTTACGGTAAGTCGGTTTGATAAGCTGTTTATAGGCATTCACGGCGAATGGAAGATTTATATTGAGGATTTGCTTTCAAAGTATGGAATAAGCGGTGAACAGGTTATTGTTGTTGAGGGAGGGAATGACCGTAACGGCACAATCATGAATGTCATAAAAAAAATCGAAGAGCTTTTCGGCATCTCGGGTCAGGATATTATAGTTACGCATGACGCGGTTCGACCGTTTCTTACAAGACGAATTATTGAAGATAATATCGACAGTGCGCTTAAATACGGCATGTGTGACACAGTGCTTTCGGCAACCGATACCATTGTTGTGTCGCAGGACGGAGGCTTTATAAGCGATATTCCAGACAGACAGTTTATGTATCAGGGACAGACTCCGCAAAGCTTTAATATAAAGCAGTTAAAAGAGCTTTATGAATCATTAAGTGATGATCAGAAAAATATCCTGACCGATGCATGTAAGATTTGTACGATACTGGGGAAAAAGGTTCATATTGTAGAGGGTGATGTCTATAATATGAAAATTACAACGCCGGGCGATTATAAAATAGCACAGGCGATTTTGGGGGTTATGGTCACCGTTGATTAGTTTTTCTTACCAGCTGATTGCTCCGAAAATAATAACTCCAAAGCTTATAATGATTAATCAGACTGAAAACGAGGTGCTTGTCAGACCGAAGTACCTTGCTCTTTGTCACGCAGATCAACGGTATTACAGAGGGCAAAGAAGCGCTGAGGCGCTTAAAAAAAAGCTTCCGATGGCTTTGATTCATGAAGCAGTCGGAGAGGTTATAAATGACCCTAAGGGACAGTTTGAAAAGGGCGAGGACGTTGTTTTGATTCCAAATATCGGCGGCGAAAGCAGTGAATTTATCGCGGAAAATTATCAAAAGGGTTCGGCATTTCGATCAAGCGGAATTGACGGTTTTATGCAGGAATACGTCCTTATGCCGCATGACAGACTTGTTTCGGCGAAAAATGTCACAGACAGAGTTACCTTGTCTATTGCAGAATTTATAAGCGTTGCATGTCACTGTGTTTCCAGACTTCAGAAAAAACTTACGACTCCGGCGAAAACGGTTGGAATATGGGGCGACGGAAATTTAGGTTATGTTGTTGCAAATGTCGTAAGGATTATGATACCTGACGCGAAAATATATATTGTCGGAAGAAGTGTTGAAAAGCTGCGTCTTTTTACCTTTGCCGATGAGGTGTATGCTGATGAAATTTTGCCCGATGGCTTTGCGGTTGACCATGCATTTGAATGTACGGGCGGCGCAGGCTGTGATTATGCGGTTAATGATATAATAGCTCATATAAATCCGGAGGGTCTTATTATGCTTATGGGTGTAAGTGAGAATAAGGTTCCGATTTTTACTCGTGATATTCTTGAAAAAGGGCTTACCGTTGTCGGCTCCAGCCGTTCGGGAAGAATTGATTTTGAACAGGCTGTCAAGCTTATGTCCGATAACAGCTTTGCGGAAAGAATAAGGCTTATTATTTCCGATATAATGGATGTAAAATCTGTGGGAGATATATCCAAAGCTTTTGAAAAGGACTCAAATAACATGTACAAAACCGTTTTAAGGTGGAATATTTAATAGAAATGAGCAGCTTACGTGATTTTCAGCTTGTCCTGCTTGATATTTTGCTTATACTGGACAAGTTCTTAAATGAAAATAATATAAAATATTATCTTGTCGGAGGAAGTGCTCTGGGAGCTGTACGGCATAACGGATTTATTCCTTGGGATGACGATATTGATATAGGTATGCCGCGAGAGGATTTTGAACGCTTTGAAGCTCTTGATTTTTCAAGGCTTGAGGAGCGGGGGTTGCTCTACTGTTCTATCGGGAAAAATGTTATTCAAAATGCGCCAATCGGATATCTTTATGACAGGCGCGACCCGGAATCGGATATCAGAAAATGTCCGACAATTGATATTTTTCCGATAGATTATATTCCGAACAGCAATTTTAAAAGAAAAATGCAAAAGCTCTGGTCTTTTGTGTACCATCTTTCGACCTCAAGACTTCCGGCTCAAAACAGAGGGAAAAAGGCTTACGCATTCACAAAAACAATAATTTTACTTACTCCAAAATTCATGTTCAGACTCTATGCAAAGCTGGCAAGACACAATATGCTTTCATTTGGTAAAAATCCGACCGAAAATGTTGCAAATATCTTTGGTATGAAGGGTTACAATAAAGAAATAATGCCTGAAAATTATCTTTCTGATACAGTTTTGTATGAATTTGAAGGACATATGCTGCCGATACCAGTAATGTATAACGAATATCTTACTCACCTGTTCGGCGATTATATGACACCGCCGCCGCGTGACGAGCAAAACCCTCATCACAAGCAGTTTGACTGAAAAACAGGGTAGGAAAGAGTTGGAGAATATGACTTTTAATTCCAAATTTCGATTAACTGCCACAGCCGGCCTCTTTACATCTTCCTTTATTACGGGATTGTTCGGATATATGTTTTTTGATGTCAATATAATGATGCTTGGCATTTTCTGCGCTTTTTTTGCAAATTTACTTTGGTCATTTGAAAAAATTAAACAGAGGATAGTTTTTCTGTTTTTTAATATTTCAATATTTATTTTTCTCCTTGGAACACAATTTGTTAAAATCAGCGAAAATGAACAGTGGCTCCGGCATGATTTTACTGTTACGGCGGCAGCTGTTTTTCTTGTGTATATATCCTTGGTTTTCCTTTTTTTCGGGGCGGTTTTCGCTGAGGTAATTAATAAAAAAAAATATGAGGGTATAGATCTGACCGATTACGAGAGTCTCGGGAATAATGCGTTTCACAAAAATGTTCAGTCTGTGTCATTGATTTTGTTTTTTATATGCCTGTCATGCAGATTTTTTCTGGAATTCGAAAAGTCAAGCTTTATGTCGGGTAAGGATTATTACAGTTTCTATACGGACTTCGAAAGCAGCGCGTCTTTCATAGTAAGTACTTTTGGATATGCGTACATATATCCGCTGTGTGCTTTTCTGGCAACACTTCCAGGCAAAAAAAAGACATTTATCCCACTTATGCTTTATTTGGTTTCGACAGTGCCCGCTCTTACATATGGCGTAAGAAATCCGTTTGCCTTCGCGGCGGTATTTATTTTTTTGTATTATTTTATAAGGGATGCGTTGAATTCAGGTGTGCAGAGCAAAAAAAAATGGCTGGGGTCTTCGGAAAAACTTGCCTTGGCGGTGCTTATCCCGATAATTATTATAGGTATGGCTGTAATAAATTACAGCAGAGTTGATACAGAGGTCAGGTTGTCTTTTGTATCAATGATTAAGGATCTTTTCATAAAGCAGGGAGTTTCATTTTTTACAATTTGTTCGGGCCTGACAATTTTACCTTTTCTTCCGGTAACCAATATAAATTACACATTCGGTCCTTTTATTGAATATTTTTTAAGAAGTAATATCATGCGTCAGATACTGGGCACAGAGGAATTGCGCAGGAATACGGTTGATAAGGCTTTATTTGGAAATAGCTTTGCTGATACGGTTTCCTATCTGACGCGCTCTGATTATTTACAGGGGCACGGCTCAGGGTCGTCTTTTATAATAGAACTATTCGCGGATTTTGGTTATGTCGGGGTGATTTTAGGCTCGTTTATTTTGGGAGCACTGCTTATTATGTATTGGCCGATGATAAAAAAAAGCTATTTAATGAGAGTGTGCGTTTTTGTTGCCCTGACATCGGTGTTTTTTATGCCGCGGGGATCGGCGGTAAGTTGGTTTTTGTTTCTTGTAAGCGCACAATTTATAATTTGTATGCTGCTTATAACGGTGATTTCCGGGCTGTTTGTAAAAAAGAGATTTTTGTCCGGTGAAAAAACATATAAAACGGAGGGCTTGGCATTGTTTGAGAAATATGGAATTTACGACTTTTTTATCGCGGTAAAAGCAAAAAAAAATATTGTCATAATCGTGACGGCAATATTTATGCTTATCGGAAGCGGTGCGGGATTATTAAGCAATAAATCAAATAAAAATACTGATTCGCCCGAGCAAAAAATCAATGTTATGGCGACAGTGTATTTTGAACCCGACGAATCGTATTTTTCGGCAAATCTTTCAAAGCAAAACGGAATACTTGAGTTTAATGATAAAATTCCCGCTGCATTTATTAAAATGCTTAAATCAGAACCGTGCTTCGGGTATATAAGGAGCTGTCTTATCAGCGAATTTGAAGAGGAAGCTCTTGAAGAATCAAATATTTCGATTGATGGAACAAGTATGTATGATTTTGTAACTTTTTCGTCAAATTCCCCTTCGCCAAGCATAAAAATTGCCGCTACTACCACAAACGCAAATAAGAAAGTTGCCGACGCGATTATACACTATGCCATTCAATATATTGAAGATGATTTACTTAAAAATATTAATTATGTTAAATTAGGTAACATCAGTTATTTTGAAGGGGATTTGATTCCTGATATTGATAAAGCTGTGCCGATAATTGCTGATAATACCTACAAAAACGTTGCTTCTAAAGCTTTGGTGTTTTCTTTTTCAGGTCTGGCAATTTCACTCCTTTGCGTTTTTGTTTTTTCTGTTTTTAATCCGAAAATCAATCGTAAAAATGATTTTTCAGCGTATGGTTTGCCTTTTTTGGGAGAACTGGAATAATTTTAATTGCAGACAAGTAAGGAGTGTATTACGTGAATAAAAAGCAAAAAAAGGAAAACAGTAATAAATTTGCGGCATTGACAATATTAAAAACATTACAAAGAAAAGAATGTAAATGTGTTGTGGTTACCTCAAGCGCGGATAAGGACGAATTTTTATCCGGGGCGTTCGATCGTTTTGCAAAGGCACTTTCGACAGCAGACGCTGATATTGAAATATACAGCTGTGATGAAAATTCAGATTTTGGATATATTGACTTGACAAAGGGTTTTTCGGATAACGGCGAAAGTTCCGTAAAAATAAAGCTTATTAAAGGACTTCCTTTGCTATCGTCGCCCGAGACATTAATGTTTGCCATGAAGTGTGACGGAGTAATTCTTGTTGAAAAATATGCCGAATCCAACTACCGTGATTTTGAGCATTGTCTTGATATGTTAAAGGATGTTGAAACGGATATTTTGGGAATAATAGCCCTTAAAAATTGAAAAATAGTCGAACGTATAAATATTTGCGGCAAAAATTGACTTTTATCCGCTATTATGTTATAGTTCTGCTATTGTTGTTTTTATGAAGGAGTGAGTGCTTTTGATAATATTAGGTAAACAAGAGACACTTTCTGACGAAATGATGAATTTTACCGCTGACAGAAAAACCATGATTTTTTGGGGATTGTCCTGTTTGTTTTTTATTGCGTATGGAATGAATCAAATTATGGACTTACTCTTGTTCCTGATTTTTATCGTAGTTGTATTTTTCATTAAGGAAGAATATTTTATTTATATTTCCGCAGGATTGCTTATTTTTTCCGATGCTGTTCTGCTGCCTGAAATTTTAAATTTCAGTGGGGTTTCGCTATCAAGAATTTTCTTGATTGCTTTTTTCTTAAGACTGGCAGTAAAAATGTTGAAGAGAGAGTTTTCTGTAAAAATTACTTGGGGAAGATTATCACTGTTACTTATTATTTTTGCGTATACAACAATTTCCTTTGCCCGGTCAAGGAATATGGACACGTTAATAGGATTCCTTTATATGATTGTCCTTATTTACATCTATGATTTTATTTTCAGAAAAAAGCCCGAAATGTTGTCGCGGTTCATAGTTGCGTTTTCCTTGTTTTGTATTTCATCGTGCATTTATTCTTTTTTACACATGAACGAAATGCAGCAGGTGGTCAGTTCATACGGAGGTATGGAGTTTGAACGCTTTTCAGGTACCTTTGAACCGAATTTTATGTGTTTGTATTACAATTTTTCGATAGTAGGTCTCTTATTCCTTAAATTTAAGTATCCGATTATAAAATACGGTATGCTTGGGTTGTTTTACGCATTGATGATTATGACGATGAGCATAACGGGTGTAATTGCCAATATTGCAGTAATATTGCTCTACCTTGTGTTCACAAAGGCGAGGTTTTTAAAGTTAACTCCCTTTAAGATTGCGGCAGTTACAGTTTCAGGACTGCTTGTTGCCGGAATTGCCGTCATACTTTTCAAGGATAATGTTTATCAATTTTATGAAAGAATATACATTGTTGTAAAGCAGACAAGCGTGGGGCATTTAAACACGGCAACTTCAGGAAGAGAGGGGATAACAAAATACTATATGTCGGTTTTCAGTAACCTGAATGTTACGGACAGGCTGTTTGGAAACTATGTCAACTGGAAGCGGATGTTTGATTCGTTTAAGGCGGCACATAACACCTATGTGGACGCGATTTATATGATTGGTTTGATTGGTTCATTTTTTTATGCTGTTACGGTCGGAATTATGTTTGCAAATTCACTTATAAGCTATGTCAAGGATAAGCGGGAAGTTAATTTGATGGTTTGCTCTCAAAAATTGATTGTTCTGATTTCAGGACTGACACTGTCGTTCTTTAATTCCAGGCTGTTTTATTTATTTATTTTATTTTGATTTTTTTAAGGAGATATGTATTATGGAAAATTTAACGTTAACTCAAATTATAAAACCGGTTATGAAAAGAAAGCTTATGTCAGTTCTTATTTTGATTTTAGGATTGGGTATCACGGCTTATATATGCCTGCCTGTTATGACATCAAACACTGTCGATGTTACGATTTCGATTGTTGAAAATCCATTAAGAGAGTCAGCGAAAATCAGAAGTACTTCAAATTTAATTTTTAATCCCGGAAGTATAAATATGTCTTCGTTTTCAGAAGAAGAATTAATGACGCACATTCAGCTGCAAAGGTCACAGCAGCGTGAAATTTTAAAGGCAACAAGAAGCTTTTCGTCATATATTAACTTTCAATATTCAGTTACATTGTTGTCAGGTGGAGCATTCAAACAAATTCTTGTCGAAAAAGGCTATATAAATCATGTTTCGGAATTTTCGTTGGTTCAGTCAAAAGATACGCTCATTATGACGGTTCACTCAAGAGAGAATTTTGACAAAATAATAGAAGAGGCAGAATTGTATATAGAGGGTGAAACAAAAAAAGAAATAAACAAAAATCGTGACTTTACAAACGGGTTTCTTACATCTCAGGAAGAGGTGAACAATACACTTTTTAACGAAATTTCAAATGAGTTGAAAAACAGAAGTTCTATGAGTTTTGAAAAAAAATATGAGCTGATGAATAAAATTGACAATTATGCAACGAATCTTGCTCTTAACGATATTTATACAGATGATTTTGACAGATTGTCACAGGTAGCGCTATCGGATTTAAAACCTACCATAACGTTGCTTTCTACTCCATCATCACAAAATAAACTTATGGCGCTGGCTGTTGCGGCTATTGGATTTTGTTTTAGTCTTATATTGATTTGCATTGTTGCAAATGTTGCGGAATATTTTGTGAAATTCAAAAACAAGGATTCAGAAAGGCTGATACAGGAAGAAGCAAAGGAATAAGAAACAATGGAAAATATTGAGATAGATCTGCCGCTTCTTCAAAAAGTACTGACGAAGGCGCTTGATGAAGTTAAAAGAATATGCGATAAAAACGCTATCGTCTTTTTTCTTGTGGGAGGAAGTGCCCTGGGCGCTGTAAGGCATCAAGGCTTTATTCCATGGGATGATGATATTGATATTGCGATGTACCGTCAGGATTATGAACGGTTTGTTGAGCTTGCGAAAAAAGAGCTTGATGCAAAATTTTTTTTACAAACTCCCGAAACAGATAAATACTATCCCTTGAGTTATGCAAAAATATGTGTTAACAATACAAAATATATTCAGACCAATTTTTCAAAAAGAACGATGCATCACGGGATTTTTATAGATGTTTATCCTATTGACGCGGTTCCCGATGATTTAAAGCTCAGGAAAAAACAAAAGCTTCACGGATTATTGTCTTATTTTTTTCTGCGTAATGAATGTATCGTAAATCATGGCGCGGCGGTTAAGCTTGCTTCAAAAATAGCATTGCTTATTCTGCCTTACAGCGTAAAGCGCAGACTTGGAATAAAGTATGATGAAAAATGCGCGAGGTACTGCATTGATGACTGTGCGTGTCTTTCTAATTTATATGGAATAAAACTGTATGACAAGGAAATTATGCCGAAGGAATACATCGGAAATCCGGTTTTGGCACAGTTTGAGGAAAAAGAATATTTAATTCCCGAACAATACGACAATTATCTTACGCACCTTTATGGTGATTATATGACACTCCCAAAAGAAGAAGACCGGCAGATGAAGCATTTTGCAGTTGAATTTGATTTGGGTTCCTACAGCGAATAAATTTAAAAAATAAAAAACTTTCAATAATTCTATTTAGTTATTGAAAGTTTTTTTCCTGTATGATAAAATAGACTTTAATCAAATTTATACCGGTGACCGCCGGAGAATGGAGACGGTTATGACAGCTAACAAGAAAATTTTATCGTGGATTGAAGAAATGAAAGAGCTTTGCACTCCTGACAGTGTAGTATGGATTGATGGTTCGGACGAACAGCTTGACGCACTCAGAAAGCAATCCGAAGAAGCGGGAGAAATACTGAAGCTTAATCAGGAAAAGCTGCCGGGATGCTACATTCACCGTACTGCTATCAATGATGTTGCACGTGTGGAGCACAGAAC
>JGI994J12354_10004651_pt1 | contig 12217 bp, 6 predicted proteins | sample IntmicLarv3ML3BL_FD_12354 | JGI IMG/M metagenome (IMG submission 12354) | reverse complement strand
TGACCATCAGCGGAACGGCAACGGCGGAAGATTATGCTAGGGTTCTACGAACGCTTAGCTATCAGAACAGTACCGAACGACCGCATTTGGAAACACGAACGGTTCATGTTGTCGTTTCCAACGGCTTCAACGAAAGTGATGCGGCGGTCAGTACGGTGAATATGACCGCCGTTTATATTCCCGAAATGATGATTGAAGATGTCAAGATCATCGAAGGTGACGAAGGAGTCACCGATCTCAATTTCGTCATTGAATTGTGCGAAATGCCGCGGGAGCTGATTGTCATTAATTACACGATCTCCGCCGGAACTGCCGAAGCAGGTGTTGATTTCACCGAGACATCCGGGCGGATCATTTTCAATCCGTGGGACCGGACAACGGCCACGATCAGTATACCCATCAATGCCAATTACGATCCCGGCGAAGATCGGACAATTTTACTCGACATTATCAGCGCAACGAATGTCACATTGTTGCGCAACCAAGTGACAGGGGTGATTCTCGAAGACGACAATGTCAAACATCTTGGAGCTTGGACGAGTTGGAGCAGCGGCGATGTCAATCTCGAATTCCTTGACGGACGTAGGTTCCTGTATGCGTTCGATGCAATGTATGACGGCAGTGTTTCTTGGGACACGTTTTTCGATGGTTTGCCCGAGAACACACGCGTATTTGTATATGATACGACACATGCGTCGGAGGCGATTCTCGCTTTGCCGAGTTTGGTCGGAGACAAACGACACCTCGAATTTGATGTTACCGAAGGAAAAACATACATTGTTAAAATTGAATTGCAGGACGATCTCGAACCCGAATTTTGGCCGACTATCGTTTCGATGAAAATGGTGCAAACCGTTCGTGTTATCGATGACGGCATCGAAATACACGGTCACACGGACCAGCCGACCAATTACGTCCTTGATTTCAGCAATGGCGACTTGCGGGTCGGTTATGACGATTCTTTGACACAAATTGATCCGAGTCTGTATCATTTGATTCGATTCGGCCTTATCAAATCGGACGATGCCCTTACGATCATAGGCAATGGTTCGCAGGAAAACACGGTGATTTTTGATGACGAATTTCTGGTGACCGATGGTATTTCAATCAACATAGGCGACTTCGGAAACATTCGTTTTGTCGGTACGGACAAATACGACAGCGTGCAGTTCATCGTCAATGAAAACGATTGTTATTTTCGTTTTGAAAACGGCGAAACCATCCTTAGAACCGCGACAAAAGAGTATTACACGGATCAGGTCGAAAATGTTACGGTCACCACGATGGGCACGGGCGGTTATGCCGAATTTTACGATTTGCCCTCGAACGACACGTACTCATTGCGCACGAACAATATTCTCTTTGAAGGCGGTGGCTTTCGCATCGAAACGCAAAATTTTCAAAAAAGTAATGCCTATCTGATTTCCGGAGGAAACGATACGTCGCTGGTTTACGGCGAAAATAACAGCCAGATTATTTTTACCGACAAGATGATCGACCGGTTGGATGCCATGACATCGTACCGCATTTGGAATTCGCAAACGGCAATCGCGGTAAATGCGGACGATTCGAACAACGTAGCCACATTTGTCAACCGGAATCCTTACGACCAATATTATGTTTCATTGGCCTATGTGACGTCGACGAATCAGCGGCAGTCGATTTATCATCAGGCCATCGGTTTTAATGATGTTGCAATTATTTCATTGGCCAACGGGTCGAGTGTGGTGACGGTTTATTTGGGACACGATTACGGTCTCAATGAATTGGAAACCAACAGAATGATACTGACAGACGGTTCAAAAAAGGTCGTCATGCAAACAACGGTGTCCAATTCTCAATCTTACATTTTTATCGCTCCGTTGCTGCAAACGGAATTCAGTACGGACGTTGTACCATCGCCTGCCGTGTCAAGCACGAATGTTTTCGAACAACTTGGTACGGCAGATGTTGCCGTGGTTGCCATTGCGGAAGAAAACGCAGGAAGAACGTTCGATGATGCATTGTTGCAATCACTTGCCAGTGAACAGGAACAAAAGAGAAAAAACTCACAAGGTGAAGCCGATGACGAAACCGATTTGCTTCGTGCCTTTGCCCGTCAAATCGCCCTGCTGTCTCAGTGATAAAAAAACGGGGCGAGTCTTTGATCGGTGTTTTTTTGTAACACCGGGGTTTCAAATTCGGGTTTTTCATGGTACACTGTGTTTGATCGCTTGGTGTCTAAGGCGTGTTGTCGGTAAACAGCATTTTTGGGCACAACGTAATAATTCAACCATAGGCTTTCATTGAAAGTAGATGGGCAAACTTCGCGTCTAACCAATAGTAGCCGTAAGCGAAACGCAGTGAAGCGACCGGATAAAAACGGTTGTCATCCGGTCACATAGCTCCGTTTATGGCTGCTATTCTTGCGTATCTTTGCCGATTATTTTCAGCAAAAGCCATAAGACACAAGAAAACCATGTCTTTTTTACAACTGGCCCAAAAGCGAGTTCTGATTTTTGGCATTGCGAACAAAAAAAGCGTTGCGTGGCACATCGCGAAAATATTGCGTGAGGAACAAACCGAAACCGTGTTCGTTGTGCGGGACGAAAAACTCGCCGAACAAGTCGGCAAACTGTTCCCGGGAACCGATATTTTTGTGTGCGATGTGGAACAGGACGAACAGATCGCAAGACTGCGTGCCGACATAGGCGATAAATACGACCGTTTCGACGGTATTGTGCATTCAATTGCCTTTGCCGATTACAGCGATGGTTTGCGACCGTTTCACGAAACCGACAAAAAAGCCTTTTTGCAGGCGGTCGACATCTCGTGTTTTTCGCTTGTTTCCATCAGCCGTGCGTTTGCCGATCTGTTGAGCAAGGATGCGTCGGTGGTCACGATTTCGATTTCGACGACGAGTATGGCCAGCGAAAATTACGGCTATATGGCCCCGATCAAAGCGGCGCTCGATTCGTCGATTGTCTTTTTGACCAAGTCGTTTAGCAATTTCTCGAACGTGCGTTTCAATGCGGTTGCGCCGAGTTTGTTGAAAACATCGGCCTCGGCGGGCATACCGGGCTATCTTGATTCCTACATTTACGCCGAACAAGTCATCCCTCGCAAATCGGCACTGACCACGGAAGAAGCGGCGGCAACGGCCGTTTTTCTGCTCAGCCCGCGTTCAAGCGGCATCAACGCCCAAAAAATCATCGTCGACGCCGGCATGTCGATCAACTATTTCGATAAGGACGTGATCGGCAAAGTCGTGCGATAACGGAAAGGAAGTGTAACGTATGACAAATGAAATTTTGTTTCAAAGTAAACTGTACCGCATCGAAAAGACATGGCAAACCGGTCGAAGCGGCAAGCAACTTGAGCGACATGTGATCGTGCATCCCGGCGCGGTCGGGATACTGCCGATTCTTGACGATGGGCGTGTTGTGCTGCTCAGACAATATCGCGTTGCAGTGGACGATTATTTAATCGAACTGCCCGCCGGGACGCTTGAACCGGACGAAGAGCCGATTGTTTCGGCCCAACGCGAACTGATTGAAGAAACCGGTTACACTGCCGGAAAGATTGAGCCGCAGATCACGTTTTATTCATCGCCGGGCATCTTACGCGAACAGTTGCACTTGTTTGTTGCAACCGAACTGACGCCGGGCGAAACGGCCCTTGAAGACGGCGAAGACATTGAACTACACATTAGTACTTGGGCCGAAATTCGCGACATGATCGCACGTGGCGAAATCACGGACGCCAAAACGTTGATCGGATTGCAGCATTACATGCTGTCGCATGACTGCCGGTAAATTTTTAGCCACGGATTATTAGAACACCAAAAATCCGTGGCTAATAAGATGCAATTATCTCGAAATGGGAACCTGCTGAGTAATAGGAGGCTGCCTTCGCATTTGTTGCATGCGTTCTTGTAACGGCTTAATGTCGATAACCGACATCGTGTACGGAGCGTCGAACTTCACATTTTTCAAACCCGGGAAGGGATAATCGAAATTCGCGATAACCATTTTGCCGTCAATGATCACACATTCACAGGGCTGGTCAAGCAGACCGTTGGTTCCATCGGTGTCCTCGTTTTCCCAAATCGTTCGAGAGACCACTCTATTCGCCGGTACATTCGGTCGCACCGGCGCGTTCGGACGTTGCGGTCGCAATGTGGTCATGGTACGAATCGAATTTTTCTGCGAATCGTTGATGAAAATCAGATTCGAAACCGCATCGTAGAAAATGCCGTCACAGCACTGGAATTGTTCGTCGTCGAGAATTTTAACGCACTTCACCGAATCATCCGCCTCGATGGTCACGGCATACATGACGCCATCACCGAAATTGCCGAAATAAATGACGCCGTTGCTGTCGACAGTCATGCCATCGGCTCCGGTGTTGTCTTCGCGACCGATTTTCTTGACGCCTTCGATAACGACGAGGTGCTTGTCCTTGCCGTTCGGCAGCACTTTCAGCGGCTCGGTTTGCTTGAGAATTTCGTCGCCTTTGAATCGCCACAGCCCACCAACGCCGAAATAACCTTCCAGATCAAGGAAAGAATCGGTGACCCACAATTCGTTATTGTACCACATGATGGCATTGGCCAATTTGACCCCGTCAACAACGGTTGTGATTTTGCCGGTCGGTTTGCCGTCTTTCATTTCGACGCACAGAATCCGTGATTTGTGGTCTTTGTCGTGAAAATACTGGTTATCGCAAACGTACAAGTTGCCGTCCGGGCCGAAGTCCAGCCCCATCGGGCCGCACTGTCCGGTGCCTGCCATGGGCGGGTATTCCAGCAATTTTTCAAATTTGCCGTCCGGTGTCATCATGGTCAGCGTTGCCGGGAATTCTTTTTTGCCGTCTTTCATGTTGTTGAAGTTCGGGCAGTTCATATAAATATTGCCCGACTCTTCACAGACGGTCATGCCATCCGGATTGTGGCACCATTCGGGCAGATTGACGAACAGCTTCGGGGCATATCCACTCTGATCGAATTGTGTCATGGGACCGCGACCTTGACCGCGTTGACCTTGCCCCTGTTGTGCCATTGCCATCGACGACACAAACGCCAAGGCCATGACAATGCCGATAATAAGACATGTTGTTTTTTTCATTGAATTTATCCTTCTGTTAAGTGAGAAAAAATACGTCGATTTGTGATCGACTGCTAAACATTATTGTAATTTCGGCCAAATGACATGGCCGACGCGTTGTTCTTCGATGTCGTCGTAGGCACCGTAAAAATCGGCGTTGTTATCGAGCCAGATGGTGATACGTTCCATTTCTCCCGGCGAAAGTTTGACATCGTAATGACCCTCTTTCAACAAATGGTACAACTTCGACGCTTGGGAGCCGAACTCGTTCGGGAAGGTTTTCGAGGTCGTCCAATCGGCATTGTTGAAATAGAACACCTGCTTTCGCAAATTATCATAAGAGGGCGAAAAATGGCCCTTGCCGCTACCATCGCTCAAGTCGACGGCTTTTTCTTTCTGGTGGCAGTCAACACAATGGGCGTCCCAGATCGGTTGAACGAGTCGCACATAACTGAGCGGTTTTGTGCCTTCCGGGCCGGGAGTGATTTCCGAAGGTTCCCGCAAAAACGCCTTCGGTACAGACGATTGTATGGCCGGACTACGATAGCGACCTTCGTGACAGCCTTGGCACATCAGCTCTTCGCCCGGTTTGACGTAAGTGGCACTGCGCATTGATTGCACGGCCGTTCCATCTTCGGCAATGGCCTGAAAATACACCGGAATATTTACCGGCAATTGGAACAACACGCTGCCGTCTTCTTCCACCGGGACATTTCCGAGAATCATACGGGCACCTTTCTGGTCGCCGTAACCGATGGCCGGGTTGTGGGCGTAAGGGTTCGTTTTCGGCAGCAGTTGCACGATGCGAAGGTGCGTGATTTTTGTCCCCTTGGGTATGTCGCGGGCTGAATCATACACGTTCATCACGCCGACGAGTGCGGTTTTGGGGAGCGTTTCGGGGGCGCAGGGCACAAAGGTTTCGCCCGGCTCAAGCGGCTTGGCGACAAGCAGTTTATGCGGAATCACCGGCGGCATCTCGCGTTCGCGAACCGGCATCGGCGATTGGCACGAAATGTTCGCATCGCGGTACAACAGCGTGCGATTGCCGAACGAATCCAGCAGATAAATGCCGTAATTGTTCTGCGGACCGGCAGCCGAACTGCTGAACGGATCATACACGCAGAGGTAAAAATCTTCACTCAAGGGATACGGCTGACCGTAGTTGGCCGGGTCGCGATGGGCCGCGTTTTCTGATTCCGGGAACAACTGGTCGGGCGTAATCCGGCGCACTTGCGACATGAAATCGTCGTCTTCAACCGTTGGGTCGATCAAAATGAGCGCGCCGAAATACTGTCCGTGGTGACAACAGGCCGTGGCCGTGAGTTTGCGCGAATTCGGAACGGCCCGAACGCTGTTTTCAAAGTGCGGCCGATCGCTTTGTTGTTTCGGGAAGTTGCCCTGAATCACCCGCGAGTCGCGACCATCGGGTGTCGTAATCCACGGGTGATGAGCCTGACTGAAACCGCGGTCGACATAATCCCAACGCGTATAAATGACCATACCGTCGTGGTCGATGTTCGGGAACCATTCATTGGTTTCGTGCGGACTGAGCATGGCCATGTCCGAAGCGTCATGGTTCATCGAATGCAACGTGTAACTCGGCACAGGCCGGCCGTGACAGCGACCATAACCGCCGCGACGCTCCGAAATCAACGCGATGCGACCATTCGGCATATAACACGGGCAAATGTCGTTCCACGGGCCGTCGGTCATCTGCCGGAGATTCGTCCCGTCAAGATTGGCCTCGAACAAATGATAAGTATTATTTTCGTCCCACGTGTAAGTGTGACGCGGTTGCGTTGCATCCGTTGCGGCGAAAATCACTTTTTGTGCATCAAACGAAAGTTCCGGCGAAAGAAAAGCCCAGGTCGAATCCAGCTTTTTGCCTGTGTATCGTCCGGCTTCAACGGCCTTGTTTTCAAGTACGTTTTTAACGGTCGGCTTGTCGGAAAACGCGTTTTCCAATACGAAAAGCCCACCACCGGGGCGACCATGAAATCCGAAAAACTGGTCGCACATGTGATTGCCTTGCATTTCCGGCTCGGGGTTGAAATGCCGCTTGATGAAAAGGATGTTGTTGAAATCCAACAGCGGATTTTGCAGAGAAATTTTACGCCGCAACTCAACGGTCTGTTCAAAAAGTGCCTTGCGGGCTTCGATGTTATCGAGAGCCGTGACCGCGTTTTGTTGGTCGAGCTTGTCAAGGGCCGTTTGTTCTTCCGTTAATTTCGGACCGTCTTCGAGTTGTTGCAAATGCACGACCAAAGCCCGTGTGCGTCGCAACACGACATCAGCCGGGTCGCGATCGGTCGGCAAAATCGTCGATTCCGGTCGCAGAGCTTCGGCAATGACATTGGGCCGCATTCCTTGACGAATTTGCACTTCAAGCAAATAATACTCGCTGCCGATTTCGTCCATGACATCAAGACCATGCCGCGCCGCGTTGGCCCGAACGGTATAAACATTGCCACCGGTGGGAATATCGATTTTCGCATCGCCCCAATCGGTGTGGTCGTGGCCGTAACCTTCGGGGCCGGTGTCAACGACCAGATAAAGTGTTTCAATGTTGTTGAATGTGACTTCGCAATGTTTGGCCTCTTGTCCGCCGACCATAAAATCGCTGCGCCAGAGCAGTTTTTTATCGCCGTAGACGAGAAACTCGGCGTGGCCTTGCTTTCCGACTTCGTCGTCGAGACCGACCCATGCGGAGAAGGTGCCTTGCGTTTGCGGAATTCGCACGGCAATGACACCGTTTGCATGATGCCCGACACCGCGTTCAAATTTGCGACCGGCGATTGAAAGCGGGTTACCGGCAACGGATTTGCGAGACTCCGTTTTTTGCCAACCGCATTCGGTCAAACTCAGGTCGAGTTCGTCAATATAATAAACTTCCGCAACTGCGGTATGAGCGAAACAAAACAGGAACGCCGCGACAATCGCCGGGCATACCATTTTTGAAATCAACGAGGCAGGCATAGTAACTCCTTGTATTTATGTTGACAATTATTCAATTCGTAAGGTGACCATATCGTTTGCGTCGATGGTCATCGTCGGCGAAATTTTCTGCAAGCGATCTTCCCACGGGTTCGAGAGAAAAACGGCAGCATCATAATTTTTCGTGTCCGTTTGCGGCGAGGCAAACTTTAGCGACACTTGTTGCGGTTCGTTGGTTGGGTTGTAAAGCCGCATGATAAGCCCTTGTGCGTAGGGCGAATCGGCTTTCGCACCGTCAACTACTTGCCGGGCCGGTTTTAATCGCGTGACGACCACGTTTTCATTATCGAATTGTACGATTCGTGAAACCAATCTTGGTAAATAGCCTTCCATCGCAAAACGCTGCGATTTCGCGGCGTCATACTCACCGATGTAGGGCCGGATTTTATAAATGAAATTTAAAACACCGTCTTGTCCGGCTTTGTAGTTGGTTTCCCAATGGTTGTTGCAAACCCAGGAATAAATTGTACCGTCCGGTTCAATGTGATCGCGCCATGGATTCAAATTGCGAGGCCAGGCCACGGTATAGAGAATCGGCGCGAACTGGACCATTGGAGCGTGAACGGTCATCCAATCAATACCGTATTCGTCGTTCGAAAGATTGCAAAAACGCTGCACGCTGTAATAATTGCGATTCGCGCCGGGCAATTGATCTTTCTCGACCTGCACCATGGCCCACGGCGTATCAACCCGCCAAACACCGCCCGGCACGTTGAACGGAAAACCGAAAAACGTGCCTTCCTGTCGGCGTTCCATACGTTTGTCCAATGTGTTGACGATTTCCACGACTTCACTGCCTGGTTGCAAAGAAATGGTTCGCGTCAACGTATCGCAGTTGGGCGCCGATGATTCGACAATCAAACCCCACTTATCATCGGTCGCCGTGATTTTGACACCGCCATCGTAACGTTCGCGGTTTTTCTCCGCATCGCGACCGATAATATAAAGGTAATCATTCAAGCCTGTATTACCGTCGGCACCGGGATTAACAAGGTCGTTTTCGATGCCTTTCATTTTGAGCGAAATAATCGCCCCTGTTTGTTTGTCGATTTTCAGTGAAACGATACCATTGTCGATCGTGCCGTTTTCGGCATCCACAATTGTATAAGCTCCAGCATAGTTCCGAGGGGTAAACAATAGAGGGGTAAACAATAGAGCACCAGGAACAACAACAGCATTCCGCAGGTCACGAACTTCCCGCCAACCACGTTTGGCGTATTCCTGTTTGTAATCGTCCTGCTGTTTGACAAAATCGCTGTCGGGTTCCGAAATACTGTTGAAAGCGCCCCAAGTGTGCTCGTCATACATGATCAAGTCCGTCCAGGCTGCGTCAAATTCGCCGACTCTCTGCATGTATTCCCGCGGTTTGTTGATGGCCCATGTGGCTTCCACTTCGATAAGCTGCGATTTCGCAATACGGTTGATTGATGTTGCGTACGACGTACTGGCCGCGCCGTCTTCCCAATAGGGCGTGTAATCACCGCGAACGGTCGGCAGTTCGCTGCCGTAACGGGCTTCAAAATCCCGCATGAACTTGCTGTTCTGCGAGATGACCAGTTTGGGATAATAATATTTTTCGTTCCAATCTCTGACCACATCGGACAACACGCGGTTCGGGCGGCCATTGTCGCCTTCGAGACCGTAACGAATCGGGATCAAATCATATTCGTAAGACGCGGCCTTGTCCGAGTTGAGAAGCCGGTCACGATCATCAATGATGCCGAAAACCTCGTCTTCGCTGATTTGGTGGCCGATTTGTTGGCGATGAAACATGGAATAACCGGTATCGAGCAGGTAGCAGAGCACTTTTTCTTTCCCGGAAGGCGATTCCCAATAGAACGGCCTTTCCCCCCAATAATAAACCCGCCCGACACGATGTCCCCGGTTCGGCCCCATCGTCATGTATTTGACGCCGCACTTGGCCAATACGGACACAAGTCCCCAAGTGTAACCGGGTACATCGGTTTGCATGGCACTATCAATTTCGATGCCGTGTTCGCGTCCGAACCTGATGGCCGACCCCATCAACTCGAACAGTTCCTCGTCGGAATAGATGCCCGTCATGGCTTGGGCGTACATCACGTCGAGGTGAATGCTGCGAGTTTTGGCGGCGGCAATAAACGCGGCTTTTTGCTCGTCGGTTGCGCGGCGGAAAAATTCCTCAACGGCCCACATGCCTTCGGGATGAAAGCGGAATTTCGCTTCGTCGGGATAATTTTTCGTTTCTTCGATGTATTGAATCGCCTCGTGCAGCGATTGCACTTGCCGATCCAGCACGTCAACTTGCGTATGCGTATAACCCACATCAAGGTGCGTTTGGTGAATGAGATGCACTTCCCATTTGCGTTCGGCGGGCAGTTGCGTTTCTGCCGCACGAATTTTGCGGCCTTGAATATCAAGCAGGGCCTTAACCGTGACCGGCTTCATGCAATCGGCCTCGGTCATCGGCAGCAGGGCTTCCGCGCCGTCAAGATGATTGTTCGGATTGAGCATCAACCGAACTTTTTGGACACCGGCATTTTCCGCTTGATATTCGATTTCGAGCCAAGCCGGTTTGTCGAGACATTCGCCTTGATAATCAACGGTGATCTTGCGAGCCGGCACAACGCCTTGCGGCGAATTGTACTTGAAAATGCCGCGTTCGGGCGTGACGGCGACGGATTCAATCCGACCGGTTCGCGTTTGAAAACGGACGGAATCGTAAAGAAACCACGCTCCGGTAAAACTCGTAATGGTCAGCACATTGCCCGACGGTTTGACGGCATTGACCGGAAATTTGACCGAATAAACGCCTGGCTTATCGACGGCGGGATTGGTCAACACCGCATCGGTACGGGCGTCACGATTGGTCGTCAGCCGAACTGTTTTGTCGTTCAATTGAATTTTGAAATTCGGCGGTGAAGAAGGATGCCCCCAACCTTGAATGAGCAACTCATAAAAATTTGCCTTGCCCATGTTTGGTGGCAGATCAAATTCAATGGCGTAAGTGTGCGACTTTCGACCGGCCCAAACATCATTTGGCCCCGGCTGGATAAAAGGCCATGCGGTTTTCGGTTTACTTTTGCCGATTTGGAAGGTTGTTCCGTCGGGAAAATTTTTGGCTGCATCAGCATAATTGCCCGCGTTGGCAAATTCCTGATAATTCCGGTCATCCTTGCCGATCGAAAAAATTTCTTCCGCCGTAGCATACGGGGAAATAAGAAAAGCCAAAATCAGTGTCGCAAAAAATAATGCCTGTTTCATGGTGATGTCCCCGATATAATGTCAACGAATTAATTGGAAGTGATGTCAACCTCGACATCGCCCAAACTGTTATGCACAGGGCAGGCTTTAATAGAGGCGATGTATTTTTCGCGGTCCGCTTTTTCCAAGGAATCCGGAAAAGTGAATTTTAGTGTAACTTTGGCCACTCGACGGGGATTGGCCGCCATTTCTTTTTCGACTTCCACTTGCGTGCCGTCGATATTTTGGCCACGTGATTCGGCCATTTTCCCCATGATCGTCACGGAACAAGCCGCCAACGATGAGGCGAAAAGATCGGTCGGCGAAAAATATCGCCCCTTTCCGCCATTGTCCGGCGGCAGATCGGTCAAAATTTCAGCTTGGTTGTCGCCATGTTTTAAAAGAGTTTGGCCGTCGCCGGTATAGGTACACGAAATTTTCGTCATGTGTCGCTCCTTGGTAATATATGATGGTGGTTCCAATATCCGCCATTTTACACGCATCGTTTCCGAAAAGCAAGCATCACAAAACAAAAGCCGTTTACGGGTTTACGGTTTTTGATCAATACCGTAGACTTCGATTTTGGGCAAAATTACTCTGTCACCGGGCGTATCCGGGACGAAATTCGTCAATTTCAGCCAAGTCACATTGTTTTGTACCGGGAAGGAGAACACCTGTCGGTCGGCGTTTTTTTGCAATGGGATTTGCTGCGTGAAACCGTTCGAACATTCCATCGTGCATTGTTTCCAAAACGCGTCACGCGGGAAGTCGGTCTGGAATGTGATGACAATTTGGTCGGTCTGGATCGACGTGCTGAAATCGACCTGCCACCAGAGGACCTTGCCATTGTCATTCGACAAGGTCTCGACCGCGTCCGGGCGAATGGCCAGATTACGATACGGATTCGGTTCCTTCGG
>JGI994J12354_10004650_pt1 | contig 12222 bp, 6 predicted proteins | sample IntmicLarv3ML3BL_FD_12354 | JGI IMG/M metagenome (IMG submission 12354) | reverse complement strand
CAGCAGAGCACTGAATGCGCAGAGTACCCACGCCGCAAATGCTCCCGCCAGCAGCCATAACCGCAACGGCTCTTTTGTGAACGCCGTGATTGCGATTGCCGCCGCCGCGAAAATTGACACGCTTCTTGTGATAAACTTGATACTGTTCATAATAATTATTACCTTTCCTTTTTTCGGGAATTGTGTGGTCGTAAGACCGCACAAAACCGGTTTGAAAGATTTATCTTTCAAACTGTCCTTTTCAATTTTTTTAGAAAAACAAAAAAAGAGGGACCGACAAAAATACCTTCGGAAAAATTCATAAATCTTTCCGAAGGATTGTCGATCCCTCAATATTGCACCGTGCCAGTTTAGGCTCGGTGCCGGTTTCTTTGCCGCTATTGTTTAGCGGTGCGATGTGGTGGTACGGGTATTCTGCATCTTACTGCAAGAATATCTACCAAAAACTCCTTTCTTCCTTATTTGCGTGGGATATATAAAAATAGCCTCCGAGGCGGCTCATTGTTCGGTGTGGCGGTTAGTCTTGCTATGCCGCCTCCCGAGAATCGCTTTGCGATTCTCCAAACAAAAAGCCCCCGTTCATGCGCGCTCAAAATAGGCGCAGCAATCCCTCGGCGCTAAACATACAAAATACACAACGTGTGCCGCACGGTAATTAACCGTTGTACAACGTCTCGCAAGCGAGCCGCATGTAAACCCTTTCGGATTAAACACAGATAAAATAGAACATTGACAGTATACCACTATATATTGTGTTTGTCAAGAGGTAATTGTGATATATAGTGCGTTTGAGCATGCGTCTCCATAATATGCTTCGCCCTTAGCATTGCGAACCGAGGTGCGTGCGACGTTCGGGCAGGTTTTAACGATTCACAAGAAAATAACTGTCTAATCGCGAACAGTTTTCGATATGAAAGAAACTCTTTACAATTTGCGCCATTCATGCTACAATACAAGAAACAATAAGCGGAGGTGCACACTATGATAATTCGTGAAAAGTATATGACGCAAATACGGGATTTCATCGACAAGCCTGTCATTAAGGTAATCACAGGCATGCGACGCTGCGGAAAGAGCGTTCTTCTCGATTTGACGAGAGCCGAGCTTCTTAGCCGCGGTGTTTCCGAGGCGCACATTTTCTACGCAAACTTTGAATCGTTGCGCTACGAGAGCTTGCGGAATTATCGTGCGCTGTACGAAGCAGTGGCGCAGCTCGGCGCTTCGTTAAAGGGCAAGCTATACATTTTGCTCGATGAAATTCAAGAAGTGGATGAGTGGGAAAAGGCCGTCAACTCATTTCGCGTGGATTTTGACTGCGACATCTATATAACAGGCTCAAACGCAAGGCTGCTCTCGGGGGAGCTCGCCACGTTGCTCGCCGGCCGCTATGTAGAGATACGCGTCTACCCGTTGTCCTTTGCGGAATATTTGGATTTTGCAAACGCAAACGCGGAAAACTCGAAGCAAACGCCGCAGGAGCATTTTTCGGACTATTTGCGTTTCGGTGGTTTGCCGGGGATTCACCAGATGAAATGGGAAGAACCGCTTATAATGCAGTACCTCGCCGACATCTACAATTCCGTGCTGCTGAAGGATGTCATTCAGCGCAACAGCATCAGAGACACCGCGCTGCTTGAAAGCATCGTCGTGTATCTGATGGACAACATCGGCAATACCTTTTCGGCGAAAACAGTTTCGGATTTTCTAAAGAACCAGCGGCGGCGGCTCAGCACCGAAACGGTGTACAATTACATCAAAGCGCTGGAAAACGCGTTCCTGATTCACAAGGTTCCGCGCTTCGATATCAAGGGGAAGCGCATTCTTGAAACACAGGAAAAATACTACCTTTCCGACCTCGGACTGCGCCATGCGACCATCGGCTACCGAGATAACGATATTGGCGGCGTGCTCGAAAACGTCGTTTATATGGAGTTGTTGCGCAGAGGCTATACCGTGAGCATCGGCAAGCAGGAGGTCGCCGAGGTCGATTTCGTGGCAGACAAAACCGACGACCGACTGTATGCGCAAGTTTGCTATGTGCTGACCGAGGACAACACCGCGCGGGAGTTCGGTCCATTGTTGGCAATAGCGGACAACTACAAAAAAGTTGTATTGTCAACCGATTCGCTGATTAACTTCAACAAGGACGGCGTACGGCAAGAGAACATCGTGGAGTATCTGCTGGATTTGTAGCAACAGACCGCACATTACCAAACATTGCAGCGGTGCAAATCTGCATTGTAATTCAGACGTTCGCATCTGGCAATTCCGACAACTCCTCAAAACCGAGGAACTGTTCGGCTTGTTGCACACCGACCGCGTCACCGCCATGCGCGAGATAGAACCTGTACCGCTGTCCGACCTTCAGCCGTGCTGCCTTCGGCACCGTCAGCTTGTGTGTTGTGCCGGAATCGTTAATGACAACGATGCTTCGCGTTCGCCGGATTAGATTTGCGGTGTTGTTGATGCACGTGCCGTCAACGACAGTGTACGCTTTTTTTAAGATTGTGCGATACAGTCCGAACACGCGGAGCAGGCAGGCTGCGAGCACGGCGAGGCTCAGCAGCAGCGTCGTTCTATCGTTCGAGTACAAAAAGTACGCGGCCCCGACCGCAAAGCAGCTGATGCCGATTAGGATTGTGATTGCGAGCCTGTGAAGCAACGGCTTCGGGCAGGTGGTGAGTGTGTTTTTCATAGGTGTGACCTTCCTGATGTTAGTTTTGAATTGAGAGGAATAGATTGGGTTTGCGGCGCTTCTATTGGCGATAGTATCGCTTTGCGGACAGGTATGTGCGGTCACATCTCGACAAAACGCCCGTCTTACGCGATAATGGTGCGCTAAGGAGGGCTTGTTATGACAAAATTACTCAAAGCCACTACGGAATACTTGCATTTTTGCGAATTCCAGAAAAAACTCAGCGCGAAAACCTTAAAAGCCTATAGAATAGATTTGGCGCAGTTCGCTCAATACGCTGTAAACGCAGAGGCACCTCTCGCAAGGAACTGCATTGCAAACTTTGTTGAGGAACTCCACACGAAGCACAAGCCGAAAACCGTAAAGCGAAAAATCGCCAGTTTGCGTGCCTTTGTGAACTATCTCGACTGCGAGGACGAAATTGATGCAAACCCTTTCGCAAAGCTGCGCGTGAGTTTTCGGGAACCGGCCACGCTCCCAAAAGCTCTGCCGCTCAACATGGTGCGCAAACTACTGCGTACTGCGCATAACGCTCTGGGGAAGTGTAGCACGGAGTATCAGCGTGACGCCGCGCTACGTGATATCGCAGTGCTAGAGCTGCTGTTTGCTACCGGCCTGCGTGTGTCGGAGCTATGCTCAATCTCGGAGCGCAACATCGACTTGCGCGAGGGGTTCGTCAAGGCGCATGGAAAGGGTGACAAGGAGCGCATCGTGTTCATCGCGAACCCGGAATCATTGGCGGCACTGCGTCAGTACAAGAAAGCGTTCTCAGCCAAAATTCGCGAGATTGATTGCTTCTTCGTGAATCGGTTTGGCGGTCGGCTTTCGGAGCAATCCGTGCGAGCATTGCTGAGAAAACACGCGACGCAAGCAAAACTCGATGTTCATGTGACGCCGCATATGCTTCGACACTCGTTCGCAACGCTAATGCTTGAGGAAGATGTGGACATTCGCTACATACAGAGCATTCTGGGGCACAGCTCGATACAAACCACGCAGATTTACACGCACGTGTCGCTTGGCAAGCAAAAGAGCATCATGGCGAAAAAGCATCCGAGGAACAGGATTGTGACATAGAACACAGGACCTCCGCGTCTATCGACGTGGAGGTCCTGTGTTGTGTGGCGGTTGTTTGCTTGGACGGGGATGTAACACCGGATAACTACTAATTATCCGCTATTCGAGGGAGGGTTACCTTTGTTAGGTGCTGTTAAACATATTACGCCTGATATAAACAATCAGCCGTGGGACATGGCAATGTCGGGTTTTGAATTTGAGGATTATATCACTTCGGTAATTGAACATGCTTTGTCAAAACTATTTCGTTTCGGGTTAACTGTAGAGCGCACACCGAGAACCCGGGACAATGGAAAAGATCTAATTATTCGGTCACCGATAGCGTTTACTCTGTTTGGCAAGAGTTTTCATAGTAGAGGTAAATCCGAAATATGTGTGTACGTGGAATTTAAGAGTTCACAGATATCAAAAATTGGATTAGATAAGTTTTCAAAAAATATTCTGCTCGCAAATAACAGCGAAATTGATTACTTTGTTTTGATCACAAACACAACAATCGCTCCGTTTTCATATCATGAGGCGTCACGAAACGGCTCGGAAAACAACTATAGCTTTCACCTCGTAGATCAGTATCTCTTGGCGCGCTTTTTAACGGAAAACGATGCCATCTATGGTAGTTATTCGGAAATCACTAATCCATCGCCATTATCAGTGAGCTACCAAATCGATTTCGGCAGGAGAAATGGACAAGCATATCTTGATTTGTATATATTGTTTAGAAATAATACAGCAAAACCGCAAGTGTGCCGTTTTGAGTTGAAAACTGATCGTAATTGGTGGGCATCTGAGCCTCAGTTTGACGTTTTTCTTGATGTAGGCGAGAGTAAATCTCGACATATCGGCGTAAAAAAAGAACATTTTGATGGAATTGATGATATTTTCATTTCCCTAACGCTTGATAATACTCAGAAGAACCTTGTAATTCATGGGGCATCTGTTGAGTATAACTTTGAAACGCCGCTTGTCGGACGCTATCACAAAGTAATAATCGCTAATATCATAGCAACCGCAAGAGATAACACGTCGATAAAGTTGATTAACCTGTCTGGTGAAGCAGGTATAGGAAAAACCAGGATTTTATACGAAGCAGAAAAGGAACTTCGTCAAAACGGAATAGAATGGTTTCACTTTCTCTGTTCAACGGATAAGACCGTTGATACGGGAAACTCATTGGTTGAATTCCTTCAAACTAAGCTACAAAGACCGAATATTTCAAAACCTGAAGATATTGCGGATATTCCAATGCACTTTAAGCGGTATGCCATTGTAATTGAGGACATACATAATGCGGACAAATCTCTTTTTTCTCAATTAAGGGACTTGTCCGATTGTAAACACTCCAATACTCCATTCACAATAATCACTGCCGGACGAAATGATTCTTCTGTATTCAATGAACCGTATTTTACTTTTTTATCATGGCTTGACAAATGTAGTGAGCAGGAAAACATCTACCAATACAACGTCACCAAGTTAGATGATACGGATTGTCGGCGTTTAATAGGCGCAATTGTAGTTGGAGCTCCTGAATTCGTTGCCGAAAGAATTCATCACGCTTCTGAAAATAATCCGTTTTATATTTGTCAGTACATTGAATATTTACTGGAAACAAAATTGATTTATCTTGTTAACCGAAGCACAGTCGGCGTGACCAATGTGTCAACCTTTGCGCAAAAACTGTATATCCCGGAATCAATTGACGCATTGCTGGAAGAACGTTATCGTGCACTTGCGCAGAACCCCGGCGGCGAAAAGTTACAGGAGTTTCTGCTATTGCTGGGATTTTACGGTATTGAGGCACCAAAGGATATTTACCATATGTTTTTCTCGGATAGCAGCTATTCAGATGTTGAACTGCTTTATAAAACGCATTTCCTACGCTTTTCAAATGAGAATGCTATCATTTTTGATCATGAGAACCTCTTTGCCTTCTGCCGAAAAAAGGCTCTTGAACCAACGAACCTAAGGCACTTGTCCTATCTGTTGGCACAGCGACCGCGCCTTATGGCGTTATACCCCACACTACGCCGTGCAATGGCATACTTCTTTCTAGATAACTTGCCCGAGTGCGAAAAGCTTCTTGAGCAACCGATTACGGAAATCCGTGCAATTAAGAACGTATCATCATGCAATTTAACGCCTCGATTTTATGAGGTATATAAGTTGATATACGAGATTGCAATCAAGCGCGGGAATGCAGATTTACAAAGGAAAACTATACTCGCGCGCCTCTATGTAGCATTACACAACCTGTCTGTTGCGCGTGGCAGTATTGAAATTGAGGATGTTAAGACCGTTATCGAGAATTTTCACGCTGATGACATTAAACTCAGTTTGACAGCACGTCAACTACAAGCGCATCTGTACATGCAAAGCGACCAAATTTCTCAAGCAAAAAAACTCTTGCTTGAACTTGTCGCGCAGGAGCGAATAAATAGTGGCTTTTTTGACGACGAAACCAGATTTGATTTGTTTGACAGAATTGCAAGCGTGTATGTGCAAGAAAATCACAAAGAAATAGCAGACGCTTACAATCAACTCTCAAGGGAAGTTGCTGAAAAGCTCAGTGATAGGAAACTGTTGACACTAAGTAAAATCATCGCGGCTAAGATAGAATTTTATACAAATACACATAAAGCACATGAACTCATGCTTGAGGCTAAGTCGCTCTTAGCTGCAGATGTGTCACGGCGTATAAACTGTCACAACAATCTTGGGATATTAACAGCAGAACTTGTATTGAACTACGGCGATACCTCCCATCTACCTAAATTGAGATTAGAAGGGCAACAGCTTCTGCAGGAAGCGATTGTTGTTGAATATCCCGGCGCAATAATACGTTGCAACTGTTTACTTGCAATAATGCACTACATGTCAGATGATATACCAAATGCCGTTTCTCAGACAGAGATGTATATTAATGTCGGTATCACTGACAGCCTTCGCAATGGGATATCAAAAAATATGCCCCAATTGTACTGTATGCTTGCGATTTCCGCCGCGCGAAAAGGTGCGCAAAAAGAACAGATATATCGGTATTTTCAGACTATGCTTCAGCACATGCGGCAATGTGATCAATTCTTCCTCGGAGCATTAGATTTCACTTACAATAACGTTATACTTTTGACGAATTATGCTATTTTTCTTTGTGAATACGGTTTAGAATCCGAAGTGTATAAGTTCCTTGGCGAGATAAGGTATTACGGCAGTAATACCTTGTGCGATTCTGCGTGCGACAACAACAGAATCTGCTTTACCTCCTGCCAAAAAAGCATGGATATATTTCGGCAAAACTACAAATCCATTCGTGATGGCGGTTTGCTGTTCATGGATAAACGTGTTCGCTACGGTGTGCGCGATGCGCACACGCCCTTCTATATTCCGCTCGGCGTATAACCGTCAATGTCTTCCTTTAGCAATATATAGGTTTCCATGACTAAAACATCAATTTCAGTTTTCAAAAATGTCTGTATTGCGTCCGTCGGAGATTCAATGATAGGTTCGCCGTTGTCATTAAATGAAGTGTTCAAAAGAACAGGCAATCCCGATAGCTTCATAAACTCGGTCAGTATTGTATGCATATAAGGATCAGACATCTTTTCAACCGCCTGTACGCGAGCTGTATCGTCTACGTGAGTAACAGCCGGCAACCTGCCAGAATACTCGTCCTTAACCTTAGCTGCAAGCAGCATGTAGGGAGATTCACGCAAAAGGTCAAAATAAGTGAACTGTGCTTCTGCCGTTACAACAGGAGCAAAGGGTCGAAAGTTCTCTCTATGCTTTACCCGAGCGTTAATATAGTCTTTCATATCGGGATTAGTGGGATTTGCCAAAATACTTCTGTGACAAAGAGCACGAGGACCTATTTCGCTTCGACCATGTAAAAACGCAACGATTTTGTTATCGAAAATATACTTCGCAACTTTCGTCGCCGCCTGTTCCTCGGAGTAGCGATGATACGAAAGATTTCGCGCATTTATTGCATCTTCAATTTGTGCGTCTGAGTAACTAATGCCTAAATACGGCAGTACAGAAGAAGAGTTTTCAATGAGCAATGATAAACTTCTGTGCGCAGCAAATGCGGTTCCCATTGCTTGTCCGTCATCGCCAGCAGCCGGACATATATGTAAATCCACCTCGGGAAAACGCTCCAAAATTTTGTGGTTCACAGGGCAGTTGAGAAATAATCCTCCGGCAAGACAAATCCGTGAGTTACTATATTTCTTTAACATATAGTCAATTAGCTCAACAACTTGGTTCTCCGTATAGTCCTGCATTGATCGGGCGATGTCTGCGTTGTGCTTTTTCATGAATTGAAAGTAGTTCTCACCCGACTGCTCAAACAATTGGTAGTACTCTTGCAAAATATATGAGAATGATAACTCAAAGTCAAATGGATCAAGGACTTTTTGGGGCGCTACATTTATAAGGCTGGTTCCATATGCAGCAAGTCCCATTACTTTTCCGGCACCGTTTCCTCCGAAGCCGAGAAGGTTCGAGATTTGCTCATATTTTTTCCCTAAACTAATCTGTTCATTGAACCAAGCCTTGTGCATGAATGGGTAAATATAGTTATGCGGACGATGTAGTGCATGAAAATGATGGCTCTGAAGGCGTTGTTCCACCAACTTCACATTGCATCCATCACATAGGAAAATGCTCTCCGACTCCTCCATAGACTGTACAACTTCACCGCCCCCGTCGGCAACCAAGACAACTGCGTTATTGAACCCCGACGTGAAATAAGTGCTTTCTGCATGTGCTTGGTGATGAGCCACTGGGATTAAGTGTATATCAGTCAATCCGTATTGATTTTCAAGTGAATCAGTCACATACTGACGTAATTCCTCAACATTAACAGCAGTCGATGAAAACCCAAAGTTATCAACATTTTGAATGGTTAGATCGCAATATCCGAGAAGTGCGTCAATTGCCGCAAATGGGATTTGAGTTGAATAAGAGTGTTTAACGCGATCAATACGTTCCTGCGCGATTGCACCAATCAATTTACCGTTTTTTACAATAGCGGCACCTTGGTCATGCCCGATGTTCATTCCAAGCGATATTCTATCCATACCCACCCTCCCTCGAATAGCGGATAATTAGTAGTTATCCGGTGTTTACAATGTCCTTTATATTCGACAGAATATTCGAATATAGCTTCTTCCAGTTCTTCCGAACCAAAGGCACTGGGTGCAAAATCACCCCTGCACTTTCTAGTAGCGAAATCTGCTCATCGTTCACCTTTTCCTCGGAGGCAGCGTAGAAGTAATGGATTTCGTTTTCTACGCAGTATTCTGGATTTTCTAAACAAAACTTAATTCTATGATTTAACAGCCACCACAAATCAAGCTCAAGAAAAGACAGCGTCATTCCCACTATAAAAATATCGTGTGTGAAAAACAGTGTCGGCCAAGCCGCATTTCCGAACTCGCCACCTTCTGCCCAATGTCTGAGCAAAGGCTTTTTGCTGACACCCGTAAGCGGGCGTGTCAAGTATTCTATCATTTTCGACATGCCCATACAATAATGATCATATCCTAAGCATATAGAATCAGGACAATGCGCCTCACCATGAATATGCCATACACGCTTTGTCCCAATTTCGAGGTATCTGAAAAGGCTGTGTTTTCTCTCGCTCGTGGATACTCCGGCAGATTTTCTCTTGAAGTCAGCATCGATCGCTTGCTCAAGGTAGTAGTCGTAATTCGATGTCATAAGTGTATTGATCGGTAGCGCAGCGAATTCCCTGTGCAAAGACAAATCAACCACACTGGGCAAGAACTCGGCTATGTGTTTTTTCACTGTGTAGGATTTAATTGCAGTGCCATTTCTAAGTGCTTCGAGATAGATTCGTTCAAATTCCAACGGCATATTGGTATAGTCGCTTGCCGCCTCCACACCGTATTTTTCTCGTATTTCATCTAGCATATCCGCCCAAGCCTTGTTGTCAGCCGCTCTGTTGAGCCCGTTACCAATAAGTAAAGCGTATTCTTTCATTTGTATACTCCGTCTTATATATTTTGCGGGGCGCGAATATAGCAACCGTATTCACTTTCTGTTTTAACAGTAAGCAACACCACGCTAAACGATACATAGTCGCTCCGTGCTCAACAGTGGATAGCGACCAATAATAATGCGAACGACACTTAATGATTCGGTGCGCAATTTGTACAGAAACCATTACCACCTTCAGTTTCAAACGTTATTGCACGACCACAATCAGGGCAGGGATTGTCTACATAATCATTATCATCCCAGTGACGGTTTGGATCATCGGTTCTCAGGCGAGTTCCGTCTTTCAGGGTATATTGATTTAATTCGATATAAGAAAAATCAACCTCTATATCATCAATGCTAAAATCAACCTCTTCATCGTCTTGTTTAAATGAAATGCTGATTGCAAGCGGAATTATCGCGTTGTGGGTTTCTTCCATTGTTCCATAAGCAAAAGGGTCCCAGAACTTGCCAGTTGGGAAAGTGCATGAAACTTTCAATGTTGCTTTACAGTCCAAATTAATTGTAATAATCCTATCGGGCAAATTGATGTTGACTACGCCAATGTTTATTAAAGATATTGCAGAAAAGGATAGCAATTCAATTTCATCATACTCAACCCCATGTTGCGTACCTTTTTGATCGGTATCTGTTCCGTCAACTTCAAGTGCATATCCACCATCCATCAACGTCAACTCTACTTCATCAAATATGTGTTGAGTGTGATTTTTTATGTATTCTTTTGCATTTCGAGTCAGTTCATTTTGTGAATTAATTGCATCCAGTAATTCGCCTAATGTTTTAAAACAAAAAACGTTTTCTGCTTCGGCAAAATCTCTATCGCCGGTCACGACAATAACCGGAGCATTATATTCTGCGTATTTGCGAAGCATGGAAATATTAAAAGCGTCGGGGAACTCGCTTTTCTTATCCTTCTTTGAACCAAATGGCGACCTCGCCTCGAAATAATCTGATATTACTGATGACAAATCAATCGTTCCCGTATCAAGTCTGAAAGCCTTTGTGTCAGATAAGTACGAATGAAAAATCGATATCGCATCTGCCACCATTTCTGATTCATCTATTTTTTGGAGCTGATACTTTTTATTATCTCTGAATATAGCAAAGCTACGATTATCAACCGCTTTGTTAAGGGCACTAATCGCTTCAGAAACGTCTTTCGCTATGTGCTTTTCAACTTCACCTACCACAATGTCGCTCGTTATGTGAGTGGCATTGCCGGCAAGAACTTGCTTACTGAAATAACCAAGATTTCCTTTGGCACCGAAGTTGTATGCTTCGCTTATATAAACTTGTGTATCGATAAAAACATCAATAGGAAAAACGAACCAATTACTAATATCCACTATTAAACTCCTTTGACGAATATTTAGTGCCGTATCTCTGGTTCTTGTTGAAACACCAACAATAGATAATTACTTATTATCCGTTGTTTGATGTTTTTCGTAAGTATACCACAAAACTCGCCACTTTTCAACGAATAATTAACAATATTTGCAAAATAGTGTACCCCTGCCCAAATTGAGTTCTAACGCCCGCGCTACGCCTTGACGCACCGAAAAAGCATGGTATAATAACTGAATACCAAAAAGGTAAAATGCAGGGGATTTGCCACGACCGCTCTCACACGAATCAACACGCGTGCTCGCTGTCAGCGCGCAGCAGACCGTCGCAGAGGGCTGCAAGGACGCAGTATATTTCGTAGCCGGCATGGGTATCGCATCGCCACAAAATAACACAACAATGGAGGATACCACCATGGACACACCAACACTTGTAACCGCGCTTCGTGCGCTCGACACCTCGGCACTTGACTGGAAATTCGCGCTCTACGCGCCGCGCAAATCGCGCGACGGTGTGGAGCTTGTTTGGAACGCCTGCAAGCTGCGCGGCGCGGCTTCGTGGGTCGATACGCTCACGACAACCGTACTCGAAAAGACGCTTGCCGACCGCACGGTTACGGACTATTCGCCGTTCTTGGAGAAGGAGTTTATAGGCGCGTTGCCGCAGTCGGACAACCTCATTCGTGAGCAAATCGCGTGCATTCTCGCGGATATTCGCAGCGCGGACGAGCACGCGACGGAGGATTTCGTCAGCGGCGTTATCCCGAAAAGCGCGGGTTACGCGTTCTACGGCTGCCGCCGCGACACTGAGGGCGCAATCACGGACGAGGTGCTGTTCATGCGCCGCCAAAATCCGTTCGTCGCCGCCGCAAAAGCGCGTATCTGCACCACCGAGGGCGCGGAGATTGTCGCGGCCGACAAGCCCGTGCTGAAGTTCATGCCGACGACGGATTTCCTGCTCATCGGCGGCGGGTGCTACTTCATCTCCACGGGCATCGAAAAGGACTTTGAGCTTGAAAACCGCCAAATTGCGCTTGCCGCGCGCCGCCTTGAAACGATTGGCAAGGCGGAGATTGTGAGCGACTGGGA
>JGI994J12354_10004649_pt1 | contig 12223 bp, 10 predicted proteins | sample IntmicLarv3ML3BL_FD_12354 | JGI IMG/M metagenome (IMG submission 12354) | reverse complement strand
TTCAATGTTCCGCAAGGAAGCTATAAAAATCCACGAATCTGTGACCCTGCTAACATTAGGGCGGTTTCTGAGCGACTAAAGGATGTGCAGATAATATGCGGTGATTATAGAGATTCGGCGAATTTTATTGATAAGAATACTTTCGCCTATTTTGATCCGCCGTATCGCCCACTTTCTGCTTCCTCCAGCTTTACATCTTACACACAAAATATGTTTGGTGATAAAGAGCAGATAGAATTAGCAGCTTTTATAAATAAGCTGAGCGAAGGTGGTGCGTTTATCGCTGCAAGCAATAGTGATCCAAAAAATGTAGATGAAACAGATGATTTTTTTGATAATTTATACTCACGTTACAAAATTTTTCGTATTACCGCAAGCAGAGCGATCAATTCTTCCGGAAATGGGCGTGGGAAAATAACAGAATTACTAATGACAAACTATTGAGGAGCAATATTTATGCGAAATTTTAATGGTTGGCTGGAAAAATTTAAGGCGAGCATATCTGATTATGCTTATTATATAGATTTTGATAAAGTTTATAAAAATGTAGATACGATAAAAGTTGAATTAAACATACTAAATTCATTAGTTGGATCGAAAAATATTGAGAACGATTTTGAGCAGCTAGTCGTAAGATATCCTGAAACATTAAAGTGTATTCCATTGCTTTTGGCAGTTCGATCACATGAAATCTACGCGCTTGACAGCGACGGTGAGTTCATATATGACTTCAAAAAAGCGAATTATGGGATTGAGCAATATAAAGTATTTATGAAAAAGACAGGACTGTTCAAGCTTTTAGAAAACCGTATAGTGTCAAATATTGTGGACTATGTGACAGGCGTTGAAACCGGACTTGATAGTAATGGGCGGAAAAACCGTGGCGGTCACTTGATGGAAAATTTGGTGGAATCTTACTTACAAAAAGCAGGATTCGTTAAGAATGGAACCTATTTTAAAGAGGTGAAAACCTGCGAGATTGAAGATAAATGTGGTTTAAATTTATCTGCCTTATCAAATCAAGGAAAAACAGTGAAAAGATTTGATTTTGTTGTAATAACTGAAAAAACTGTTTTTGGGATAGAAACTAACTTTTATAGTAGTGGCGGATCAAAACTTAATGAAACAGCTAGAAGTTATAAAAATATTGCTATTGAAACAAAAGGTGTTGATGGTTTTTCTTTTGTTTGGTTTACAGATGGGCGTGGATGGAACTCGGCCCGACACAACTTGGAAGAAACATTTGAAGTTATGGAGCATTTATATAATATTGACGATCTTGAAAATGGCATAATTGAAAGGGTGTTTAAATGATAATAAAAAAGTGGGAGCCGGATGAATTTGAGCTTGAGATGAATACTGTTTGGAGCTTTCCTGATCGTGGAAATTGGGCTACTCATGATGCCAAATACCGCGGGAATTGGTCACCATACATTCCTCGCAATTTGATTTTACGTTACTCAAAAGAGGGAGATTTGGTACTTGATCAGTTTGCCGGCGGCGGTACAACCCTTGTTGAAGCAAAATTGTTGCGCCGTAATATTATAGGTGTTGATGTTAATGAAGAAGCGCTGAAACGGTGCTATGAAAAAACCTCTTTTGAATATCCAAATAGCGGGAAAGTTTATATCAAGCAAGGAGATGCGCGAAATCTCGATTTCATTTCAGATGAAAGTGTTGATTTTGTTTGTACTCATCCGCCATATTCTGATATTATTCATTATAGTGAAGACATAGAAAACGATTTGTCGCATCTGGGGGTAAAGGACTTTTTATCTGAGATGGTTAAGGTGGCTGACGAAGCGTATAGAGTCTTGAAAAGTGACTGCTTTTGCGCCATACTTATGGGTGACACTCGCAAAAAAGGGCATGTTATCCCCATGAGCTTTGAAGTTATGAAAATATTTGAAACTGCGGGGTTTAAAACAAAAGAAATTATTATAAAAGAGCAGCATAACTGTAGGGCAACCGGATATTGGAAAACTAACAGCATCAAGTATAATTTTCTTTTGCTTGCGCACGAATATCTATTTGTATTTAGAAAATAAGAAAGAGGTGAAAAATTTTATGATTTTTTCACCTCTTTGCTATAATATTCAAGAATTTATGCGTTAAGCCATCTTACGTAACCTTATGGATTCCGGAGTTAGCTCTACAACTTCGTCATCGTTGATGAACTCAAGCGCGCTTTCTAAGGTTAAATCGCGTGGTGGAACGAGCTGGACTGCGATATCCGCATTGGAAGAACGCATATTGGTCATCTTCTTTAAGCGCGTGATGTTGACGGTTAAGTCATTGTCGCGCGAGTTTTCGCCAACTATCATACCGGCGTAAACCTCAACTCCCGGACCTATAAAGAGTTCGGAACGCTCCTGAATACTCTCAATCGCGTAAGAAGTAGACGCACCCTGATTCATGGAGATGATAACGCCGCGACCGCGACCCTTTAGGTTCTCAATAACACGCACGCCGTAATGTGAGAAATTGTGGTTTAAAATGCCTGCACCACGTGTGTCGGTCAGTATCTCGGTTCTGTAGCCAAAGAGTCCGCGCGAAGGAATCGAAAAAACAAGGCGTGTAGTGCCTTCTGCGGTGACGACCATATCTTTTAGCTCACCGCGACGTGAGCCCATCTTCTCCATGACAACGCCAACATAATGCTCCGGTACCTCAATAGTCGCTTCTTCGTACGGCTCCATCACGTGTCCATTTTCTTCTTTTAAAATAACCTTTGGCGCAGAGATCATAAACTCGTAACCCTCTCTACGCATGGTCTCCATCAGAATCGTCAAATGAAGTTCGCCACGTCCCGATACTTTGAACGCATCCGGAGAATCCGTATCCTCAACGCGCAACGCCAAATTGCTTTGCAACTCTCTGTGCAGCCGCTCTCTTATGTGGCGAGAAGTTAGAAATTTACCTTCACGTCCGGCAAATGGTGAGGTGTTGACGAGGAAATTTACGCTCATGGTCGGCTCATCAACCGCAATAGTTGGCAACGCGTCCGGGCAGGTGGGATCGCAAATAGTAGAGCCGATAGTCACCTCATTAATGCCGGCAATAGCGATAATTTCCCCTGCCGATGCGCTCTCAATCTCAACTCTGTCCAAACTCTCAAAGGTGAAGAGCTTGGCGACTTTTCCGCGAATGTTATCTTTTCCCTCGGTTACCTGTACCACCTGATTTGAACTGTTCACCGTGCCGCGTTCAATCCTGCCGATGGCGAGCTGTCCCAAGTATGGGGAATAGTCTATCGTACTGACGAGCATCTGAAACGGTCCGTCAAGATGCACTTTCGGTGCAGGGACTTTTTCTAAAATAACGTCGAATAAATGCACCATATCGGTGGCTTCTATTTCAGGATCTGAGGTTGCTATTCCATTTTTTGCGCTGGCAAATACAGTCGGAAAATCGAGTTGAGAATCTGTGGCATTCAGCTCAACAAATAAATCGAAAACTTCATCATGTACTTGGTGAGGACGAGCTCCTGTGCGGTCAATTTTATTAATAACCACGATAGGTTGCAGGTTTAACTCTAATGCCTTTTTGAGCACAAATCGTGTTTGCGGCATCGGACCGTCAGCTGCATCAACCAAAAGGAGGACGCCGTCAACCATGCGTAAAATGCGCTCCACTTCGCCGCCAAAGTCAGCGTGTCCCGGAGTGTCAACTATGTTGATCTTCATGTCCTTCCACTTTACGGAAGTGTTTTTGCTCAAAATGGTGATTCCGCGCTCTCTTTCAAGGGGATTTGAGTCCATTACGCGTTCACTTACTTGTGTGTGGGCTGCAAAATTGCCTGCGAGTTTTAACATTTCATCAACTAATGTGGTTTTGCCGTGGTCAACGTGGGCAATGATTGCGATATTGCGAATATTTATCATACCCATATATTATACCATATTTTTGCGTAACTGTCTATAGTTATGATAAATAAAACTATAGCCCGTAGTTAAGCTGTCGGCGTAAAACATCCATCAGGTCAAGGTCTGCCTTCTGTATATACTCAGTGCTCAGCTGTTTTTCGCCCGTTTTTTGGTAAAGTATGCCTACATTGTAGAGGTTTAGTGCGCTTTTGTTTTCAATTGCGAGTATCTTTTTTAACGCTGCTTCAAAGATTTCCGGCTTACCGCGCTCTAAGGATTGCTCGCAAACAGTATATAAAATATTGAAGTTTTTGCTGTTCTTCTCAATGATGAAGGTTGCGCGCTCATCAAAGTTTTTGCTATTTTCTTCAATTTTCAACCGCAAATATGTTGCTATAAGCGGGTTTGATGTGCCGTTTAAGATGTTGTCAAGCGCAAGCTTACTAACCCGTAAATCTTTATTAAGGTTAAGCAGCGCTATCTCATAATATATTTCCTCATCAGTAAGTGGAGAGGTGACATTTGGCGAAATAAGGTAAGAGTATTTAGCTATAACCTTACTATAATCACCGGAGCGGTTTAGAAGGTCAGCGCAGACAGAAATCTCAATGGCTGTAGCGTTGCGCTTTTCAAAGTGTTCTTTTACTGTTGTGTAAACATAGTTTGGGGTGTTGCGCGTAAGATAACTTTCGGCCAACATCTTTACGCCATGGATTTTAAGAGCATCATGTCTTTGCAGAATTTTATACATTTGTATTGCTGCTTCGCTATAGTTGTTTTCTGTATAAAACATTTTTGCCAGTATTAAAAGCAACTCTATACTATCATTTTTGGCAGTTTCTTCCTTTAAAAACTCAATAGCTTTTTTTGGGCTTTCAGCTTTTCTTAGGTAGTCTGTGTAAAAGAGGGTGTATGTGAGTGTGTTTCTGTTTATCTTTTTCAGCAAATCTTTTGCTGTTACAAAGTCATCGCAAGCAAGAGCAAGGACTGCCATAAGCTGGGTGTATTCCGTGGTTTGCGGGTAATCCTTCACCAACTCTTTTGTTGTTAATGTAGCATTTATTATATCTTCTTCTGTTAAATATTTTGCGATTTCCTTTACTATTTTGCGTTCATTGTCATTTTTTGTAAGCGTATTGTATGCTCCTTCATTGCCTGACATTGTCATTAAAAATATTGGCGGCACCAGGTTTGAGAGGTCTTTGTACGCCTTTGAGCTTAAGGTGTTATTATTTTCTTTTTTATAATATTTATAAAGTGCGATGTACGGCACCGGGTGCGCAGGAGTTGTTATAATCGCCTCAGTTAGGTAGAATGGTGTTTTGTATTTTAGCGACTTCTCCTCTTCCAGTACGTGCGCTGCGAGCACTTTGGGCTGCCAAGCGTTCGGCAAGATGTCTATTACGCGCATAAGGTCATAATAACTTACACCACCGCGCTCCATGAGATAGTTCACGCTCGCTGAGTCTATAAGCATCTTGCTGAGCGCGAGCTTTTGGTCTTGCGCGTATGTAATGATAGATGCACTCAAGCCGATAATAAGTAATAATATATAATAAAGTTTTTGTTTCATTTTCGTTTTCTTTTAGCTTTCTATTTTAGTTTTAAATGGTATGTTTTGCCCTGTTAGGTTTACTTTGGGACATAAAATGCCGTCTGTTACCGTGCCAAGCCCCAAAAAATCTTCCTCAATATAGACGCGATACAGTCCATCAGCTTTTTCTGTTTTTATGTTTGTTCCGCCACGATAATTGTCATGTTCCTGACCTAAAACTATCTCTTCTATATGCGTTAGACCGACATCAGGTGACATAATATATTTAAATTCTTCACCGTTCCCTTCACGTTTTATCTCAAAAAGTTCGTCACAGGTAATCGCGTCTTTAAGCTCAAACCCCGCGGTTTTAGTGCGCAAGAGAAATGAGAGCATGCCGCCCACGCCGAGCTTTTCGCCAAAGTCACTTGCAATAGAGCGAATATATGTACCCTTAGAGCAGGTGATGTCTGCCATAACTTTGATGCGGTCATTTTCGCGGGTGATATTTAAAATATTAAACTCTTCAATATCTACTTGCCGTGTCTTTATTTTGACTTCCTTGCCATCTCTTGCAAACTCATAAGCGCGTTTTCCGTCAATAGAGAGCGCGGAAAATATCGGTGGTGTTTGAGTGATAGTACCCAGAAATTCGCGTGAGGCGGCAAATATGTCTTCGTCCGTGATATTTTTTACATCGCCGACTTTTATTGCGGCTTTTTCCGCGTCAGCGCTTATAGAGTGATACCCAATGGTAATTTCCGCACGATAGGTTTTATTCACTGCGTCTAGGTAATCACACAATCTGGTGGCAGGTCCGAGCGCTACAAGCAAAATTCCTCCGGCGTACGGGTCAAGCGTGCCGGTATGTCCGACACGTTTAATGTTATAGATGTTGCGTATTCTTGATATCACCGAGTGCGAGCTCATGCCGGGCAGTTTTAGGACATTTATCAGCCCAACGAACGGTAATTGACCTTGGCTTTCAAAATTCATACAATATATATTTTACCATATTTTGAGGTTTTTGCCAAGATGCCACAAAACCTCGTAAAACCTCGTACAAATTTTTAAAAACAAAAAAAATGCGTAAAGTGTATAGTATTTTCCACTATTTTCTATATTTTTCCAAAGCAAATTATGGTATAATTATCTTGACGCTGCTTTTAAAATTTTGCTTTGTGAAGGCATGCGAGGCACTGCCACTTATTTTATAGTCGTAATCACCAACAGTTGTTTTTCTTCGTTGAAATTGACCGTTATTCCTAACTGTTCGGCAAGGTCTTCGATAGGAACATAAACTTTATCGTTGATAGTTACAATAGGGTTTGAAGTTAACGGCTCTTCGCCATTTAACAAAATAGTAAAATTATAAATATTTGCAGTGATATATTCTGCTGATAATAAGTCAATATTATCTCTGTAGTACATAGTAGATAATAACTTATCGTCTATGAAGAGCAGCTTTATAGTTTCAGTATCCCCAAAAGAGTAGTATATGTCAGAAGTAAAGCTATAGACTTGGGTAGGTTCGCCTATGTGCCGTACAACTTCACCAATGGTCATACCTTTATTAATCTTACTAATAGCTTCTACCATCTGCGTTATACCTGTTATTTTATGTTCGCTATTCTGCTTTTCTTCATTAAAACTAACTTTTATTTCTAACGGTTCGGTAAGACTTTCAATAGGTAAATATACTTTATTACGGATGGTTACAGCAGCATTCGTGGTTACCATTCCTTTACTATTACCATTTATAAGAACAGGAAAATCAACAATTTGCGCTATATATTCTGTCAATAACAAGTTGAAACCATCTTTATTATAGGCATCAGAGAGCTTTCCTTCAAAAAATCCTAACCTTATATTTTGCCCACCTACAAAAGAGTATCTAGGTCCGCTATAGCCACTTAAAATACCGTTGGGTATAAGCATAGGCTCGCCTAGAAGATCTTTTACCTCGCTCAAGGTCATACCAACATCCAGCTTGTCAACAGCTTCCTTTAATTGTGTTATGCCGGCTTTTTTTTGTTCCATTGTAAGTCTTATTTCTTGTGCAAAAGACGCTAAAGACAAAAAAGCTAAAAGAATTAATGTTAATACGATAATATATTTACTCTTCATTTTTGTTACTCCGGTATCGCAGAATTGCCTGTGTTTCCTATTACTATTTCCAACAGCTGCTTTTCTGCGTTGAAAGTAACTGTTATGCCCAAATATTCGGCGATATCCTCAATAGGAACATAAGTTGCCGGCAGGTGTTGAAAATTAGCATAGCGGTTTTTGTCAATAGTTACAATAGGATTTGAAACAACAATCTCTTCTCCGTCTACAAATACAGGGAATCCTTCAACCGTTGCCGTAAACTCTGTTGCCAACAAGTTAATGCCACTTTTATTACGTAAATCAGATAACTTTTCTTCTGCACTAACAAAAGAAAAATTTAGTGTTTCGCCGCCCGGAAAAGAATATATATATATAAATGCACCGGAACCTATGTCTTTATGAGGTATAAAAACGAGCAACAGTTGTAATTCAGCTATGGTCATATCAGCACTTAGCTTACCAACAGCTTCTTTCATCTGCGCTATGCCTTTATTTTTTTCTCACGTGTTATAGGAACAATTGTTGTTATGTAATCAGGGGGAATTTTATTAATCGGTGCCTGCATTGTCTTTGTCGTAAACCCAATAGTAATCGGTGTGTCTGTTGTTATAAACTCCAATTGTTGCATTACTTCATTGAAAGTAACATATACCGGTAATACTCCATTTAATTCTTCGACAGAAAGGTAAATTTTGCCGTTGATTGTTAATATTGGGTTAGAAAACAGTACATCTTCACCATCCACTAGGACAGAGATATTCGTGACTTTTGCCGTATACTCTTTTAGTAACAAGTCAAATCTGTCTTTGTTATAGGCTGCAAATAGTTTGTTTTGCCCATCAAAGTTCAATGTCAGAGATTGTCCACCTGCAAATAAATAGAATGGTATGTACGCGCTGGCGTGGGTAACAAATTTTGGTTCACCTAACTGCCGCACAACCTCGTCCCAAGTCATACCCACGCTAAGTTTACTGACAGCTTCCTTTAATTGCGTTATTCCTGCTTTTTCTTCTTCCAATGTTGGTTTTCCGTCTTGCGAAAAAGACGTTAATGACAAAAAAGCTAACATCGCCAATATCGGTACTATATATTTTTTTAGCATTTTATTTCTCCTTATTTGTTCTTACAACGTAAGCACAAAAAGCCGACTAACTTAATGATAACACCCTAAGAGTTATTTGTCAAGTGAAAACGCCTCCGATATGTAAAAAACTATCGGAGGCGTGAAGTTTTAACAAATTTTAGTTCAGTGGTTTCATACCAACAGATTCATATGTGCGTATAAGATGTTGATCATCTTCAGTATCCCATACTTTATCGCGTCCGGCAGATAGCACTTTTAACCCTTCAGGAACTATCTCAAATTTTACCTGAGTGTCAAAGTAATCATCCATAACTGCTCCTTCTTGATAAGGAACTATCTGCCAGGTCAGATATTCTTGCAATTCTTCACCATTTACCGGTAATTCTCCTTGAAATTCCGGAAAAGTATCCGCATATTCTGCCAAAGCATCAATGTCTTTATAAAAACGTTTAAACTCACTAACAGTCTGCACATATGAGCTTATCCAACGTATATTAGCGCCTTTATCATACAAAGATTTATTTTCATTTGCATACAGTTCTTCAAGCTGATCAAGTAATTGCTCCCCTAACTCTTCATTAAACACTCTAATAGTTAATGCTGCTTCATACGCTTCATCATTTATAACATAATCTATATCATTTTCTAGCCAGTCTTTACAGCGTTTAATTTCCTCTTCTACTATGAATATATAAACTTCTTTAATATATTCATAGTATTCTCTGTCTTCAGTAGTTTCAGTATAATTATAATCACCATAATTAAATGTTATGTGTGGAAAATAAAAACTCCCATTATACGTGAATATTTCTTTGTTTTTATCAACCCAAAAATGAACTGTATCCGCATTATTATTTTCGTTTATCATTGTAAAACTGTACAATATGACAGACTCCAACTCTGCTGTTTTGTTAATCTTTAGCTCATCATCATACTTGTTTAGATAATTTTTTTCAGCATCAAACTTAAATAGTATATTTTTATTGTTGCTATCTAATAAAAAGTAATAAACTTCATTTTCAACAAAAGTAACAATATCACCGGATATTCCCATCTCATAATATGGCACACGAATAAACTCGTCATAATCCGGATTCAATTTTTTAATAATGAACTCTTCGCCATTGTCGGCAGTGATATTAAAACTATCGTTTAAAAATAATAATGTATCACCGGATATATCGATACGATTATTTTTCAAAAAATCATCAACAGATGTTCCATATAAAATTATAACAAAAAATAATGATACAGTAATAAATATATGTTTTAATAACGTTTTATTCATAATAATCTACAGTTTTAGTTTTAATTTTGTATTGATATTACTTTCATGTGTGGTATAAGAACTACAATTCCAGCTATCAATGTTATATCTACTGGTATAATCATTTTCACTAGATTTTTTATACATAAGACAATTCTTACTAGAACAATGATCAAATCCAGCACCTTGTAATGCGTGCCCTAGCTCATGTGCAGTTACAGCTGAATAAAAATTTAGTTTCGCATTTTGTTTCTTAGTAACATCCCAAGTAGTCGCTCCCAATTTTTTCTCTTGTTTTTTATTATAGTCATTTATCTCTTTATCCATACCAGTCCGATCTAATATTATAGCGACAGCATTAGTAAAATTACCGGAACTATAAGAATTATCCGGACAAAAACCACTATTAGAATTGTGATATGTAAGTGCCAATGCATCTTTCCAACTAGAATTTTTATCTAATCTGTGAATTCTGGCTCTCAAAGTTACATAGAAAGTATCATATTCACTGCCAAATATATTAACTGTTGATTCTGAAATTGTTCTAGAATAATTGTCATTATCATAGATAGTTAGTGCCTCTTGTGTACCATCAAACTCAATATTTCTCACATCTAAATTTTTTGTTCCACCCTGATTGAATACTTTTTTTACTTGTCCAGTATCAAATATATAAGAACCACCATCTAGTACGCTATTATTGTCAGTATTAACATTTGGAGTAAAAACTTTTATTTTCAAGTTGTTTTTACGAACTGGTTCATATAGCGATTCATTAGATACAAGTGTCATAACATTATCCAAATTCGTGTCTAATGATTCATTTTGTCGACCTTTTATATTATAATGTCCAGAAGCGTTAAACGCAACGTGTGCTTTATAAATAGTTTGAGGAGATATAGTGTCAAATGGAAATTTGTAAATTGCTGTATGCATTACCAACCCATTCGGTAACGTAACCGGTAGTGGTGAATATGGCGGCGGTAATATACTACTATTTGTTAGTAAAAAACTAGTACTTTTATATGCACTGACAAAATCAAAAGGATAGGCATCAACATACAAATCTTGTATGTTGACATTATCACCATATTGTACCCTGACAAGAATTTCTACATTACTTCCACCAACAGGGCCGGCAGTTCCAATACTATACATGTTATCATATGTATGTGCGACACCACCGTAATTAGCAACAGCTATAATTTTCACTTGAACTTCATCAGCAGATCCGATACCGCTGATATGATTATCAGGCATAGCTATAGTAACAACAGAAAAAACTAACAGTGCTACTATAATAATTACATTTTTAAACAACATTTTTTACCTCCAAATTTTGTTTTAATAACCTATCATCGTATAATACGGTAAATACGTATCAAACATATAGGATTTTTCCCAAAAACGATTACGCAATCCTTTTTGAATACTTACTTGTTTTTCTATATACGGCAATGCTTTTTCATATGCATCGCTTTTAAGATATATATCAAAGGCACATACAAGCGATTTCCCTAATTTATCTAAATCATATAACGATAATCTATTTTGAGGATACCTTGAGTTTATCTCATATGCAGCTTGGATACTTCCCCAATACTCGCTGCACCAACTCATCAATCTACTTGTTGCAAATCCTCGAAGCCAAACTGTTTCACTGGTCTGTACATCTACTAAGTTAGATAATATAACTTTGTTAAGTCCGTTTATAAACTCACTTTGGTTGTTATCAACAATAGGACAAAAAATATTTTCCCCTTCGTTACATTCAATGTTATGCAAGTTAACAACAACATCTAAACGTTTTCCGCTTTCTTGCAGCCAATCAATATCCCCTATCCAGTTATTGATAAGCTTCATATATTTAACAACTTCCGGGCGTGGTGCTACATCTGTTATTTCTCTTGTTTCTGTATCAACATTAAACAATTTATTTTTATCAAAAACATACGTCATATCTCCATATGTGCTGTTCGACCAACCGACAGGGTCAAGCAGAGGGATAAAAAGAAACGTTACTTCAGAAAGTATTTTCTTTACTTCCTTATCATTATTCTGAATACCTTGAATTAGGTGATTCATTGCACCGTTTACCACCCAACAGCCGTCAGGTTCATCGCCGTCTTCATTGGCATACATCAAAACAACACGGCGGTCCTTTAATTCCTCTTCGGAAGCTGTAGAGTCGCTTACCTCAACCACATATAAATTATGATTTCGTATGCTCTTACCTATTTCATGTACCGTTACACCCGAAACATTAGCTTGCTTCAGCTTTTTCATATATTCGTATTCATAATCGTAAGTATATGGAATACGCATTGCTAAAGAAGTATTTGGAGAGTTGAATTGTTTGGTTA
>JGI994J12354_10004648_pt1 | contig 12224 bp, 7 predicted proteins | sample IntmicLarv3ML3BL_FD_12354 | JGI IMG/M metagenome (IMG submission 12354) | reverse complement strand
ATTGTAAGGGGCGCCAAACGCAAAATTCTTTCCATCGTCATCGAACCGGATGGCAAAATGGAGAGCGAAGCCTTCGAAAAACCCGCCACTGCCGAACAGGGACGCGAACTTTTGTTGGCCTCAGGACTCTGGCCGACAATTATGCAACGGCCGTTCGGAGTAATCGCAAAATCGACCGACCTACCCCGGGACATCTTTATCACAGGATTCGATTCCGCTCCCCTGGGTGCAGACCTCAATTTCCTGGTGCAGGGCCAAAAGGAGAATATTACAGCGGGGGTAGAATTACTTTCGAAACTCACGACGGGCAAAGTCCACCTGACTCTCGGAACCGGTAAGAAAACAGGATGCGTGACCCGCATGTACAATTGCGGCATGGACCGCTTCAACAAACTCGTCGGAACCCCTTGCGCCGTTCAGGAATTCAAACCGGTACAGGACGTTCTGGGCGGTATCGCCAATGCCGAGATGCACACCGTCTCGGGCAAGCACCCGGCGGGAAACGTCGGAGTACAGATCGCCAATATCGCACCGGTAGCAAAAGGCGACATAGTCTGGACGGTAGATATCCAGCACGTGGCAATAATGGGTAAACTGGCGCTGACCGGCAGGCTCGATATGAGTAAAACCATAGCCCTTGCGGGTTCCGAAGTGAAACGTCCGAAATACTACCGCATTATAAGCGGCGCCTCGATCGACAGCATCGTCAAAGGAAACATCAAAGGATACTCCGACACCCGCACCATAAGCGGCAATCCGCTGACGGGAAGCAAAGTAACCGGAAGCGACTACATAGGGTTCTACGACAATTCGGTAAGCATACTTCCCGAAGGAAACCACTACGAATTTGTAGGCTGGGCGCTTCCCCGACTAGGTAAATTCTCGGTTTCGCATACTTATTTTTCATGGTTGACCCCATGGAAAAAGTACCGCCTTGACACTAATCTGAACGGAGGCCCTCGCGCTTTCGTCATGAACGGCATCTACGAAAAAGTAGTTCCGATACCTTATTTCTACCCTGTTTACCTGCTCAAAGCCGTTATGGCCGGAGATATCGACAAGATGGAAAAACTAGGCATCTACGAGGTGATCGAAGAGGATCTGGCGCTTTGCGAATTCATCTGCCCGTCGAAAATCGAATGGCAGTCGATTCTTCGAGGCGGGATAGAACTGATGATTAAAGAAATGTAAGATAGAAATATGAAAGCACTAAGAAACTATCTCGACAAGATAAAACCGACATTCGGCAAAGGAGGGAAACTCTCCAAGCTGCACTCGACATTCGACGCGGTCGAGTCGTTCCTGTTCGTTCCGGACACGGTGACGGCAAAAGGCAGCAGCATCCGCGACGTCAACGACCTGAAACGTATTATGATCGTGGTCGTAGTGGCGCTCGTTCCCGCATTGCTGTTCGGAATGTTCAACGTCGGCTACCAACACTCGCTGGCCACCGGCGCGATAACCAATATATGGCAGGATTTCTGGTTCGGATTCCTGAAAGTACTTCCCCTGATCCTCGTATCATATATAGTAGGTCTGGGAATCGAATTTATCTCGGCCCAAATCCGCGGACACGAAGTGAACGAAGGTTACCTTGTGACCGGAATGCTCATACCTCTTCTTATGCCGGTCGACGTCCCTCTCTGGATGGTCGCCGTCGCGGTCGCCTTCTCGGTTATTATCGGTAAAGAAGTCTTCGGAGGAACGGGAATGAATATTTTTAATCCGGCATTGCTCGCCAGAGCTTTTATCTTCTTCGCCTACCCATCTTATATATCGGGTAATACTATCTGGACTGCAGGCCTTAGCAACGGCGCCACGGTAGCTGTGGACGGTTTCTCGGGAGCGACTCCTCTGGCTGTCGGCCCCGAAGCGGTTCTGACAGGTTCGACCGTCGACTGGAGCACGATGCCCGTTATGGACTGGCTCATCGGTCTTATGCCCGGATCTATTGGCGAGACTTCGACTATCGCGATACTGCTCGGAGCGGCCATACTGCTTTTCACCGGAGTTGCTTCGTGGAAAATCATGCTCTCCACATTTGCGGGCGGATTCATAATGGGACTTATATTTAACCTGATCGGAGCCAATACCTATATGGATATGCCGGCTTATATGCACCTTCTGCTGGGCGGATTCGCATTCGGAGCGGTGTTTATGGCGACCGACCCGGTAACGGGATCGCAAACCGGGACGGGCAAATGGATTTACGGCTTCTTTATCGGGGCGATGGCGGTACTGATCCGCGTGATGAATCCGGGTTACCCCGAGGGAATGATGCTCTCTATACTATTTATGAACGCGATGGTTCCGTTGATCGACTACTACGTAGTGGAATCGGCCGTTAAGAAACGTCAGCGCGGGGCCGCAAGCACAAGAGTACTCACCACTTCATCTGAGAAATAATGAACAAACAGAGTAATTCATATATAATCATCTATGCCACCGTCCTAGTGGTATTGGTAGCGGCGGTACTCGCTTTCACGGCTATCAAGTTGCAACCGTTGCAGCAGGCCAATGTGGCGATCGAAAAGATGGGCTCGATCCTCAGTTCGATCGGCAAAGGACAGGAAGCCGCGACCGCTCCCGAAGGCAAGGAAGCATATACGACCGCCCAATACGAAAAATATATCGTGGACAGTTACCTGGTCAACGATCAGGGGGAGTCAGCGCAGGGAAGCACTCCCGAGAAAACATTCGCGGCACTCGACGACCTGCCTGCCGCTTATGCGAGCCCGGCCAATGAAAGGGCGCTTCCGGTTTTCGAAAGCCGCGACCACGACGGTACGGTCCGCTACATCATACCTATCACCGGTAAAGGACTTTGGGGTCCCGTTTGGGGATATATAGCCCTGGACGCGGATATGAACACTATTTATGGAGCGCGGTTCGACCATGCGGGAGAGACCCCCGGACTCGGCGCAGAAATAGCGTTGCCGGTATTCGGCGACCAATTTATCAAGAAAACAATTTTCGAAGACGATAAATTCGTATCCGTAGCCCTTACTAAGGGCGCAGGATCATCGGTGGGCAACCCCCACGCGGTAGACGCGATCTCGGGAGGTACGCTTACCAGCAACGGTGTTGGCGCGATGATCAAAGATTGCCTTAAAGAATATGTGCCGTTTTTCAATAAGAAACGCGCAGAGAAAGGAGGAGCACAATAATGAGCACAAAAGAAAAAGAGCCGTTATTTTCGGCCAAAAACCTTAAGGTCCTTATGGGGCCGTTCGGACAAAACAACCCGGTGGTCGTCCAGATACTCGGTATATGTTCGGCGCTGGCCGTTACCGCCAAACTGGAACCGGCAGTCGTTATGGCACTGGCCGTCACCGCTGTTACCGCCGTTTCGAACTTCGTTATCTCGCTCCTGCGCAATACGATTCCCGCCCGCATACGTATCATCGTACAACTTGTGGTGATCGCATCGCTTGTGATCGTGGTCGACCAGTTCCTGAAAGCGTATGTTTACGACGTAAGCAAGCAACTTTCGGTATTCGTCGGGCTGATAATCACCAACTGTATCCTCATGGGCCGCCTCGAGGCATTCGCCATGGCGAATAAACCGTGGCCTTCGCTGCTGGATGGACTGGGCAATGGTGTGGGATACGGAATTATCCTTGTGGTAATCGGATTTTTCCGCGAGCTTTTCGGATCGGGAACCCTATGGGGATACCAGGTAGTCCCCGAGTCGTTCTACCAACACGGTTACGTGAACAACGGACTCGTTATCCTGCCTCCTATGGCTCTTATCATAGTCGGCCTGATAATCTGGGTACACCGCAGCCGTTACAAAGAGTTGCAGGATAATTAACGAAAATCGGCGGATACTAATCCGCTAATAAAAAAGTTACCAAGAAATGGAAAATATATTAAGCATTTTTATCAGGTCGATTTTTGTCGATAACATGGTTTTCGCTTTCTTCTTCGGGATGTGCTCCTACATCGCCGTTTCGAAAACCGTAAAGACTGCAATGGGACTCGGTATCGCCGTTACGTTCGTGATGCTGATAACCGTACCGGTCAACTACCTGCTGAATGAATATGTACTTACGCCCGGCGCCCTGAGCTGGCTCAGCCCTTCGTTGGCCGAGGTGAACCTCGACTTTCTGAGTTTCATAGTCTTTATAGCAGTAATCGCCGCCATCACCCAGCTTGTGGAGATGGTAGTGGAGAAATTCGCACCGGCGCTGTACGGCTCGCTGGGGATATTCCTCCCTCTTATCGCAGTGAACTGCGCCATCATGGGGGGATCGCTCTTTATGCAGGAGCGCAACTACGCTAACGTCGGCGAGGCGACAGCTTTCGCGCTCGGTTCGGGTATCGGCTGGTGGCTGGCGATAATCGGCCTTGCGGCAATTCGCGAAAAACTGCAATACTCCAATGTTCCCAAACCACTTCGCGGGGTAGGTATCACTTTCATAGTGACCGGACTGATGGGAATCGCGTTTATGATATTTATGGGGGTACAAATTTAAGGCTCCGAAGAAATTTATACGATAATTATGATAACATTGTTAACGACTGCCGCATTTGATTTTATGCCCGTAATAGTGGCGATAGTAGTCTTCCTGGTAGTAATACTGCTTCTGGTGGCGTTACTTCTATACGCAAAAGCCAAACTGACCCCGTCAGGCACGGTCACTATAGTTATAAACGAATCCAAAGAGATCACCACCCCGCCGGGTTCTTCGCTGCTGACCACCCTGAGCGAGCACGAGATTTACCTCCCATCGGCCTGCGGTGGAGGCGGAACCTGCGGTATGTGTAAATGCCAAGTACTCGATGGAGGAGGCGAAATCCTGCCTACCGAGGTGAACTTCTTTACACGCCGCCAGCAGCAGGAAAATTGGAGGCTGGGTTGCCAGGTAAAAGTCAAGGAAGATATGAAAATCCAAGTGCCGGAAGAGGTACTGGGTGTGAAGAAATGGGAATGCGAAGTGGTATCGAACCGCAACGTTGCCACATTTATCAAAGAATTCGTAGTGAAACTTCCCGAAGGCGAGAACCTGAACTTCCGCGCGGGCGGTTATATACAGATAGACGTTCCCAAATATGAAGTCGATTTTGCCAAAGATATCGACATAGAGAATGAATACCGCGGGGACTGGGACAAGATGGATATATGGAAACTCAAAACGGTCAACCGCGAAGAGACTTTCCGTGCCTACTCGATGGCCAACCACCCTGCCGAAGGAAATATAATCATGCTCAATATACGTATCGCAACCCCACCGTGGGATCGCGCGAAAGGCACTTTTATGAACGTGCCTCCAGGAATCTGCTCGTCATACATATTCTCGCGCAAGCCGGGCGACAAAGTGACCATTTCGGGACCTTTCGGCGAATTCTTTATGCGAGACACCCCAACCGAAAAAATGTTTATCGGCGGTGGTGCAGGCATGGCGCCTATGCGTTCGCATATCTTCGATCTGATGATGACCAAAGGTTGGGACAGACCCGTTACCTTCTGGTACGGAGCCCGTTCGCTTCGCGAAATGTTCTACGAAGACGATTTCGAACAGATACAATCTCAACATCCTAACTTCAAGTACACGGTAGCCCTTTCGGAACCACTCCCCGAAGACAACTGGACCGGGCCTACAGGCTTTATCCATCAGGTGATCTTAGAAAACTACCTGAAGAACCACGAGGCTCCCGAAGATATCGAATACTACCTCTGCGGGCCTCCGATGATGATCGACGCGGCAACCAAAATGCTGGACGAACTGGGGGTTCCACCCGAGAATATAATATACGACAACTTCGGTTAACGGCCCGCCCGTTCCGACACTATAAAACGACCCGGTTTTCACCGGGTTGTTTTGGCATACGGGCAAGGGATATAAACAATTACAGATCAGGATTTAAGAGAGGGTAAAGGCTGCACTCGGAAATAACTTGTGATAAAGGAAACAATTTTCAAAAAGCATTGTCAAATAGATAAAAATAACGTAACTTAGCAGCTTATAAGCCGCCTGGTTACAGAGTTAGTATCCGGCCCATAACGAAGAGATTAAAAAAAGCAGAATGGCAGAAGACAGGATTATCAAAGTCAACATTGAAGAGCAGATGAAAACCGCCTACATCGATTATTCGATGTCGGTAATAGTATCCAGGGCGCTTCCCGACGTAAGGGACGGCCTGAAACCGGTACACCGCCGCGTGCTTTACGGCATGGCGAACGAACTCAACTTATACTCGGACAAACCATACAAGAAATCGGCCCGTATCGTTGGGGACGTAATGGGTAAATTCCACCCGCACGGCGACTCGTCGATCTACAATACGATGGTGCGTATGGCACAGAATTGGTCGTTGCGCTACCCGCTTGTCGATGGACAGGGTAACTTCGGCTCGATCGACGGCGACAGCCCGGCGGCCATGCGTTACACCGAGGCCCGTATGAAAAAGATCACCGACGAGGTGATGGCCGATATAGAAAAAGACACGGTCGATATGACGCTAAACTTCGACGATTCGATCGAAGAACCGTCTGTCCTCCCTACCCGCATCCCGCTGCTGCTCGTAAACGGAACATCGGGTATCGCGGTGGGTATGGCGACCAATATGCCTCCCCACAACCTTACCGATACGATCAAAGCTATTACGGCATATATAGACAACCCGGACATCGAGATCGACGAACTTATCCCGATCATCAAAGCGCCCGACTTCCCTACCGGTGGTATAATCTACGGTTACGATGGAATCAAGGAAGCCTACCAAACCGGACGCGGACGGGTGATAATGCGCGGAAAAACCGAGATCGAATACACCTCGACCGGACGTGAGTGTATCATCATCAGCGAGATACCATATATGGTCAACAAAGCTGAGATGATCAAGCACATTGCCGACATGATCAACGAAAAAAAGATCGAAGGCATCAGCTACATCAACGACGAGAGCGACCGTAACGGTATGCGTGTCGTGATAATACTCAAACACGACGCGGTAGCCAGTGTGGTACTGAACAACCTGTATAAATACAGCCCGCTTCAATCGTCGTTCGCGGTGAACAACATTGCGCTGGTCGACGGCCGCCCACGCCCGCTGAACCTCAAAGACCTGATAAAATACTTTGTGCGCCACCGTCACGATGTGATCATTCGCCGTACCCGTTACGAGCTGGCACAAGCCGAGAAACGCGCCCATATTCTTCAGGGACTTCTCATAGCGCAGGATAATATTGACGAAGTGATTGCCATCATCCGCGCGTCGAAAACGCCCGACGTCGCAAAAGAGAGCCTCACGGAACGTTTCGGGCTCAGCGACATGCAGGCACAAGCCATCGTGGATATGCGCCTTCGCGCGCTTACCGGTCTGGAACGCGAAAAACTGCAAGCCGAATTCGACGAACTCACCCGCATGATCGCATACTACAACCAGCTTCTGTCGGATGAAGCGATGCAGATGCAGGTTATCAAGGACGAAATGCTCGAAATACAGAATAAATATGGCGACGAACGCCGTACCACCATAGAATTCTCCGCAGGGGACTTCAATCCCGAAGATTTCTACGCCGACGAGGAAGTGGTAATAACCATATCCCATATGGGTTACCTCAAGCGCACTCCGCTTACCGAATACCGCACGCAAAGCCGCGGCGGGGTCGGAAGTAAAGGAAGCGCCACCCGTGACGAGGACTTTATCGAGCATATCTACGTTACCACGATGCACAATACGATGCTCTTTTTTACCGAGAAAGGACGTTGCTACTGGCTCAAAGTATACGAGATACCCGAAGGCTCCAAAGGATCTAAAGGACGCGCTATACAAAACGTTATACAGATCGAACCCGACGACAAGGTACGTGCATATATCAATGTGCGCCGCCTGACCGATCCCGAATACATCGAGAATAACTTCATCGTGATGTGTACCCGCGACGGTATTATCAAGAAAACCAAACTCGAAGCATATTCCCGTCCAAGGCTCAACGGCGTTAACGCCATTACTATCAAAGAAGGCGACCAACTTATCGAAGCGCGCCTTACAAACGGCAGCTGCCAGGTTATAATAGCCGCAAAAGAAGGCAAAGCCATCCGTTTCGACGAAAAGACGGTACGCGCTATCGGCCGTACAGGAGCCGGTGTCCGTGGCATAAATCTTGATCCGACAGACCAGGTGATCGGAATGCTTACGGTCGATCCCGAGCAACCTACCGAAATTCTGGTTGTCAGCGAAAACGGATACGGCAAGAGAACCGACCTTGAAGACTACCGCATCACTGGACGCAGCGGTAAGGGTGTTAAAACAATCCAGATAACCGAAAAGACAGGGAAACTGATCTCTATCCAATCGGTGGCGGACGAAAGCGACCTTATGATCATCACACGCTCCGGACTTACTATCCGGATGCCTGTGGAAACCATAAGGCTCACCGGACGTGCCGCACAGGGTGTAAAAGTGATAAACCTGCGCGATAACGACTCTATCGCTTCGGTTATCGCAGTTCCTAAGAGTGAAGAACCGGAAAATGAAGTCGAAGCCACGACGGACGAAAATGTCTCACCGGCTGAGGCGGCATCCGGGACGGTGGTAGCGGCTGAGAACACAGATAGCTTACCCTCTCATGAAGAGAACTAAATAATTATTAACTAAACGAATCCATTTATTATGAAAAAAATCCTTGTAATCCTTGCCGCTTTTGCCGCAATCAACGCTTCTGCTCAAAATAAGCTGGCAGAGAGCTTGAGCAAAAGTCTCGCAAAAAACAACGAAGCGATCGCGAATCCTAAAAAAGCCTCTTCTGCTGCCACTTGGCTCGAACGTGCGAACCTTATGGTGGATATATCGAACGCCTATACAACCGACATCCCGGGCCAAGCCGTAGCCGACCTCGGAACTCCTATCTCATCCGAAAATGTTGAGTACGGAGCTTTCGCTTTCACAAAATATACTTTTGCAGATTACGACGTTTACACCGATGAACAAGGGGAGGTTCAGTTCTGGGTAGCCAAAAAATTCATAGAACAGGATGCTCTTGGCAAATCATATGAAGCCCTTGTAAAGGCCAAAGAATTGAGTGCTAAAGATTTTAGTGCAAAAGGCGCATGGGCCGTTTCAAGGTTGGCCAATCAATGCCAGTCCGAAGGCCTTGCATACTACTACCGTAATGAAAATATGAAGGCAGGGAAATTGTTTGAAGACGCGGTTAAAGTCAATAAACTCATCAACGAAACCGACTCATTGATGATGTATTATGCTGGTATTGCATATTTCAACGCGGAAGATTACTCGAAAGCCCTTACACTATTCCAGCAAGTCGCCACTATGGGATACGATCAGGATGGATTGGTATATTATTATCTGGCTTTTGCACAGGAAAAGAGCGGCGATACCGCCGGAGCCATTTCGACCATTGAAAGAGGTATGGAGAAATATCCTTCGAACGAAAATATAATTTCATTGGCCATAAACCTTTACCTTATAAACAATAAAGATCCGAAATCGCTTTTGGATATGATAAAACAGGCTCAGGAACTTGACCCTACCAATGCCTCTTTCTTCCTGACCGAAGGTACCATCTGGGGTAATATGGGAGAAGACGACAAAGCAGAGGAAGCTCTTATGAAAGCGNTGGAACTCGATCCGGAAAGCTTCGCAACGCTTCAGAACATAGGCATCGTACAGGCCCGTGGCGGTGACCGTTTGGTAGAACAAGCGAACAAACTCGACCTTAATGATGTCGAAAATTACAATAAACTTATCGAACAAGCCATCCCTATATATAACAAAGCTATCGTTACGCTGGAGAAAGCACATGGGCTGAACCCTATGGACGCTACCACAGTGGATATTCTCCGCCAGCTATACTATCAAAAACGTGATGAGGGAGGGGAAATGCAAGCGCGTTATGATTATTTTGATAAATTGTTCAAAGAGCTCAATAAATAAGAGAGTTTTTTAATCATTTAATCAAAAGAATTCCTCGGGGCTTGCCCCAGGTAGTTCATTAAGTAGGCAGGCCGGGACTATATAGTCCTGACCTGCCTTTGTTTTATAGACTTATTGTATTTTTGGGCTTAACGGACATTTTGCGTGAATGAAAAGCGTACAATTATGGGCTTAATGTTCAAATTGCGTAATAGAAATCGTGTAATATATTATATTCCATAGTTTTATAGCATTTTAACCATTATGTCTAAAATTTCCTTTCGCGGCACTAGAGAGCAGCATACTTCTCTAGTAGGCTGTGAGCGGGAAGGACTGGGTTTTAGATTGTCTACCCTGCCATTGAATAACTTTTTATTAATAATTTTTCGAGAAGAAAGAATACCAATCGGATCACCACCACTTAAATAAACAGAGGGTTGCCCATAAAAGCAACCCTCTGTTTATCAAAATTTATACTGGATTTATTCCACCGTAAGAATACCTCGCAGGCGGATATCTTTGCTCGAAGAACCGATCATAAACCGGAAATCACCCGGCTCAACCGTCCATTTCATATTCGCATCCAGAAGCTTAAGGGTTTCGGGATTGATCTCGAACTCCACCTCTTTTATCTCGCCCGGTTTCAGGTTTACTTTCTCAAAACCTTTAAGCTGGGTAACAGGTTGCGCCAGCGAAGAGACCACGTCTTTCATATAGAGCTGCACCACTTCCGCACCTTCGACCGACCCGTTGTTTTTCACTTTACAACGAACGATAGTCTTACCGTTTACACCGATCTTGTTGTTGTCGAACTTGAAATCCGAATATTCGAAAGTCGTATAGCTAAGTCCGTAACCGAATGGGAACAATGGACGACCGTTAAGGTTGTTGTAATCGTTCCCACGCCCGGTTGGTTTATGGTTATAAACCAACGGAAGCTGTCCTTCGTGCACAGGGAAAGTGATGGGCAATTTACCCGATGGAGAGTATTTACCCGTCAGCACCTCGGCAACCGCATGGCCGCCTTCGTCGCCCGGGTACCATATATCCATTATGGCATCAACGTTATCGATCCAGTTATCCATGGTGATCGCGCTACCCGCAACAAGAAGAACCACAATTGGGGTTCCCGTGGCGGCAACCGCATTTATCATCTCTTCCTGTTTGCCCTGAAGCGATAGTTTAGCACGGTCGCTGAATTCGCCTTCGGCAATACCGACGGTCACGACAGCCACATCAGAAGCCCTCGCGGCAGCGACCGCCTGCTGAATCTGCTGTTTCCACGAATCATTGACTCCGATGTTCCATACGAGGTTAAAGTAACCCGGACCCGCAGTTTCGTAGTATTCTATCTTGATATCGTACTCTTTTCCTTTGGTCCAGTTGAAAGGTACGGTTTTGGTTCCGTAAGATACTTTACGCATGTTATCGACGATAAGTTTGCCGTCGATCCAGATACGGTAGCCGTCGTTGCCGATAGCGCCGATTTCGTAACGTCCCGAAACAGGAGCGGCGATCTTACCAGTCCAAACGATGGAATAACTGTCGAAAGGAAGAGTTCCCTGCTGGGGTGAGTGAAGTGTCCAACTGAAGTTAAAACCATTGTCAACCCGGGTAATAGCGGATTTTCCTTCGAAATCCGAGTTATCCCAATATTCGCCTTTGAGTCCTTCCTTTTTTGATCCTTCGTACTGGGTCGAAAGTGCCGAAGAAGGTACGGTTACGTAATCCGCATGGGCAAGCGCCACACCGGGAGCGTAGTTGATCTTCACCGAATTCCCGTACATCTCTTTCATGCCGTCAAGTATAGAAACCGTGTTGGTTCCTGGACCGGCATATCCACCGAGGCGGCCCGCTGCGATATCGTAACCGATAAGGGCAACCGATTTGGCATTAGATATAGGAAGGGTGTTATTATCATTCTTAAGAAGCACGAATGTTTCGCGGGCCATACGGCGGGCTACTTCACGGTGCTCGGGAGTGTTTGTCAACGCTTCGGCCATATCCGCGTCTACATAAGGGTTCTCGAACAGTCCGAGTTCGAATTTGGCCCTGAGTACCCGAGCCACCGCATCGTCGATGCGTTGGGGATCGATCATGCCTTTGTCGAACGCTTCTTTGAAGAGAGTATGGTGTTCATATCCGCCCTGGAATATAACGTCGAGGCCGCCCTCCATAGCAATTTTTGCAGACTCGGCAAAATCTTTGGATGTCATATGCAGCTCGTTGCTACCACCCAAAGCACAAGCGTCGGTGATAACGAAACCGCGGAAACCGATCTCTTCTTTTAGGACTTTGCGAAGCAGCCAGTCGCTGGCCGAACACATGGTTCCATCGATAGT
>JGI994J12354_10004647_pt1 | contig 12225 bp, 7 predicted proteins | sample IntmicLarv3ML3BL_FD_12354 | JGI IMG/M metagenome (IMG submission 12354) | reverse complement strand
ATTTAAAACAAAAGCATACAATCATGCCCCCCATTTAAGTAAGAGGGCATAATAGCGGTAAACATCTAAAAAATACGCACCGAAAGTTCTTTCTTTTGCATCACTTGCTCCATCACACGTTAACGAACAAAATCGCGTTTTATTACTTTTTCATTTTTGAAAATTCTTGGTAACAACTCACTTTACTCAATACTTTTAATCTAAAGCACAAAGTTCCCCCATTGGCAAAGCTAATGTAGTGATATTCTATACCAACAAGCAGACCCTGTAAAGCCGTTTCACTTTACAGGGTGTTTTTGTTTTTATCGCTCAAAATATTACTATATCAGCCAATTGTGAGCTGTTCTTCACTTTCCTCCACACTTGGAAGCGCACCGAGCGCCGGTATCTTTTTCTTGTATCGAGCAGGATTTTTTAAATCGCCCTCGGAATAAACAACAACAGTCACCAATCTTTGACCTTTTTTGATTGTCATTGCCGCCACACCCTGTGTGTTCTTTGTAGATTTAGGCATAACAAGTCCCGTATTGATAAGAAGCATTCTTCCTGCTGATGAGGTTAAAAGCACCTCGCAGTCTTCTTTAAGGTACAATGCCGCCACAAGCGGTGACTTGTCGCTGTATGCACTAATCAGTTTTTTGCGGTTTGTCTTGGTTTGGTAAGCACCCATATCAACTTTTGCAATTTTTCCGTTTTCAAAGAAAAACAGCATAAATCCTGTATAATCTAAGGTTGATACCATATATACGGCTCGCTCGTTCTCTTCCATTTGACTTCTGGCTGGGATATATTCCCCGAGAACGCTTGCCTTTGTATCACTGAATTCCGCCGCTTTCATCTTATAAACCTGAGATTTATCTGAAAAGAACAGCAAATCTGTATTATTCTGAGCCTCAACGGCCTGAATAATTTCATCACCCTCTTTGAGCTTTTGCTCGCCTCCCATTCTAAGCGAAAGCGGTGTTATTTTCTTGAAATATCCCTCTGCTGTAAAAAATAGGTTTACGGAATAATCAGGAATTTCCTCTTCGAGCGACACTTCCTCAATTTCATCAGCAAAAATGAGCAGAGAACTTCTCGACTGACCATGCTTTTTGATAACATCTTGAAGTTCGGAAATAATTATAGATTTAACTCTTGTTTTTGAAGCGAGTATTGCCTCAAGTTCGGCTATATCGTTAATAAGACTATCAATTTCATCTGTGCGCTTGAGAATATATTCACGATTTAAATGACGAAGTCTGATCTCGGCAACATATTCAGCCTGAATTTCATCAATGCCGAAACCAATCATCAGGTTAGGTACAACCTCCGCCTCTTCGTCAGTTTTACGGACAATATCAATTGCCTTATCTATATCAAGAAGAATTTTCTCAAGACCCTTTAACAGATGTAGCTTTTCTTTTTTCTTAGCCAAATCAAAATATGTGCGGCGGCGAACACATTCAATTCTGAACGCAATCCACTCTTCCAAAAGCCCGCGAACGCCCAAAACTCTCGGTACGCCTGCAATTACAACATTGAAGTTGCACGCAAAGCTGTCCTCAAGCGGAGTCATTTTGAAAAGCCTTTGCATAAGCTTATCAGGTTCTACACCGCGCTTTAAATCTATTGTAATTTTAAGACCGTCAAGTCCTGTTTCGTCACGAATATCAGCTATTTCACGAATTTTATTCTGCTTTACAAGATCGATAATTTTCTCAATAATCGCTTCAACCGTTGTCGTTGGCGGAATTTGTATAACATCAATGCAGTTTGCAGTGTCGTCAAATGTGTATCTGCTGCGAACCTTAAAGCTCCCTCTACCTGTATTGAAAATATCGGTCATAATTTTTTTATCAAAAACAATTTGACCGCCACCTGAGAAATCCGGTGCCTGAAGAGTTTCAAAAAGGTCATGCTCAGGATTTTTCATTAAACCGATTGCAGTATTACAGATTTCTGCGAGGTTAAAAGGACAAATTGAACTCGCCATACCAACCGCAATTCCTGTGGTGGCATTAACCAAAATTGACGGGAAAGATGCGGGCAGGAGGGTTGGTTCTTTCATGGTGCTGTCGTAGTTGTCAACAAAATCTACGGTATCCTTATCAATATCCTTAAACAGCTCCTTGCACAAATCATCAAGCTTGGCTTCCGTATACCTCGCCGCCGCCCATGCCATATCACGGGAATAGAACTTACCGAAGTTTCCCTTGGAATCTACATAAGGGTGCAAAAGCGCATCATAACCACGTGAGAGACGCACCATCGTGTCATAAATGGCAGTGTCACCATGCGGATTAAGCTTCATTGTCTGCCCTACGATATTAGCGCTCTTGGTTCTGGCACCGCTCAAAAGTCCCATTTTATACATTGTATAAAGAAGCTTTCTGTGTGAAGGCTTAAAACCATCTATTTCAGGTATTGCTCTTGATAAAATCACACTCATTACATAGGGCATATAGTTACTTTTAAGGGTATCGTTTACATCCTGTTCGACAACCTCGCCTGCTCCTGCTATAAACCCCTTAGCTTTTTTTAGAGACGATTTTTTCGGACTCTTACTCTTTCTTGCCATTCTCTGTCTACCCCTTTATATAATCAATAAAAACAAAGTTAGAAATTAAGAAACATCAAGCTCATCTATATATTTGCTGCCATTATCCGCAATATACTCTTTTCTTGCCGCAAGATTATCCCCTAAAAGCATATCAAAGTTATACGAAGTTGCCTCAGCATCACCAGGATTGACCTTAATTAAGCGGCGTGTTTCCGGATTCATTGTAGTTAAGTTCATCATGTCAGGCTCATTTTCACCGAGACCCTTGGAACGCTGAATTTTCAGCTTGGGGTCTTGAAGTTTCGCCATGAACTCCTCTTTTTCTTTCTCTGTGTACGCAAAATATGTGTCGCCCTTTGAGGTTAATTCATACAGAGGAGATTCCGCTATATATACCTTGCCTGCCTCGATAAGCGTTGGAGTTAAGCGGTAAAGCATAGTTAGGAGGAGGGTTCTGATCTGAAAGCCGTCTACATCTGCATCTGTGCAGAGAATAATTTTACTCCAGCGAAGTGCTTCCATGTCAAAGGAGGATATGTTTTTGTTCGCCTTTGTTTTAACCTCAACCCCACAGCCCAAAACCTTAATTAAATCTGTGATAATTTCACTTTTAAAAATTTTATCATAATCTGCTTTTAAGCAGTTTAGTATCTTTCCTCGAATTGGCATAATTGCCTGAAAATCCGGGTCGCGTGCCTGCTTACATGCACCCAAAGCTGAATCTCCCTCAACAATAAAAATTTCTCTTTGGGTTATGTCACGGCTGCGGCAATCTACAAATTTGGCAACTCTTCCTGTAATATCCATTTTGCCTGTAAGCTTAGTTTTAAGGTTCAGTCTTGTTTTTTCGGCATCCTCGCGGCTTCTCTTATTAATAAGCACCTGATTGGCAATTTTCTCAGCATCAGTTGGATTTTCAATGAAATACACGTCCAAATTATGTCTCAGCATCTCAACAAGCGCATCTTGTATGCCCTTATTGCTGATTGCTTTCTTGGTTTGGTTCGCATAAGAGGTCTGTGTTGAGAAAGAAGAAATTACAATAATCAAGCAATCTTCAATGTCTTGAAATGTGATTTTACTCTCATTTTTGGTATATTTATTTGCCTGCTTCAGATAGGCATCTATCTTGAAAACAAACGCATTTCTGACAGCCTTGTCCGGCGAGCCGCCATGTTCAAGCCAGCTTGAATTATGATAATATTCGGCAACATGATTTCGGTTTGAAAACGCCACGGCAACGAAAGCTTTCATGTTATATTCGGGCAAATCGTCTCTGTCTCTTACTTTTTTCTCTGTTTGCCAAAGCTGAACAGTGGTTAAAGAATCTTCTCCTGCAATTTCAGCCGCATGATCTGCAATTCCGTTTGCATAGCAGAAATCGGTGGTTTCAAATTTATTTGGAACTTCTTCATTTTTGAAATGGAATGTAAGTCCCGCATTTATGATTGCTTGTCTTTTTAGAATATCAGTGTAGTAATCAGCAGAAACATCAATATCCGTGAAGACTTCCAAATCCGGAAGCCATTGGATTGTTGAGCCTGTATCTTTTTTACCATACGGCTCTTTTTTCATCTCACCAACAGGCTCGCCCTTTTCAAAATGCAGGGTGTATTTATAGCCGTCACGGCGAATTTCAACATCCATGTATTTTGAGGCATACTGAGTTGAGCAAAGACCGAGACCGTTAAGTCCGAGTGAATACTCATAGCTGTCTTCGCCGCTGTTGTTGAATTTTCCGCCTGCATAGAGTTCGCAGAAAACAAGCTCCCAGTTATATTTTTGCTCGTTTTGGTTGAAATCTACCGGAATACCTCTTCCCTTATCCTCAATTTTTATAGACTTATCGAGGTAACGAGTTATAGTAATCTCATTACCATAGCCCTGTCTCGCCTCATCAATTGAGTTTGAGAGTATTTCAAAAATTGAGTGCTGACACCCATCAATTCCATTTGAGCCAAAAATAACCCCCGGACGTTTTCTAACCCTATCCGCACCTTTAAGAGAGGTTATGCTCTCATTACCATAAACCTGTTTTTTTGCCAATTTATTCACACCTTCTCAATAATTTTCCTCATTTTATAAATTAAGCTTTCAGATAACTGAAATCAAATATCAGCGACACTGCCGATAGTATTTTACTGAAATAAAGCCGCGTTGTTAAATAATCCTCACCTGCAATTTCAGCCGCATAGTTTACAATTCCCGTTTGCATAGCAGAAATCAGTTGTTGCAAATTTGTTTGGAGTTTCTTCATTCTTAAAATGCTTAACATGTCAGTGTTTTTCACCACAACTTAACAAAAACTGATACCAGTTCAACGCCTCATGCAGCGCTGAGCCATATTATCTATACCACAATGCTCCGCCACACACAATTTATACAATCATATTACCAGTATGGCACTGTGAAACGCCCAAAAATATTTCTATGCGAGAAACCTCATTGTTAATTTTTCACTTACTTCTTACAAGCAAACTAAATGATAAAATCAAGAACTAAGCTAAATGGTAGCTTGTACAAACCTTATAAAGAACCGATAACACATAATGGTTTTACTGAAAATAGCTTTAGCTGAATAATATAAACTACCATATTCAAACGGGAAATATCATTTGCGACGGCACTTAATTTTATATTTGCTAAATTTTCAAGCTACATATTTTGCCGATTATCTTACTACTGTTTCTATTTTGGCTGTCTTTTTTAGTTGAAGCCAACTCATTCGATCCTCGCAGCCAATGGTCTTGTTTAAAGCCAAAGCTATAACAGAATTTAAGGGAATGATTTACATTCCCTTAAAAATATCACTCGTTATTTTCGCTGTCGTTTTCGTCTGCTGAAACTTCATTTGATTTATCCTCAACAGATTTATCGGCTTCCGTTACCTCAGGCAACTCCGCTTTTTCCTCAGGCTTATCAATATATATGCCTTTCATGATTTCAGTGAATATCTCACCGTCAACCTTCTCTTTGTCCAAGAGAACTTCTGCCAACTTGTGAAGTTCATCCATATGGTCTGACAAAATCTTTTCACATTTATCATATGCGGTAGAAATTATAGACTGAATTTCTCTGTCTATTTCTGCCGCAGTCTGCTCCGAATAGTTGCTTGCATGTCCCATCTCTTTTCCGAGGAACGGATTGGCAGCTTCACCTGCATAAGCAACTGTTCCGAGTTTTTCGCTCATTCCATATTTTGTGACCATATCACGTGCGATTTTAGTGGCTCTCTCTATGTCGTTAGACGCGCCTGTCGCAACATCTCCAAGCACCAATGCTTCAGCAATTCTTCCGCCGAGAAGAACAACCAGTCTCTCTTCCATCTCACGCTTTGTGAGGTGAGTTTTGTCCTCAGTTGGAAGATTTAACGTATATCCGGCAGCCATACCGCGAGGGATAATTGAAATCTCATGGACAGCGTCCTGCGAGTCGCAGAAATATGTGGCAATGGCATGACCTGCCTCATGATATGAGGTTATCTTTTTATCTTTTTCGGTGATAACACGGCTGCGTTTTTCAGCACCCATTATAACCTTAGTGGTAGCGTCTTCAATTTCCTGCATGGTTATTGCTTTATAATTTTTTCTTGCTGAAAGCAGAGCTGCTTCATTCAAGAGATTTTCTAAATCTGCTCCCGTAAAACCGGCTGTTGCTTTTGCGATTGTTTTAAGAACAACATCCGGAGCGAGCGGCTTGCCCTTTGCATGAACTCTGAGAATTTCTTCTCTGCCCTTAATATCAGGATGACCAACCATAATCTGCCTGTCAAATCTACCCGGACGCATAAGAGCCGGGTCTAAAATGTCGGGGCGGTTTGTTGCGGCAATCATGATAACTCCCTCATTTGCACCAAATCCGTCCATCTCAACAAGCAACTGGTTTAGAGTTTGCTCACGCTCATCGTGTCCGCCGCCAAGTCCTGCACCTCTCTGGCGACCAACTGCGTCAATCTCATCTATAAAAATAATACATGGGTGATTTTTCTTAGCCTTATCAAAAAGATCACGAACTCTCGAAGCACCGACACCGACAAACATCTCAACAAAATCTGAACCCGAAATTGAGAAGAACGGAACTCCTGCCTCACCTGCAACTGCACGGGCAAGCAAGGTTTTACCTGTACCCGGAGGACCCACAAGGAGAACACCCTTTGGTATTCTTGCGCCAAGCGTATTGAATTTATTCGGATTTTTAAGAAATTCCACAATCTCTCTCAAATCTTCCTTTTCTTCATCTGCGCCTGCAACATCTGCAAAGGTGGTTTTGCGCTTTTCATCACTCATCTGCTTAATTTTCGCCTTGCCGAAATTCATTTGCTTACCGCCGTCTCCGCCGCCAAGCTTACGCATCATAATGAAGAAAACTGCTCCCAATAAACCAAACATAAGCAAAGTTGGCAATAGCTGCACGAGCCAACTGGTTTCAGCCGGTCTTTTCAAATCTTGAACCATTCTTTTATCGGGATTTGCCTCGTTATATTTTTGAATGTAATCAGTTACATCTTGATAAAAGAGATTGATACTGGGCAAAATATATTCAACCTTTTTATCTTCATCTGCTAATCTGAGAACCATTTCTCCCGTTCCCAAATCTAGCTCGTAAGATGTTACTTTTTCGTCTTGGAAATATGCCAAAATATCGGAATATTTATGAACCTCTTCCGACTTTGGCAGACTATTGAATAGGAAAACAATCACCAAAATTAAAACAATGGGCATTCCAAGATATAAAACTAAATTTTTCAGCACTCTTTTATTATCCAAGAAAAGCTTCCTCCTAAAATTATATAGATAAATTTTTACCTTTAGTAAATATTACTTTCAGCAAATATTATTTCTCGTAGACACTCTTGCTAAGTATTCCAACACAGGGAAGATTACGGTACATCTCATCATAATCCAAACCATAGCCAACTATGAAAGCATCGGGAATTTCTGCACCTACATATGCTGCATCAACCTCTACCTCACGGCGCTCGGGTTTATTGAACAATGTGCAAATTTTAATACTGTTCGGGCCTCTCGACCATAAAATTTCCATAAGATAGCTCAAAGTTTTTCCGCTGTCAAGAATGTCCTCAACAAGCACAATATCATAGCCTTGAAGCTCAATATCCAAATCCTTAATAATTTTTACAACACCGGAAGTTTTTGTTCCAGAACCATAGCTTGAAGTTGCCATGAAATCTATTCTGGCAGGAATATCAATGGAACGCATTAAATCTGCCATGAACACCACGGAACCTTTCAACACACTGACCAACAGAAGATTTTTGTCCTTGTAATCTCTCGAAATTTCTTTACCGATTCGCTCAACCATTACCGCAATCTGTCTTTCTGTAAAAAGCATACCGTCTAAATCTTCAATCATTTGATTACTGCTAAGCATTAACTTTCCCTCCTGCAAATATCAATTATTGCAATCCTTTTAGTTTTTGGAGTTACTTTAAATTCTTCACAAACTCCTGCTCCCTCAACAAAAACTATTTTCCCTGCGCTCTCAATAAGAATTATTTCATCTCTTCTTGGTGCAGGTATCTTCATTTCATTAAAGAGCTTTTTTATACTTTTTGTTACATTTCTGCCTGCGAGAGTGATTTTATCACCCTCCCTGCGGCTTCGTGAAACTAAAACATCTGTAATTGTATCATAATCAAAAGAATTTTTAAATAACAAATTATTAATTTTTATAAAGTTTTTGATGTCCACGCTGTTTTTTATTGATAAAACTATACTTTTTCCGTTTGGAAGCTTATTCTCACCTTCAAAAATTTCTTTTTCAAAAGCTTTCACTTTCTCAATTTTGTTAAGACTTAAAACACCCTGGCTAACCTGAACCGAAAACTTTCCCGGAATAGTAAGCGAGCTGTTCTCACGTATACATCTAATAGCTTCATTGATATGTTTTTCGCCGAGTCTGCCACAGCCACTCTGCTCAAAAAAAATCTTAAGTGCGGCAGAAATCACCGCCATATGCGCATTATTGAGAATATTGATATTGAGTCCATATTCGCACTCGGCGGATTTTATAAGCTCCTGTGCCTGTTGACTGATGAAATCCCAATCACGCCTGAACCTTTCCGCCGCCAGCGACATAGCCGCCACAGCCTGCGGATTAACCTCATTTAAAATCGGCATAATTTTATGACGAACACGGTTTCTCGTGTATTCGTCCTCATTATTTGTGCTGTCAGTTACAAAAGCCAAAGCATTTATACTGCAATATTCCTCAATTTCATCACGGTTGATTTTTAACAAAGGGCGGATAAGTCTTCCCCTCACGGCAGGAATACCTGACATTCCCTGAAGTCCTGCCCCTTTTGCGAGATTCATAAGCATTGTTTCGGCATTATCATTTGCATTATGCGCCGTGGCAATACTCGAATTTTCATCTTCAATAAGAGACTCAAAAAATTCATATCTGACCTGTCTGCCGCATTCTTCAAGTCCGATTTTTCGAACTTTGGCAGTTTTTGCCACATCGGCCCTTAAAAGCGCAAAGCGAAGTTCGTGCCGCTCACAAAAAGCTTTGGCGAAAACTTCGTCTTTATCCGCTTCTTCACCACGCAAGCCATGATTGACATGTGCGCACAGAATTCGGGTTTTATCAATTTTATTCATTAAAAAATGTGTAAGAGCGATAGAATCTGCCCCACCTGAAAGTCCGATAATTACAAGTCCTGTTTTAGGAACAATTGAAATATCGGCATTTTCAAACAACTCACCTTTCATATCGAATTACCTCTGCCCCGCTAAAGAGCATGAATTCACTGTGCCAGTGCATTTTTACATTTGTTGTTTCACCATGTCTGTTCTTTGCAACTATACACTCACAGGCATTATTATCTGTATTTTCGTCCGGCACAGAATTATCTCCCTGATTGTAATATTCCTCCCTGTACAAAAACAGCACAATATCTGCGTCCTGCTCGATTGAACCCGAATCTCTCAAATCTGACAACACAGGGCGGTGGTCTGTTCTTTTCTCACTGCCTCTGGCAAGCTGAGAGAGTGTAATTACGGGAACATTCAGTTCCTTTGCCATTATTTTAAGATTTCTCGTAATTTCAGAAATTTCCTGAACACGGTTATCAATTCTCTTTGCGCTCGACATTAATTGTAAATAGTCAATGATAATCATATCCACATTTTTTAATCTGCGCACCTTTGCCTTTATTTCAGGCACAGTAATTCCCGGGGTATCATCAATGTACAATTCTGTTTTTGCAAGCGTATCGCTTCCCTCAACAAGTCTTGTCCACTCACCCTCAGAGAGATTCCCTGTACGAAGTTTCGTACCCTCAACCCTTGCCTCGGAGGCCAAAAGACGCGAAACAAGCTGTTCTTTACCCATTTCGAGTGAAAATATGGCAACTCTCTTCTTTGCACTGGCAACTGCGTGCCTTGCAATAGTATTAATCGCAAAGCTTGTTTTACCCATACCGGGACGAGCCGCAAGAATTATTAAATCTGAGCGGTTAAGTCCTGTAATTACAGTGTCTAAGTTTTTAATACCTGTCGGCACACCCAAATATTTATCTTTATCGGGGGAATTGAGTCTGTCGAGTCTGTCAAAGGTATCAAGCAAAATTTCATTTATCCTTTGCAGACCTTTCATATTCTTGCCCTGTCTGATATCAAAAATCCGCTGTTCCGCCGAATCTAAAAGCAGGGAAGATTCTCCTGCACCCTCGGAAGCATCATCAAGAATTTTTCTTGCGGTTTGCATTAGAATTCTTACATCATATTTATCACGCACAATGTTTGCGTATATCTCAACATTTGAAATTGAGGGAACAATCTGAGCGAGCTGGGTTAAATAAACCTTATCTGCTCCCTCGTCAAAATCCCCCTCTTCCTTTAGCTTTTCAAGCACAGTGACGAAATCCACAGCTAAACCAAGAGTGAACATTTCAATCATCACAGCATAAATCCGCTTATTGTTCACAGCATAGAAAAAATCTGCTCTCGGCAAAATTTCTGCAACAACACTTAAACAGTCCGGCTCTAGGAGAATTGCTCCCAGAACAGACTGCTCAGCCTCCAGGCTAAACGGCATTGCCATGCCGGACATAGCCATATTCTGCATATCATCATTATAATCATTTCTGGATTTTGCCATACCAAGTACCCCTCAAAACCGATAATTACTCTTTTTCGCAGACAACAACACTCATTGTTGCTGAAATTCCGTTGTAAAATTTCACATCAAATGAATATGTTCCAAAGGATTTTATATCTGAGGACAAAGTTATTTTGCGCTTATCAACCTCGATATTGTATACCTTTTTAATTTCCTCGCAGAGCTCCTTAGCTGTAACGGAACCGAAAAATTTACCGCTCTGCCCGGGCTTTGCATATATCTTTATAACTTTTCCGTTTACAGTATCGGCACTTGTCTGTGCTTCGGCTATTTCGGTTTTAATTTTAAATTCTTTGGCATTCTCAGCATTTTTATACTCGTTCATTGCCTGAGCATTTGCCTCTTTTGCAAGCTTTCTCGGAAAAAGAAAATTTCTCGCATATCCGTCTGAAACCTCTTTAAGCTCTCCCTTTTTACCAATTGACTTTACGTCCTGCATTAAAATTACTTTCATTTTGTAACCCTTCCCTTTCTTTATCTTTTAGAGCTTTAATTTATGTTCTTATTATCTTTCTCACCAATGCTTTTGTCAATCTCTTTTAAGAGAGATTTTCTTACATCACCAATTGTTTTGCCCTTAATCTGTGCGCCTGCCATAGTGAAATGACCTCCGCCGCCGAACGGTTCTAAGATGAGCTGAACATTTACATTGCCCAAGCTTCTTGCAGAAATATTGACATCACTTCCGCTCTTATACAACACAAACGACGACGCAACTCCCTGAATTGACAGCAACTCATCTGCCGCCTGCGCTGAGGCAACCCGTAAATCCTGTGAGTCCCATATTGAGGTTGCAACTGCACAGCCTTTATAAATCTCTGCACCTGAAACAAGCTGAGATTTTTGCTTATATGAGTCCAATGTATTTGAAAATAATTTCTTAACCGCAACTGTATCTGCTCCGCGTCTGCGCAAATAAGCAGATGCTTCAAAGGTTCGCACGCCTGTTTTAAGCACGAAGTTTTTTGTATCAAGCATAATTCCCGACAAAAGCGCTTGAGCATCAATTGCATCAATTGCCGTGCTTTTTATATATTGAACCAGTTCTGCCACCATTTCAGCGGCAGAGCTTGCATAAGGCTCGTGATAAAAAATTATTGCATCCTTAATATGCGAAACCATCATTCTGTGGTGGTCTATAACCACAACACGAGAAATTTTATCGAGAACATCTCCGCTTTCAACAAGGTTAACTGAATGTGTGTCCACTATAATCAGCAGAGATTTGTCTGTTGCCTCAAGCATAGCCTGCTGAGGAGCTATAAATACACTTTCTCCCTCATATGCCGCTTCAACCTCTCTTACAAGTCCGTCTGCCAAGGTAGTTGCTCTGTTTATAACAATTTTTGTATCTATACCGAGTCCCTTTTTAAAAGCCGCCAATAAGCCTACAGCGGCACCGACACTGTCTAAATCTGAGTTTTTATGCCCCATAATAAAAACTTTATCACTGAGCTTAACATTATCTGTTAGTGTTGCGGCAATGACTCTTGTACGAACCTTATCTCGCTTCTCAACACCCTTTGAGGTACCGCCGA
>JGI994J12354_10004646_pt1 | contig 12226 bp, 12 predicted proteins | sample IntmicLarv3ML3BL_FD_12354 | JGI IMG/M metagenome (IMG submission 12354) | reverse complement strand
TCCAGCCTTCCTGATATTTCTCTGAGCGCCTCCGCCCATCTTGAAGTGGAATCCGCCATCAGAGCAACATGGTACCCCATGTCTCTGTAATATTCGGCAATAGTCATACCTGTGTAAATGGATGCTTCTCTGGCAGCTACCGGCATATTAGATGTATTTGCAATTAATATTGTGCGTTCCATAAGGGGACGGTTGTTTTTTGGGTCAGTCAGCTCAGAAAACTCATCCAGAACCTGTGTCATCTCGTTTCCGCGTTCACCGCAGCCAAGATATATAATAATATCCGCATCAGACCACTTTGCAAGCTGGTGCTGAACCATTGTTTTTCCCGCCCCAAAAGGTCCGGGTATCGCCGCACTTCCTCCGCGTCCTATGGGAAATAGTGTATCTATGACACGTTGCCCTGTAATAAGAGGCCTGTCTATGGGTTTTCTCTTAACAGCAGGGCGTTTTTTTCTGATTGGCCATTGCTGCGCAAGAGTAAGAGGTGTACTGTTTCCGCGTTCATCGACTACCTCAGCTATGACATCATCGACACGGTACAAGCCCGATGGTTTAACATCTTTTAGTGTTCCCTGCACACCGTTTGGTACAAGAGCACGGTGCTCAATAGCCAGGCTCTCCTTACAGCGCGCAAATATTTGTCCTTCGGAAACTACGTCTCCCTCAGAAATATCCACGGTCACTTCCCATTGACGGTCAGTATCCAGTGCCGGCAAAAGCAGTCCCTTTGTTATCATCGGACCGGAAAGCTCCTCAAGTTTTCGCAGAGGACGCGCTATCCCGTCATAAATGTTGCCAATCATTCCGGGACCAAGTTTTATTGACATAGGTGCATTTGATGGGAATACCGGCTGTCCGCTAATGAGTCCGGCGCTGTCCTCGTATATCTGAACCGTTGCAGTGTCGCCTTTTACACCGACAACTTCGCCTGGAAGCCGCTGGTCTCCGACAAACACCATGCTCATCATCGGCAAACCTCGTCCTCCGCGAACAGTTATAACCGGTCCGTTTATTCCATGAATGTAATAACTAGAGTCCATTTTAACGTCTCCTGCTTTGTACTCCGGTATGTACCGGGATACAGAATAATCTACTTTTGATTTTCTTAATCTATGTGCATTCCGGATATTTCTGAAAACCGCCCAAACAAATCTGTAAAAGCAGTATCAAAGCTCATATCTATTCTAAGCCCAATTGATTTATTGACAAGACGCATTCCGCCGACGACAAACTTACCTTCTTTAAAGTGCAGTACTGTGTCGGGAACAGCACTCCTGAGCATATCTGTGAGCCCCATGTCCTCAGCACGCAATGAGACTTCAGCCTCACTGACTGAGCCAAACTGATCCATTGCTTTTTTCAAGAGCTTAACCATATGCTTTGGGTACTCATCAGACTTTGTGTACGCCTCCACATGCGTTTTTGCCATTTCAAATACAACATTGGCGCATTCTTCACGATACTGGAGTAAAGTGTGCTTATTATGGTTTCTATGCGCAGAAATTCTACGCTCCTCACGGCTGGAGATTTCCGACAATCTAGTCTGCTCATATCGCTCAGCCTTAATTCGCACCTCATCTCCTCGGCGCTTCATATCTTCTCTGTGCCTAAGCTCCAGACCATCTCTTATCTTCTGCGCTTCCGCTCTGGATTCGCTCAGCACCGCTTCTCTGAAAATATCAACTTTACTTCCTAAATCAGGCATCTGAGATACCTCCGTTTCAAATCCTTATACCTATTGCTTCGCGGATAAGTCTTGTTATTGAATCCTTTTCCCTCAAGGTTCCCTCGCTGCCGGGAATGATAACAACAAGAGGTCTGGACATATCCAGCTTTATGCTGTCAATCCGCTCACTGTCCATAGCCGCACAGTTTTCTGAAATGAGAAGCACTCCAATATCAGCATCTGAAATAACAGCATCAATACTTTTCCGCACTTCATCCCTGCTGTGGCACACTTCTCCGCCAATCCCCGCCAGACTCAGTCCCGCCAGGGTATTTTCTTCATTACATATTACAAAATACCGCATCGCTTTACAGGTTGGAAATTATCATGAAGGCAATTAGCAGACCGTACAGAGCCACGCCTTCCGCCATACCGACAAATATAAGCGATTTGCCGAATGCACTGTCGTTTTCTGAAATCGCTCCCAGCGCTGCGCTGGCTGAAGAGGCAACCGCAATGCCTCCGCCTATACCTGACAGTCCCACCGCGAGTGCAGCAGCCAAATAGCCCATGCCCTTAACAAACCCGTCTGAAGACATAACCTCTGCTGTTATTTCCGCGGCTTCAGCCGACTGTGTGAAGCAAAATACCGACCCGAAAACAATAAATCCGAAGAACACACAAATGTTCGCAATCAGCGGTGTCTTTGAACGTTTGCCGCTTATAACACGGCGATAGATGAAATACAGCGGCACATATATAAGCGCCAACAATACAAAAGCTGCTAGGAATACCATTTCAATTTCCTCCTCTTAATTCGCGTTAACCGCGGCTGACGTATAGTCAATAATCTTTGGTTCAAAACGGTTTCCACCGCTTGAGTAAAATCTTCCGAACATTTCGTAAAATTCCAGACGCATAACCTGAATACACACGAGAACGACCTCAATACCGGTAACAACAATATTTCCCAAAATCACACCAAAGAGATTGTTTCCGCCGTTTGCGTTTTCCGATAGCAGAAACACAACCATCATCATTCCGGCGTGTGATATTGCAAAGGCTCCTATTCTCAGGAATGAAATCGTGTTCGATACATAGGATAATACCGTTTCAAAAATTTCAAAAAAGCCCTCAACAAAGAACATACCAATCGACTTCGGCATCCAATCCGGCTCTCTCTTTATCAATTTTGTCAGCGGCTCTGATGCCATCATCACAAATAGGGGCAGCCCGACAACCGCTAAGATATATCCGCCGTTTAGCAGATTTATTCCAAAATAAGCGTTTGCAACCACACCTGCCGCAATTCCAAGGTATAAAACAAGTCCCGGCATGCCATTGGCTGAGAAGAAAATTTTCTTAATGTCCTTTTGTTTTATTCCGTTGGCGATATTGATTGATATACAGACTAATATCAGCAACACACCTATCATAACAGCAACCATAAGCATGGTCATTGTGTTGCCGCCCTCCAGGACTTTGAACCCATGCAGAATATGTTCATAGCCGAATATACTTCCATATACAAAACCAAAAACTACCGAGGAAAGCCCTACACAAGCCAGTATTCTGCCCATCCACATTTTCTTTTTCTTCCACAATAGCAGTCCGATAAGCGCAAGTACCGCCCCCTGTCCCACATCTCCGAACATTATCCCAAAAATGATTGTATATGTCAGAGCAAGAAAAGGTGTCGGATCTATCTCATTGTATTTGGGAACACCAAACATTTCTACAAATGGCGCGAAAATCCTTGTGAAAAAGTTCCTTTTCATCTTTACAGGCGGAGAATCTCCTATCTCCCTGTCATTTGCCAGCACACAGCTTAGACCGGTGATTTTTTCACATCCGGCAGCATATTCTTCCGCATCCTGTGCCGGAACCCAGCCAATAATATAGAATATTCCGTGGCTGAACCCCGCATATGCCCTCAGCGCGAAAGTCTCACTGAGAAACCTCAGGTAAGAATATTGGGTCAGCACACTTTTCTGTTCGGCAAGACAAAGCTCATTTATTTCTTCTTCAAGCTTTTCTACGGCTTCTTTTGCCTCTGAAATCTGTGTTTTCAGCATATGCTCTGCATCGTCCGCATTTCCTGCTATATCAAGCTTTTCCAGAATCCATATCTTTTTGAATCCCATTGTGGCAAGAATTGAGTTCACTTTTCCTTCAACACGAGGAAGGTAAAAATACATACAGTATACCCAGTCATCCTCTTCACTTGTGGAAATCAATATGGCATTGTTCATGGTGGATATACGGTCAATGCACTTTGCGTAGTTCCCCCGTGGAATAGAACCAAAGCCAAAACCAATATACTTCATATGAAGCAGGTCATCCAGCTTTTCATCAACACCTCTAAGGTGTGTCAGCTGTGTAAGACTTTCACCGCAGTCTCTAACGGTATCGCGTTTTTCTCTTAGCTCAGAGAGCATTGCTTCCAGTTTTTTAGAAAAGTCACGGATATACGCTCTTGTATTATCCATATTAAATTTTATGTCACCGAAATCTTCAAATTCAGGGGATAATTCCATCATTCCCATAAGACTAAGAATCTCACCCATTAGTCCGCTGTATGGATTTGCTGTGCTGAATGGACTCAGCTGCTTAACACTCTGCATGGCAGAAACCGCATTCTCGGGATGAAATTCCCTGTTTATTACACATTTTTGCAGTGCAATGTCTATCATATCCTGCGGTCCGGTAAGCGTTACCATTGTCATTTTTTCAACGGCCATATGTTACTTCACCTTCTTTTCAGTAATATGAACACTTAAAATACCTCCGCAGGGTTAACTCCCGCTCTGATTGCTTCCATAACTCTTACAAGCCGCTCGCATTCCAGTTTTTTCAGCATTAAATACGCATGAGGCGTGCCGGCATTCGGAACCGGAGTGTGCATCAGCTTTCTGCAAAACTTCTCCATAAAGCTCTTGTATTCCCGTTCGAGATTATCTGAACTGATTTCGCTGAAATAGCTGTTCCATTTTGATTTTTTCAGAATACTCAGCGCNTCTCCGAAACTGTCTGCTGCTCTCANCTCACTGACAAACTGCTTTGTCAGGCTCTCNCCTACCGGAATCAGNTANCTGTCATAATCATCACTTCTCAAGGATTTCGGAAATGACTTCACAAGCCGCAGCAGATGAATGATATTCAGTAAATCGGCTTCTGCACCGATAAATGAAATCAGCCTTTTTTTATCCAGACCATTATATCTCTTTTTCAAGTACGTAAATGCTTCGATATAGTAGCTGTTGTTTTGTGCGTCAGGCGGAAAAAGCCTCATGAATTTTCTGTCTTCACGAGAAGCAAATTTGCACAGCCGTTCATATTCATCCATTAATCCGGCATGCACTGTCTCGGCGGAAAAGCCGGGAGGTACTTCCTTCAGGTTCAGTATTGCCTGCCATTCCGACTCTGTCATAAGCTTCCCGTACATGGCACGAACCTTTGCGTTCATTGCGCCATAAGCATTTAGTGCTTTAAGCATCTTTATCCACCACTATTTCAAATGCGCGCATTGCCAGTTGTTCTTTTGATGTTTCAAAAGATTCGCGCGCCCTGTCCATATCTGTTTTATGCTGCACATCAAGCTCGGCAATATGGCTTTCTGCCTCGGCAACTTTCTTTTTTTCAAACTCTTCAATTCGTTTATCTGCCTTTGCGCAGAGCTTTTCGTGCAGCTCATTTGCTTCTTTCTCTATAAGCCCATCATATCCCGATTGCAGATCCATTGCCTCATTATATAGCTTCTTGGCGCTGTATTCTATTGCAACAATTTCATGCAGAACTCCTGATGCTTCCATAATATACGCACCTCACGTTTCGTTTTAATCCCACAAGCGAACTATAGCACTATGACTTTCAAAATAAAAGAGCAATAATAGCAAAATAGATGATGAAAACAACCTATTATATTGTATATCTATAACATAATGGCAGAAAACGCAGACCTTTCTCTGCTATTCTTCTTAGATTTATTACTCCATTATACCAAAGCTATATATTGTTTTGTGTTTCCAAATTTCACCGCGTTTTAGTATTGGCTGCGGGAAGTGCTGCTTGTTTACCGCATCGGGGTAATACTGTGTTTCCAGACACAACGCACCCCGTTTGTTATAAACAGCTCCATTTTTACCGGCAGGGCCTTCTCCCATAAAGTTTCCCGCGTAAAACTGGATTCCAGGAGATGTGGTCATTACTCTCATGACAATTCCGGATTCCGGAGAAAACACCTCTGCTGCATTCCTCAGCTCTCCGATCTCGCCTTCAACTATCCAGTTGTGATCATATCCGCTGCCATAAACAAGCTGATTATACGGCTCATCTATTCTATCTCCAATTCTGGTCATCAGACGGAAATCCATCGGTGTACCTTCCACTGCAAGAATGTCCCCTGTCGGGATGCACTGCTTATCCGCTACCGGAGTGAACTTGGCGCTATACAGCTTTAACCTGTGATCAAGAATAGCTCCGTGTGAATGCCCGCTCAGGTTATAATACGCATGGTTCGTCAGGTTACAAACCGTATCCATATCGCTGACTGCTTCATACTCTATGGATAAGTTGTTGCCTTCCAATATGTATTTCACCGATATTTCCATATTCCCGGGAAACCCTTCATCCAAATGAGGGCTGTTTAGTGTCAGTCTGACACCATTGGGAATTTCATCTGCTTCCCAGATTTTTTTATCAAATCCGCAACCTCCATGAAGCTGATTTTCACCTTCATTTTGTGAGAGGATATATTCGTTGCCGTCAAGAATNAAACGGCTGCCGCCTATCCGGTTCCCATTTCTGCCGATTATTGCCCCCATGAATAGTGCGTGTTCTTCGTAGGCTTTAATTGAGTCATATCCCAGAACAACATCTCTCATGTTACTATCTTTGTCTGGTATTTCAAGTGATACTATGGCTCCGCCGTATGTTGTCACACTGCATTTTGCAGTCTCACTTTCAATTGAAATAACATCAACATTCCGGCCGTTCTTTGTCTGACCAAATGAGGTTCTCTTCAATTCTCTTCCCTCCAAGCCTACTGTTTATTATTCAAAGAATACCAGCGCTGCCTGCATTAGTCAATGCCCGTGCAGAATAAATTTTTGAGATGGAAAAACACCCGCAACCCAAGGCTGCGGGTGTGAAATCTGTGAGAAAACTCTTATGCGTTATCTACGCTTGCCATGTGCTTAACGAGGTCAAGCACCTTGTTGGAATAACCCCACTCGTTGTCATACCAGGAAACGAGTTTTACAAAATTCTCGTTGAGCATGATGCCGCTGCCGGCATCAAAGATGCTTGTGCGTGAATCGTGAAGGAAATCAGAAGAAACAACCTGTTCGTCTGTGTATCCAAGGATGCCTTTGAGCTCGCCGTCAGCAGCCTTTTTAACTGCTTCGCAAATCTGCTCATAGGTGGCTGCCTTTTCCAAATTTACTGTGAGGTCAACAACAGAAACATCAAGAGTCGGCACACGGAACGCCATTCCTGTGAGCTTGCCGTTTAACTCAGGGATAACCTTGCCTACTGCCTTTGCTGCGCCTGTGGATGACGGGATAATGTTGCCTGATGCAGCGCGTCCGCCGCGCCAATCTTTAACGGAAGGACCGTCAACTGTGCGCTGTGTTGCTGTGGTTGCGTGAACTGTGGTCATAAGTCCGGAAACTATTCCGAATTCGTCATTAATGACCTTTGCAAGAGGTGCAAGGCAGTTTGTTGTGCAGGATGCATTTGAGACAACATTCATGCTCTTGTCATAGGTCTTCTCGTTTACGCCGCAAACAAACATTGGAGCGTCTGAGGAAGGTGCAGATATAACTACCTTTTTGGCACCTGCTTTGATGTGTGCAGAGGCCTTCTCTATATCTGTGAACAAGCCGGTGGACTCAACAACATAGTCAACTCCCAGCTCTGCCCAAGGCAGATCTTCCGGATTGCGCGCCGCAAAAACTTTAACTGTCTTGCCGTTTACAATAAGAGCATCGTCGGTATAGCTGACTTCGCCGTCAAACTTACCGTGCATTGTATCATACTTGAGCATGTACGCCATGTAATCGGGGCTAAGCAAATCGTTTATTGCAACAAACTCGATGTCGTCACGGCATACGCCGGCACGGAAAACCAGACGACCAATGCGGCCAAAACCATTAATGGCTACTTTAATTTTCATTTCTTTTCCTCCAGTTGATAACTTAAAATAAGTTTCACATTACATCACAGATGTATCATACGTTAGGTATGTTCTCATTATACGCTTAGCATCTTCTTTTGTAAATAGATATCTTGCATAAATTTAGACTATTTATGCGCTTGCATTCAGTATTTACATTATAACACCAGTTTTTTCATACATTATCAAGCATGTTTTTTCTTACCTGATATTATTATAATGACCGACCCTAGGGTCGGTCAAGTGATTTTTTTATAATTTTAGAATCTTCTTTTTTCTTTTCTTCCGCGCCTATATTGCCCTTCAACACTAATCAAGATAATATCTTCACCGATTCTATCTATACACTCCCATGGAATTATATAGTCTTCCTCTCTCCCGAACAAGCCAAAAAAACGCAGCGGTCCCGGGACAATCAGAGCGGTTACACGTCCTGTTCCAATCTCTATCAGCACATCAGAGACACATCCCAGCCTGAGCCCATTACATATATTTACAACTTCTCGATAGCGCAAATCCACTATTCGGCAATCCATACAACATTACCTCCCATATATGAGAATATGCGCCATGACCTTGTCCCTATGATGCAAAAATATTCTTTTTTATCTGGCTTATAGCGTTTTTTTCCAATCTGGATACCTGCGCTTGGCTTATCCCAACCTCTGAAGCAACCTCCATTTGTGTCTTTCCATCATAAAAACGCAGCGCCAGAATATTCTTTTCTCTAATGCTCAGGCGATTTATTGCCTCTGAAAGAGCTATTTGCTCCAGCCAGTTTTCATCAGTGTTTTTCTTATCACCCACTTGATCCATTACACTAATGCTCTCTCCGCCGTCAGTGTATAGATAGGTTCATTCAGAGACACAGGATCACACACCGCATCCATTGCGAAAACAACCTCTTCTCTTTTAATCCCCAAATACTTCGCTATTTCTTCAACAGAAGGCTCTTTCTGGGTTTCCCCCATTAGCTTCTCTTTGGCTTGTAACACTTTGTAAGCTGTGTCCCGCATACTGCGGCTAACACGTATCGCACTGTTATCACGCAAATATCTGCGAATTTCACCCATTATCATCGGCACACCGTAGGTCGAAAACCGCACAGGCTGTGTAATATCAAAATTGTCGATGGCCTTTATCAGCCCGATACACCCTACCTGAAAAAGATCATCCACATTTTCTCCGCGTCCGGTGAATTTCTGAATCACTGAAAGCACAAGGCGAAGATTGCCGGCTATCAGCTTTTCTCGGGCAGCCTTGTCCCCCTGTTTTGTTTTTTTCAGCAGTTCCAGTGTCTCATTTCCTTTTAAAACTTCTAGCTTAGCAGTATTTACTCCGCATATTTCGACTTTTCCATGCATATGCAAAACCCCTCTCCTGGAAGTACACGGTAGTATTTCCATTGCAAGGGGTTTGTATTCAACATATCTGTCAATTAATGGTCTGCTCGTTTTTTAGAAACCAACTCGATAACAGTTTTAAGCGTGCTCTCACATCATCCTGGAGATATATTCTGATGTCATTTTCTCAATTTCATTTATTGAGATTCCTGACTCAATGAAGCACTTTAATTCATCTGCTGCTCCGGACCCATGCCCAACAAAGGGCGCTCCGGCATCTGAACCAATTGCAACTGTCACACCGAGATCCACTGCCTGCCTGAGACTCTTTTTATGTCCCGACAATATTGTTTCTATAATCTCAAACTGCGGATTTGATTGTTTTAGTGTTCTGCGGTAGTTTACCAGCGGCGAAAACGTCGGCGTCCATATAATAGATTTTTCTGCCATAGCGTGTAGTTGTTCTTCACGTATAAAATACCCGTGCTCAATACTGTTCACACCAGCATTTATCGCAATATTTATATTTTCTGCGCCGTTGCAGTGTGCCATAACGGATAATCCGGCATCCTGCGCAAATGATGTAATATATTCCAGTTCAGCTTTCAAGAATCCTCCCTTGCTGATTTTTCCAAATTCATTAAAATCAACTATCCCGGATTGGATCACCTTTATGAAATCTGGTTTCAGTTCCATGAGTGCAGAAAGAGCTTTTTTTATATCTTCTATAGTGGTGGTTTGAACTCCTAAAAATGCTCCATATCCTCCTGCTTTTGACAGCGCGAATATTGGTGTTTTGAAGTTCATTTTCATTTCTTTTGCTGCTTCTCTCGCCGCAAGTCCTGATCCCTGTTCATCTCCACCGTCTCGAATATGGGTTATACCGTGGGCTTTATACTGCTCAAATACCGACATAAAAGTCGCTCTGCATGGATTGATAACTTCGTTTCCGTTATTTCTTCCTACATGTGAATGAGCTTCGACCAGTTTAATATTTGTCATGTTCTTCTCCGCAATTCATATCATCATGTGTCTCTCGTGCTAATCAAGTGTGTTTTTAATAATATCACGTTGCAGCTGTCTATACAAATGAATAATCTACTTTAAATTACTGCACTTATTTTTTGACAATTTCGCAACTTCGGTGTACGCTGAATATAAATAGAAAACTAGCTGTTTATAAGAGGGAGCGTAATATGAAGATTTGTTTGAAATGCAGAGTAAGTTTTGATGTGACAAATGAACTGAATAGTACTGTTAAACTCTGCCCAAATTGCCGTGAGCAAGATATACCCAAAATCAAAATTCCGGAAGGGATTATATTGACTATTGATAATTTTGAGGACACCTGTGCGGTTTGCGAGGGTTCCGATGGTTTAAACTATTTTATCAGTTTAGCACTTCTCCCTGATAACACCAAAGAAGGCGATTCAATCCAGCATGTTTCTAATGGAATTTTTAAGAAAATCAAATAGTTTCGATTATCTTATAACCATTTACCTACTACATAAGTCGGCTATAGAACTTCTGACTATCAATAGCAGTCTTAACAAAAAAGTGTGTTAATAAAATACATGGAATAAATTAAAAGTGCTGGAAAATAATTTTCCAGCACTTTCACATATGCTTCTTTTGCTTGTAATTGTTTAGATAGAGTTTGCTAAAGTTATTCTAACCTGTCTGCAGATTGTTGTATCCTTTATAATCTGTGTTGCCGCAATGCGTCCAGGCCTTAGTAATGCCATTATTGTTCCAGAAACCGGTGGAACACTGCCGCTACTTCAGCTCTTGTTGCGCCTCCCTGTGGATCAAATAGTCCACCGGGCTTGCCGTTGACGATTCCTGTGCCTGTCGCCCAAGCAACCGCATCATATGCCCAGAATGAAATTTTTCCGGCATCAACAAACTGAAGGTTCTTTTGTGACGGTGCGGGCAGTCCTGCATAGCGGTGCATTACAGTCACCATTTGCTCACGGGTCATGCTGTCATTTGGTCCAAACATGCCGTTACCATAGCCTAAAACTACATCTTTTTCTGCCGCCCATGCAATTGCTTTTTCATAATACATTCCCGATTCCACATCTTCAAAACTGTTGAGAGTACTCGGCTCCGGCTCTCCTATCATACGCCATAATACTGTTACAAGCATTCCGCGTGTCATTGGCATATCTGGACTGAATGTCGTTTCTGAAGTTCCGTAAAACAAGCCGTTTTTAGCTACATATTCCACATCGCCATAGAACCAGTCGTCTCTATCAACGTCAATAAATGGATTTTCCCATGGGTCAGCCGAAGGGTCAACCGAAGGATTAGTAGGATCAACTCCAATATCACCGCTTTGAGCGCTGACTGTAAGCGTTCCGTTCTCATATGCAGGGCTTGCCGCAGTGTAGTTCGCTGTGTAGCTTACATTTACCAAGTCTACAGTGATTGGGTATGTGCCGGTTCTTCTGGTTCCCGTTGCTGTTGTTCTAATGATCGGATTACCGACAAGCGCGGTTTCACCGCTAAGCTGTCCTACAACGGAATATGTAAGCACAGGCATCGTGCCGGAATTTGCAACTCTCTTGTCGTCTGCTTTAACTGTAACCGGTCTTTTTGTGATGCTGAAGGTAAACTCTTCGCTGCCAAAATGAGTCGCGTGGCTGTCCCGTACTGAAATTGTCAGCTTGTAATCACCTGCGTTAGTCGGTGCAGTTGCACTGTTGTAGCCGCTGCCATCAGTGGATTCCCATTTCCAAACCAGATCGTTTATGGCAACCTCATCTGCATCCAGCTCCACTGTTTCTTCAGGTGTATAAATCTCCCCATCGTAGACTTTATCCGTTAAAGTAAGACCGCCAATCTCAGTCTGCACTTTTCCTGTGACAGTGACCTTTCGAGTTACCTCATCCGAAGCAGGCAGTGTCAGCCATGCAGGTGCTTCAGGTGCTTCAGGGTAACTGATGGTGCCGGTAAAGGTTTGCTCATTGTCTGTGCCTGTTCTGTCGAGCGTTTCTCCGCCATCCCAGTCTATGGTGTATTCTATGGTTTCGCCTT
>JGI994J12354_10004645_pt1 | contig 12228 bp, 13 predicted proteins | sample IntmicLarv3ML3BL_FD_12354 | JGI IMG/M metagenome (IMG submission 12354) | reverse complement strand
GGAGGAACATTGACAGGGATTATGGCTTCGCTTGAAGAAGCACGTGCCGCAGAAGTTAGTAATGGAGATGAAATAACGGTAACAGATGAATTGATTTACAATACAAAAGCGGGTCTTATGGGTGCGCTAGCAGGAATTGGTGATTCGATTGACTCGGGAACTGTTCAATACATCTTTATCGCAATTTGTTTGCCACTTGCGCAAGCAGGTTCAGCATTGGGAGCGTTAGTTCCATTCCTTTGCTTTGCAACTTATCAATTTTCAATTGGATATTACTTCTCACACATGGGCTATCGTTTAGGAAGACAAGCAGCGACAGAAATCGTAGCAGGACCTCAGATGAAGAAAATCATCGAAGGATTATCTATTTTAGGATTATTTATGATGGGTATTCTTGCAGGAAGCTATGTTAAAGTGCAGTCAACCTTAACTTGGACAATTTCAGATAAAGAGTTTATCTTACAAGAGATTCTTGACAAAATTGTTCCAGGATTATTGCCACTTGCAGTAGTATTAGCAGTATATTTCTACTTCGTGAAGAAGGGATTAAAAGTAACAAGAGTGTTGTTAGGTTTAACATTAGGCTTGGCAGCTTTTGGAATCATAGAATATCTAATTATGAGTTTCTTATAGAAAGAGGTGTAAACAATGGGTACAGTACATTTAGCGAGAATTGATGAAAGATTAATTCATGGTCAAGTAATGACTAATTTATCGAAAAGCGCTGGAGCAAATTCAATTTTTATTATTGATGATGGAGTTGCAGCAGATGATTTTATGAAGACGATCTTCTTAAGTGCCGGCTCTCGTACGGGATTAGAAGTGAAGATTTTAAGTATTAATGAAGCAATCCAATATTGGAAAGATGAAGAGTTTGGAAAGTTTAACGCTATCGTGTTAACAAAGACGGTTGATGGGATTCAAAAAATCGTAGAAGGCGGTATTCCAATTAAAGAATTAAACATTGGTGGAATTGCAAAGAAACCAGATACAGAGTACATCATCAATGCAGTGGCAATCAATAAAGAACAAGGTGAAGTGTTACAGAAGATGCATGATGAAACGGGAATGACCGTTTATTTCCAAAGCGTACCTTCAGCACCACGTGTAGAACTTGTTGACGCATTAAAAAAATTATAGGTGATAGAATGAAAAAAATTGCAATCGTAAATTCTAGTAGTTTTGCGGAACATTTTCCAGAGCAATTGGAACGATTGACAGCAATAGGGGAAGTTAAGAGATTTAACTTCCCCCAAGATGTTGAGCAAAAGGTACTAGTAGAAAATTTGAAAGATTTTGATTATATTATCGCAAGCGTAACACCATTTTTTAAGAAAGAATTCTTTGAAGGATGCGATAAGCTAAAACTTATTTCAAGACATGGAATAGGATATAATAATGTGGATGCGAAAAGTGCTAGAGAACACGGTGTTCATGTAACAATTGTAGAAGGTATTGTAGAGCAGGATGCAGTTGCGGAAAATGCGATTGCGTTATTGATGAGTGTTTCACGTAGAGTTGTAGAGTCATCAAAAGCTGCAAAAGAAGGAAATTGGAAAGATAGAGCCAATTTTATGGGTTACCAAATTAGAGAAAAAACAACAGGGATTATCGGGCTTGGAAATATAGGTTCTCGTGTTGGAAGCATTTTAAAAGATGGTTTTAAGAATAGAATTCTTGCCTATGACCCAATCTTAGGGGATGAAGAAATTAAGAGACGAGGTGCACAACCAGTTTCACTTGAGACCTTGATAACAGAATCAGACTTCATTTCGTTAAATGCATTTTTGACAGAAGAGAATTATCACATGTTAGATGAGAATGCATTTCAGAAGATGAAAGATGGTGTTTTGATTGTGAATACAGCAAGAGGAGCACTTGTAGATGACAAAGCATTGCTTGCAGCGATTGAAAGTGGAAAGGTTGCAGGATATGGAAGTGATGTCGTTGAAAATGAACCTGTGGGAGCGGAATATTTCTTGTTTGAAAATGAACGAGTTGTTATTTCTCCACATACATCAGCATATACTTGGGAATGTTTAAGAGGTATGGGCGAGAAAGTCGTAGATGATGTAGAGAAAGTACACGCAGGTCAATTACCAGAAGTGCTGGTAAATTAAAGAAAAGAGGAGAAAATACAATGGTTGGTGTATTAATTGCAACACATGGAGAATTAGCTAGTGGGTTAAGGGATGCTTCTAATTTAATCGCTGGAGAGCAAGAACAACTTGACACAATTGGTTTATTTGAAGGAAATGATTTTGATGTCTTTAAAGACAGCATAAAGGAAAAGATGCTTGCCTTAGATACAGGTGATGGTGTTTTGGTTTTTGTAGATTTATTTGCGGCAACACCATATAATGCAAGTGCTTTTATAACACAAGAACTCAAAGAACAAATGAAAGTCCGTGTAGTGGCAGGAACGAATTTGCCAATGGTGTTGGAAACACTAATGACTAGAGCGTTTGAGACAGATCTAGATGCATTGTATAAAGGGGCAATTTCTACAGGTAAAGAAGGAATTGTTGAATTTTTAGAACAAGTAGAATAGGGAGGAGATATAACATGAAAGTATTGATAACCCCTAGATCGTTTGGGCAGTATGATGACATGCCAAGAAAGAATTTGTTAGATGCAGGAATTGAGATTGTAGAGAATCCAAAAGGTGGCATTCTTACAAAAGAAGAGATGATAGAATTGTGCAGTGATGTAGATGCTGTTATTCTTGGTGTAGACCCAATGGATAAGGATGTTATGGATGCAGCGCCAAAGTTGAAAGTAATTTCAAAATATGGTGTTGGTATCGATAATATAGATATGGACTATGCAAAAGAAAAAAATATTGAAGTTACGATAACAAGAGGTGCAAATAGTGATGCAGTTGCTGATTTTGCATTTACCTTATTGTTAGCAGTGGCGAGAAGACTAGTTGAAATTAATACAGGCTGTCATGAGAATGATTGGTCAAAAAAGGTGAGTCTTGATATATACGGTAAGAAAATCGGTGTTCTTGGATTAGGTGCAATTGGTAGAGGCGTGATTCAAAGAGCAAAAGGTTTTAATATGGAAGTGTATGGATACGATGTAGTTTGTGATTCACAGTATATTGAGGAAAATGGCGTACATTTTACAGATTTAAAGACAATTTGCGAAACATGTGATTTCATTAGCGTGCATTTACCACTATTGGATACGACGCATCATATTATTGACAAGGATATGATAGCATTGATGAAGAAAAATGTAATCTTGGTAAATACAGCAAGAGGTGGTACAATTGATGAAACAGCTCTTTATGATGCGTTAAAAGCAAAACAAGTATATGGCGCAGGTTTAGATGTCTTTGAAACGGAACCGGCGTATACCTCACCATTGTTAGAACTTGATAATGTGATTGCAGGCTCGCACTGNTCCGCTTCAAGTGAAGGTGCAGTGATTGCAATGAGTACCCAAGCAGTTGAAAATGTATTGAGTCACTTAGGAGGACAAAATGGATAAAATTGATATTATAAAAAAATTAGGCGAAGAGAAGTTAGTAGCAGTAATCAGAGCAGAATCAAAAGAACAAGGGTTAAAGATTGTTGATGCTGTTCAAAAGGGAGGGATTCATTTCCTTGAAATTACAATGACAGTGCCAGGTGCGATTGATGTAATTAAAACATTGGTTGAAGAAAACCAAAACCCAGATGTTGTAATTGGGGCAGGAACAGTATTAGATCCTGAGACAGCGCGTGCAGTTATTTTAGCAGGAGCAAAATTTGTAGTTAGCCCATGCTTTAGCGAAGGTGTTATCAAAACTTGTAATCGTTACCGCGTACCAGTTATGACTGGAGCTCAGACAATTAACGAAATCGTTATGTCACTTGAGTTAGGGGTTGACGTTGTGAAAGTATTCCCAGGTGATGCATACTCTCCAAGCATTATTAAGAGCTTTAAAGGACCTTTGCCACAAGCAAACTTCATGCCAACAGGTGGTGTATCTGTAGATAATGTAAATGATTGGTTAGCAAGTGGTGCATATGCAGTAGGTACTGGAAGTTCTTTGACACAAGGAGCAAAAGAAAACGACTTTGATAAGGTAGTAGCAGAAGCGAAGAAGTTTGTTGAAGCAGTGAAGAAAGGGAACTAATATGCGACCAAACGGTGTTTTATTTGATATGGATGGATGCCTAGTAAATAGTGAAGTCATTTACGTACATGCTTGGCAGGCTCTCTTTGAGCAAAAAGGCATTCCTATTTCGAGAGAACGGATTGAGACTTGGAAAGGGCTTGGCTGGAAGAGGATTCGTGCACAATTTATTGAAAGCGGATATACGCTTGAGGAAGTAGAGGCTTTGTATCATGAAAGAGATACAATCTTTTATGATAAACTTTGGAACAACGAATTGCAGTATATGCCAGGGATACTAACTTTTCTTGATTATTTAGATGAAGAAGGGATTCCGTATGGTGTAGCAACATCAACATATAGAAAAAAAGCTTCTAAGGTCTTAACACATATGGAGTTACTCGATAGAATGCAATTTGCTGTTTATGGCGATGATGTCAAAGACACCAAACCAGCACCGGATATTTATTTGGAAGCAACGGCGAAACTTAGGATACCAAAAGAAGAGATATATGTGTTTGAAGATTCAAGCAATGGTATTTTGGCTGCGCGAAATGCGAACTTAAAAGTGATACAGGTTTTGAATGAAGAAGATTATGAAGAACTTGATGGCGTAGAATATAGAATTAAAGATTATAAAGAAATGTTAGGAAAATGGTGATAATGTGGATATAAATGATTTGATTATGCGTTATGCAATTGTGAGTAGAAAACGCTTTCGTAGAAAAGACAAAGAAAGATATTTAAGTGGACTGCAACGAGATTTGACGAGTATGAGTGTTTCGACGAAGATTACACAAGCGAAGTTAAAAGGAGAGCGAATCCACAATCTTTATGTTGGAGATTTGCAAAAAGCAAAACAAATTATTTGGACATATTATGATACGCCGAAGAAAACATTTTCATTATACCCACATAAGATTGGGCAGCGTCCACCAGCTATTTTAAATCTGTTTACCATGGCACTTCCAAACCTTTTGCTGATTGCACTAGGGATTCTCTTCTATATGTTAATTGGAAGAAACTTGCAAGAAAGTACAGATGCTTGGAAAACGTTATTCTTTTTTGCCTTTTATGTAGCACTATTAAGCTGTATGGTTTTCTTTAAGAAGGGTGTTGCAAATGGAATCAGTATGAATCGCAATTCTGCAAGTGTTGTGGGCATGATGCAACTGATAGATTATTTGAAATCAAAGTCAATCGCGTTTGCATTTGTTGATTTTGATTGTATCAATGGCTATGGAGAAGCAATGCTAAGAGCGTATGTAGGAGATGATAAGCGCTTTATAAAGTTAGATTGTATTGGTAGCAAAGATCCCATACACTTCTTACAAGAAGATGAGTCAGGCGTGAAAAAGGTATCAAGCATAGAAGGAAGAGGGCAATATATTGTGTGCCGAGCAAAGGAAGAAAATGGAGAGTATCTTGTGAAACACGCTAATTCTATGAAAGATACAGAGATAACTGCGGAATCGATTAACGAAGTGATTAGTACCGTGGTAAAAGCAATTTGAAATTGTATGAATATAAAGTCACAATCCCCCAACAACAACCCCAAAGCACAACACTTTGAGGTTGTTGTTTTGCATATAGGAGAATATTAAAATATTTTGCTTGATTTGTTGTATGGAATTATGTGAAGTAGGGTACAACGTAAGTGGACTTTGCACAGTATTTGTGGTATGATTTACAAGATTGGCAAATATGACTTTACAATTTTACGTGGTGTAAAATTATATGGGGAAAAAAGAATGAAATTCCATATCTTAAGTCCTTAAAAATGAAATATTAAGAAGAATCATGGAAGGTTATACGGATTTATGGAAGAAGTCATTGTCATATTTGCAGAAGAGAAGAGGGCTAGGGGAGAAGAAACATGTATAAAAGAAAAGTGAGGTGGCTAAAGCATTTAGACTTTATAATGGGAGATGTTTTTTGTCTATTGCTTGTTTATACGCTTGCCTTTTTTGTTCGAAATGGACAACCACCTACGCTTATGGACATTTATCATCGTCAGATGGTTGTGATGATTGCAATGGTTAGCGTATTTGTGAGTCTGTTCTTTGACAGTTATCGCGATATTTTGCGCAGAGGATATTATCGGGAATTTAGAGCGATATTGCAACACCTTTCTATTACGGCGGGAATCGTTTTGGCTTATGTATTCCTATATAAGCATGAACATATTTATTCGAGAATCATTTACATTACTACCTTTACGCTTGGCGGGCTACTTATCTATGTATTTCATATATGGTGGAAGTCGATTCTTCGCAAGCAGGCGATGAACAATCAGTCTAAGCCTAACATTTTGGTTATGGCAAGTGCTGACTTTGTCGATGATTTTATCGAAGGATTAACCAACGAGACATATGTGGATTATCGTTTGGCAGGATGTGTGTTATACAACCAGAGAAATCAGACGAATGAAATTGAAGGAATCCCAGTGGTTTGCGATATGGAGAATATTGTTTCCTATGTTCAGAAGAACGTAGTAGATGAAATATTGATTCAGCCAGATAGGATAGGGAAGGACTTTAAGAACCTCATACAAGAATTGGTTCGTATGGGAATCACGATACATGTGGAGCTATCGAAGATATATGGTGCGGTCTTTAATCTGAGCTCTAGTAGTTTTGCAGGCTATCCAGTGACGACGATTAGCTACCGAGACATCAAACTTCGGCAACTCTTTATGAAACGAGCCATTGATATAGTAGGTAGTATTGTGGGAATGCTTATTTTGGGAGTGGCGTTCGTTATCGTGGGACCGATTATTAAGTTCCAGTCTAAGGGGCCGATTATATTTGCACAGAAGCGCGTGGGGAGAAATGGACATATATTTAAAATATATAAATTTCGCTCGATGTACATGGATGCAGAAGAACGCAAAAGAGAGCTTATGGAGCATAATAAGATGAAAGGCCATATGTTCAAAGTGGACAATGACCCACGCATCACGCCAATTGGCAGATTTATTCGCAAAACCAGTATTGATGAACTTCCACAGTTTTGGAATGTCTTCAAAGGGGATATGAGTTTGGTTGGAACAAGACCACCGACCCTAGATGAATTTGAACAATATGAGAAGCATCATCGGATACGCTTAAGCATCAAGTCAGGCATTACTGGATTATGGCAGGTGAGTGGCCGAAGCGATATTGTTGATTTTGAGGAAGTTGTCAAACTAGATGAAAAATACATTCGAGAGTGGAACTTTGGCTTAGACATTAAGATTATCCTGAAAACGGTGGTAATCGTATTTGGCGGAAATGGGTCAATTTAAGTAAACGGGGAGGATTATGGAAGGAATTATTGATGTACATTGTCATATTATTCCGGGTGTAGATGATGGTGTTCGGTCATTTGAAGAATGCAGAGAACTACTAGAAATGGAATATGCGCAAGGGGTACGAACCATTATTGCTACACCACATTTTCGGCGAACCATGTTTGAAGCACCTTTAGATAAGATTAAAGAGCAGTACGAAGAGGTAAAGATGCTTGCGAAGGGCATTGGTACTGGAATAGAAGTTATCTTAGGTTGTGAATACTATACGGACTTGGACATGATTGATAATTTGAATTCAAAAGCAAGGCCGACCATTGGAGACACTGCCTTTGTGTTGGTAGAATTTTCTGAAAATGTAAAGTTTGCGCTTATGCGGGCGAGAATATATGAATTGATTTGCAATGGTTACGAGCCGATTGTAGCACATATAGAAAGATACAAGATTTTAATAGAAGAGATTGCATATGTTGAAGAATTGATTGCGCTTGGCGCGAAGATGCAGTTGAATGCGCAAAGCATTATAGGAAGCGAAGGATGGAAGGTAAAGCGATTCTGTAAAAGGATGATGCGAGAAGATTATTTGTATGTGGTGGGAAGTGACGCACACGACATCGATAGACGTCCGCCTTATATGGGGCGTTGTGCAGCTTATATGGAGAAGAAAATGGGACGTGATTACGTACAGAAGATTATGATAGAGAATCCCCAGAATATATTAGGCAAAATAAAGGAGGCTAATTGACAAGATGGACGAAAGAAGGGTAAACAATCAGCAAGAAGATGTAGACATTGACTTATGGGAAATTGTTCAGTTACTGTGGGCGAAGCTAGGTATTATTTTGATATGTTGCGTTGCTTGTGCAACAGTGGCATTTGCGATTACAAGTATTTTTATCACACCGAAATATGAATCGGTAACGAAGATGTATGTTTTGACGAAACAAGACGAAGGGAATCTGACGCAAGGAGATATGCAGACGAGTACCTATGTTACGAAAGATTACGCCGAGTTGATTAAGAGTCGAACGGTGACAGAAGCAGTTGTGACAGAATTAGGGCTAAGCATTACAGGTGTGGAGCTGCTAGATAAGATTGATGTGTTGATACCGACGGATACACGTATCGTTGGCATCAGGGTTCGGGACGAAGACCCATATAAAGCGGCGGAGATTGCAAATGCAATGCGTGAAGCGTCTGGAAAACATATTCAAGAGGTTATGGAAATAGAAGCGGTTAATATGGTAGAAGATGCCAATGTTCCAAGAAGGCCAACGAGTCCGAATGTGCTAAGAAACGCACTCATAGGCGGAGCAGTGGGATTATTTTTGTCGGTTGCCATTATTATCATTATGAATTTGTTGAATGACGATATACGAACAGAAGAAGACATCAAGAAATATTTAGACATCAGTGTACTTGGAACGATTCCTTTAGAGGACGGAAGTAAGAAGAAAACACGAAAGAGAATGTCGTTGAGAAGAAGAGGATAACAGCGAAGGAGTATTGCCAAGATGAAGATTGTTACTGTGAAAAAAGAAAAATTAGATTATCGTGCAGAAGAAGCCTTTAAATCACTGCGAACAAATATACAGTTTTGTGGTGAAGATAAGAAAGTAATTGTAATTACCAGCTCCATGCCAAGTGAAGGGAAGTCAAGCGTGAGCTTAAATCTGGCCGTTTCACTAACCGAAGTAGGGAAAAGAGTATTGTTTATTGATGCCGATTTGCGTAAGTCGATGTTGGCAGGACGACTAAAGGCAATTGGACGCATACAAGGGTTGACGCATTTTCTTTCAAGGCAAGAAGAACTAGATAAGATTGTCTATGAGACAGATATTTCCAACCTACGCCTGATATTGGCAGGAGCAGTACCGCCAAACCCTGCTGAACTTTTGGGCGGAGTGTTATTTGATGAAATGTTAGCAAAGGTACGTCAGGAATATGATTATGTCATCATTGATACGCCACCGCTTGGCAGTGTAATTGATAGCGCGGTTATTGCAAGGAAATGTGACGGAGCGATTTTGGTGATTGAGAGTGATGCAATTAGCTATCGTTTTGTTCAAAGTGTGAAGCAACAGTTGAGTAAGAGTGGTTGCCCTATTTTAGGAGCAGTGCTCAATAAAGTAGACTTTAATGCGAATGTAAAGTATGGCAAATACTATGGTGAATACCGAGACGAATCGGAAGAGAGCATAAAATTGGAAGCAGAAGTAGCAAGCGAGTTAACAAATGAATCGGTAAGTGAAATGACTGTAGGCGACTTGTAATGAGTGGACGTCGTTGCTGTGAACAGCAACGAGTAGCGTTCATAGGAGAATGATATGATTATTGCAAAAACACCATTTAGAATGTCTTTTTTTGGTGGCGGAACAGATGTGGAAGAATATTTTAGAGAAAATGGTGGAGCTGTTTTATCAACAACATTTGATAAATATTGCTATACGAATGTAAGGCATTTGCCACGTTTTTTCGATTATCGAACAGAATTGTCATATTCTAGGATAGAACGGGTAAAAACCATAGACGAGATACAACATCCAGCCATTCGAGGTGCAATGCAGATGCTTGATATGCATGAGATTCGCTTAACCTACGAAGGGGATCTTCCGGCACGTTCTGGACTTGGAACAAGTAGTTCTTTTGCAGTGGGCATGCTAGGAGCCTTCTATGCGCTGAAAGGAAAATATGTAGATAAGAAAAAACTTGCTGACGATGCGATTTATTTAGAGCGAGTGCTTTGTAAGGAAGCAGGCGGTTGGCAGGATCAGATTGCAGCAGCTTACGGCGGGCTAAACCGCATTGATTTTGATGAAAATGGATATGAAGTAACTCCCATTATAATTAATCAAGAGCGTAAGAGGCAATTAAACAATAACTTAATGATGTTTTTTACAGGATTTACAAGGTTTTCATCAGAAGTGCATAAAAGAGCGGCTCTTGATAAGATAGAGAAAAGGGCGCAACTCAAAGAAATGCATACCTTAGTTGGTGAAGCTGAAAAGGTACTACTAAATAAAGAAACAAAGTTAGATGAATTCGGACGCTTACTTGATTACACATGGAAATTGAAACGTCAAACAGGAAAGGCGGTATCCTCAAGTAGTATTGATGAATTGTATGAAAAAGGAATAGCCGCAGGAGCGATTGGCGGGAAATTATTGGGCGCTGGTGGTGGCGGATTTCTGGTTTTCTACGTTGAACCAGAATATAGATGCGCTGTAAAGGAAGCCATGAGCGATTTGCTGTATGTACCTTTTGAATTTGAAAATAGTGGGACAAGAATCCTTCACTATACTCCGGAGAACTACGAACCATTGCAATCGTAGAGGACGGGGAGAAGAAAGGGAAGTTTATGAAAGTGGTGATTATGGCAGGGGGAAAGGGAACGCGCATATCCTCTATTGCAAGGGACATTCCAAAGCCAATGATTAAGATAGAAGGCAAGCCTGTACTAGAACACGAAATAGAGTGTCTAAGGGAGCAAGGATTTACAGATTTGATCATTACGGTAGGCCATCTGGGTGATGTCATTATGGAATATTTTGGTGACGGAAGCGGTTGCTCGCCGGTAACAAGAAAGCCTTTTGGCGTTCATATTACGTATTTTGTCGAAGAGCGTCCACTTGGAAATGCAGGTGCGTTATTTCAAATAAAGGATAAGTTAACGGAAGATTTTTTGCTTTTAAATGGTGATGCGATTTTTGATATAAATTTCAATAAATTTGTTGCATATCATAAGAAATGCGGTGGGAAGGTCACCTTGTTTACACATCCGAATAGTCACCCCTATGATAGTAGCATTGTGGTCGCAGGAGAAAATAAAGAAGTGCGAAAGTGGCTAAATAAAGAAGATGAAAGACCCAGGTATTACCGCAACCGAGTCAATGCAGGGTTACACGTGGTATCGCCTACAATCTTAAATCAGGAGATTCATACTGCAAAAGTAGATTTAGATAGAGAGTTATTAAAGCCGCTCGCAGGAAGTGGTGAAATGTTTGTGTACGATAGTCCTGAGTATGTCAAGGATATGGGAACGCCAGGGCGTTATGAAAGTGTTTGTCAGGATTTTCAAACAGGCTTGGTACAAGCGAAGAATCTGAGAAATAAGCAACAGGCGATTTTCTTAGACCGCGATGGAGTTTTGAATAAACATATAGGATTTTTAACAGATATTGAACAGTTTACATTGCTTGAAGGCGTAGTAGAAGCGATTCGCAAAATCAATCAATCGGGGAAATTAGCAATTGTAGTTACGAACCAACCCGTTCTCGCAAGAGGAGATGTGACGCAAGAAGAGTTACAAGAGATTCACAACAAAATGGAAACACTGCTAGGCGAAGAGGGGGCGTACATAGATGCCCTTTACTATTGTCCGCATCATCCGCATAAGGGATATGAAGGAGAAGTCGCTGCACTGAAAATACCCTGCGCATGTAGGAAGCCAAAGCCTGGGATGTTGTTAGCGGCGGCACAGGATTTTCATATTGAGCTAGGGGAGTCTTGGATGGTAGGCGATAGTGAAAATGATATTGTAGCAGGGCAGGCGGCGAAATGCAAAACAGCGCTCATAACCCAGCAAGAGGAAGCGTTTGGTCAAGATATGTCAAAGAAAAGTCTTCTTGCGTTCGTAAATAAAATTTTGGGGGAAGAACAATGAACAAGCTAGATGAAAAGTTACAAAAGCATATTGAGCTGTTGATGCATAGATACCCCAAACTTCAAAAAATCAAACAGAGCATCATAGAAGCATACTTCGTTATGGAAAAGTGTTATGAAAACGATGGAAAGCTGTTAATCGCAGGCAATGGCGGCTCAGCGGCGGATG
>JGI994J12354_10004644_pt1 | contig 12230 bp, 4 predicted proteins | sample IntmicLarv3ML3BL_FD_12354 | JGI IMG/M metagenome (IMG submission 12354) | reverse complement strand
CATGTCTTCGTACATTTCTGCCGGTCTTGCGTAGGTATATGTGTAATCGGGATGTTTAATGCTCAAGTATTCGATGATTTCATTTGTGACTGTATAATCGATTTCGTCGGCGAATTGCATATGTAAAAAAAGATGGGTATCCTTTTTGAGATTTAATGCGTTCAACGGTAATAATATTGTATAGTTTAAATCAATTTTATCGGAAATCATCGTAACCATATTTGAAAACGGATTGAAAATCTTTAAATTATTTTTGTTCAGGGAATCCATAAAAATAAAATCAAAAACTTTATCATCAAGCGTAAACTGATTATTCCCGACATCAGTATTATACACATAATCTACTAATTTTTTATAAGCGTTTTCTTTGATATATGCGTTCATGCTGTGTTCAAAATCTTCGTTAAAATCGGGATTTATATATATTTTAAGAATGTCATTGTTTACATACCATATATCAACCGCTCCGTTTTTGTAAAACAGCGGAAAACCGTCATATCTTGCCATTATTCCGAATTTCAAATAATCTTTATAGGTTTTTTTTATATATTCATAATCTTCTGTTGTAAAAGAAGGATTATCTGTAATGGGCGAATTTAATGTGCTGAAAATGTTTATTATCGGCGAATTGACGAGTTTTTTGGTTTCATCTACACTTTTATTTACTGAAAAATACATTGTTAATACAAAAGACAAAATAAATATACCGATGAAAATCTGGACAGCCAACATGATATAATTTTTTTTGTTAAATAACAGGTGTAATTTTATCTTTTTTAATATATAACCCATATTACCTCCTTAAAGATTATTTTGTCATCAATTGTGTGATACTTTTATTTTTCTGGCTTGAAATAACGATACCGGTCAGAAAAGTTGAAACGATTAGCGTAATAATTATGATAAACGTAATAAAAATCAAGTCGTAATTTAATGTAATTATAGGTAAAATCTTTAGTTTATTAAAAATATTGATTATAATCATTGATAAAAACATGCTGGAAATGGCGGAAATCAGCGAAATAATAAAGATTTCGATGAAATATTGCAGATAAATTTCATTTTTGCTCAGCCCTAAAGCTCTTTTTATGCCGATATTTACTTTGTCATCCTGCAATTTGCTTCGGTATACGTTTACGATGTTAAGCAGCGCGAATAAAAGTACTGAGGTGACCATGAATATCTGTAAAAGCAGGGATAAAATAAATTGAGCTTTTGCTTCTTCTTCTGTAGGCATTGCTAATAACAGATCAGATGACATATAAATATCAAGTTCATTTGATAAATATTCTTTTAATTCCGCCAATACTTCTTTTTTCGAAATCACGTTATAATCAATTTTTATTTGTTTATTTAAAATGTCTGTGAATAATTCTATAGGCAAATTGACGCGTGTTTGATAAAACCCTTCGACTTTTTCTTTATATACACCGATTATTTCGTAATCCTTACCGCTGACATTGATGATTTTGCTAACAGCTTCACTTTCGCTAAGTTTCATAATGTCCTTGACAAAAGAATTATTCACAACGCATGTATATTCAACCGATGTTTTTTCGTCGAAATATTTACCGTGTAAAAGTTCATAGTTTTCGTTCAATGTTAGTGTAGCTTCATCGGTTATATATAAATAAAGGCTGTCGATAAATGTATCTTGATACGACACATTGGTTAAAAGATATCCCTGCTTTTCAATGGCTATTATATCCTTGTTGTCCGACAAAATTTTTGTTATATCTTTGCTCGAAATCACAGCGTTTTCAAGGGTTCGAAACGATTTTTTTATATTATCAGTATTTTGTATGGTTTCATAATTCCACATAAACAGTACATAAGTGAACATAACGCAAATTAAGCCGATTACCAGCGATACATACATGAAAATATTAATCAGTTTATTATGTATAATAGATTTTGCAACTTGTTTTAATTGGTACAGAATTTTCATTTTCCCTCACACTTTGTAAACTTAGCTATATAAATGAAAACAGAGCGAATTATTATATAATTAGTTCATTATACTGTTTATATCACTTCTTGTATATTTTTCTAAAAAATTAACGGTTTTTTCGAAAGATTCTATGCCTGACGGTGTATTCATAATAAACTGGTATTCATGCATTGTTTTTTCGATTTCTTTTGGAATCAAAAATATTTCATTGGGGATATTATTTTTGTCCAGATGTTCCCAAAAAAAACTTCCGTGACTTTCGAAAGATGCTGTATTGCCGTCTGAAATGAAAGTCGGCGGATAATCTGGTGTGATATACTCGGTAATATTTATTTCATTACCGTATTTTTCAACCCATTTTTTTGTGCCGAAATATGCCCATGCTGTCATTTTGATTAATTTCATTAAAAATGATTTATCTGTTGAAATTTTTTCCAAATCAAACGGTCCGCAAAAAAGCAATAAGGCTTTGAGATTTTCCTGCGGAATAACGGATTTAACCGATATTTTTTTTGCATATTGTTCATTTGTCTGAATAGCCGCTAATTGCGCGGCTATATGTGCACCTGCCGAATCGCCTGCAAGCACGATGTTTTTAACGTCGATATGATATGTATCCGCTTCGGAAATCAGCCATTCATATGCCTCTTTTGCCTGAATAACGGGCGTCGGATATTTCGCTTCGGGAGCACGCCGATAGTCGATACACGCTACTGTAAATCCTTTCGCTGCCAAAGCCGTGGCATAAATTCCTATGTCTTCTTTGTTCCCGCCGACAAAAGCACCGCCATGAATCCATAAAACGAGCGGATAACGACCGGTTGCGTTAACGGGCATAAAAATATCTAAAAAATTACTTTTATATTCAGAATTATATTGCATATTAATTATCGGTAAAACTTTTGCAGTGATTTTATTATAATTTTCAGGTGGTACAGCCATACCGTTCCTGAAAAAAAACCTGACTATATAAGCGGTGAGAACAGGTGTAAAAAAACCGATTATTATAATAGGTATTAAAAAAATTATTAAAAGAATAATAAAAATTACAGTTGTCAATTTATTTATAAAATTCATGTTTTTGTTCCCTTTTTATAAATGTTTTTTATTATTTATTACAATAAAAAACGCTGTCTCCCCATCCGTCCTGCCATATATATACGATGTTTTCTTCCGTTACGGCTATACGGTATGCCAAGCCGCCCAGCGTAGCTGTTTGGATGAGATAACCCGGATAACCTTCTACTTCGGCGGATTCAATAATTCCGTTTTGAGCTGCATATATAAAATAATTATTATATTGTTCATAGCCCAATAAATTTTCAATAATTGCTGCCGTTTCATCATCGGGAATAATTTTGCGGTAATTGTCCGTATTTGTATATTCGGGTTGACTTTTAATATATTCGCCGTCAACAGTCACGTTCATCCCGACGGGTAAAGAAAATTGTAAATTGTTGCCGGGTATTGTCAATATATTATTAATCATTATAAATTCCAAGACAGTAAAATTTTCATCCGTTAAATCAAAGTCATTGATTTCTGTCGGAACAGCTTTTGTATTATCCATAAACTTCGCTTTTCCTTTAACATATCCGCTGTTCGACCAATAATACGCTTCAATGATAAAGTCAAAACCATTTTCGGTTACATTGCTGATAATTAAAGTTGACGGTATACTGCTCCATACATCGGTTCGGTGCCATTCGCCCGCGAAATTTATTTTTGAATCAATAACGTCATTTTTGCAACCGCTCAAGCAAAAAAACATTAAAAAACATATAAGCACAACATTAATTTTCAAAAATTTCAATTGTATCATTCCTTTCTAAAATAAATTTCGTTTTATCTTTTCCATCCAGTATGTTGAAAGGATTTCGTTATATAATTTAGATTTCGGTTCGCCGACATTCATATGTCCGCCGAAAATGACGTATCTGTCGGGTTTTTCGATAAGCATTTGCGGCGGAAAATTATAGCGGTTATTTTCGTTTTTATACCGGTTCAAGTAATCTATAGCTTGAGTAAACCATTTCGATTTTTTAGCGGATTTGAAATGCGAAAGAATAAAGACATTGAAAATAAGTGCTGCGAGTTCATTATTATCCAAAAATTCTTCGTTAAAATCCAATAAATGCAGCTTGAAAATAATAGCTTTGGTGTTATATGAACCGCCTGTAATATAAAAATATCCATAACGTCTGTTAATATTGTTATACCCATCGTCAAACAGCCAGTCAACGATGATTTCGACTTTTTCTTTTTCATCGGCTGAAAGAACAGGATACATACCTGCGAACAATAAAAAATCGTGCATGTCAGGCAAAGCGATATGTCCATCTGAGTATAAATTCGGGTCAATAATATATGGCTGCCATTCTTTTTTTACACTTTTCAGTTTCGAGGTGTCAGCATATATATCATAGCGTTTCTGCAGTGTGAAATTATAAAGAATTTCGATGCGTTTTTGCGTGATATGCAAAATTGCAGGATCATTTTGATAACCCAAAAACGGGAGAAAACAACCCAATACTTTTTCATAGTCGCGAAAATGGTAAATCCTGCCGAAACTATGTCCGCTGCAGAATTCTGTTTGTACATGCTCGTTCAAAAAACGCAGGATAAACGTCATACAATCGGCGAATTGAGGAATATCCTTATTCAGTCCAAGTATATAACATTTACCCAAGATGTTTTCCATGCGATAATCGTGGCTTCCGTGGATTGCACCGATATCACCGTCTTTTGCACGTTCTGAAAGACGCGAAATCCATGCCGAAACTTCGTTGTTTTTTAATAATTTTTCTATATTTTTTTCATTTATACCGAAAATATATTGTATGGGAATATCAGCTGTTTCCGATAACCATTGATTGTTCATTTTAATTCCTAAAATAAATATTAATATAATTATACTACTAAACAGTAAAGATGTCAATTTATTTATAAAACAACCATGTTCAACACATTTAATTGTGTTGAACATGGTTTAAGTACTATTTAATTATTGTCTGAAAACTAATTTTTTGCCGCTTTACTTCTTTTTTTACCTGTTGCCATAACTACAATAACACTGAAGAGTGATGTAATCATAATTGCAATCGCTATACCTAAGATGTTGTCGTCGCCTGTTTTCGGAGGCATTGGAGTAATCTGAGGTTTTGGAGTCGGTTCTGCAGGAATTGTAATTACCGGCGGATTAACAGGTATGTCAACATGAGGATTAATCGGCGGATTTGTCGGTACTTCGATATTCGGTATGGTTTGATTCTTAACTATAACGGAAATATCATATGTGCCGGTACTTTCAGGTACACTGATAGTCGCTGTGTTTCCTGTTACTGAACCTACGCCCGATACTTCAAATCCTATTGTTCTTGTCTGGCTCTGTGTATCTTCCTGCAAGTAATATGTCGTACCTGCCTGAAGTCCGCTTACTACTACTTCGCTGCTGTTGGAAAGAAGCGTGTATACTCCGATTTGATTCATATTTTTATCATATAAACGTACTACGAATGGTTTTCCTACATCCGCAAGATAACCGTTTTGATCTGTCAATTGTTTCTTGAGGCGTAATGTCACTTTTCCGTTTTCTTTATAATAGAAGTTATTAAATACAATCGGATCATTGCCGTACGCTACAGTCGCAACTAATTTAGAATTTACGTCTACAACAGTTACAACAACTGTATATATCTTCGTATCGATGTAATATCCTGAACCGCCTTGGCTCGTTTCGCGTATTGTATATGTATGAACTCCCGGTTTTGTATATTCGATTTTGCTGAACGTGATTAAACCGGACGCATTATTTGTGCCTGTTGCAACTACCGTACTGTTTTCGTATACTGCGAACGCAAACTGATTGTTATATAACATTGCGCCGCCGAGTTTTTTTGTTCCGGTAAGTAATACTTCAGTCGGTTCAACTTTATAACTGTTATTAAATGTTAATTCAACTGCAGAAGTTTCGCCGTTCTTTGTAATAGTTACTCTCTTTTCAAGTACATTGTTCGCATTTTTCGTTACTATTACAGCTATTATATAGTAACTGTTATCGTATGTATAACCCGGCACATTGCCTGTTACTTCATTTACCATGAATACGAACGTACCTTCTTCTAAGAACCTGATAGTTCCGAAGTTGAATGTTCCGTTGGCAAGAACAGGAACTGTATGAGGTAATACGCCGTTATTACTGCTGTAGACATAACGTGCTGCGTCATTATTTGCACCGTTGGCAAGATTGAAATTGAATTGACCTGCTGTTATATCGGCGTTTGTTTTATCTCCGGTCAATGTTTTTCTTCCGTCTAAAGTGAAAGTCATTTCCGTCGGATTGTTATATCTGTTTACAAATTCGATAGCTGTTACAGGTTCGTTGTTGATAAAGTATGTTACTATTTTTGACAATGTGTTGTCTTTTTCAAGTTTTACCGCTACATTGATAGTAAATCTCGTATTATCGTAAGTGAAACCTGTGAGACCGCCGTTGGTTTCAACTACATCGAACTTGAATGTTCCCACGTTAGTAAACGTTAATTTACCGAATTGGAACGTTTCGCCCGCTTTTACCGATACAGAGTCAGTCATTATGCCGTCATATGTATATCTGCTTGTATCATTGGTTGTATGCGCAGATAAAACAAAGCTGAATAAAGTCGATGAAATGTCAGCAATAGGTCTGTCACCTATGAGTCTCTTTGAACCTTCAGGAATGTAGTCAACAGGAGTCGGATTTGTAAAGGTATTGGCAAAACTTACTCCCTGAGCTGCTGTTTCATCTTTTTTATACGTTATAGCCGTTACGAGTTCGTTTTCGCTGTTTTTGGTAACGACTACTTTTACTTCGATCTGACCTTTATCGTAATCATAACCGATAACATCATCATTATCAGGAATTTCAACACTTCTGTCTATTTCATTTATATAGAAATAGTATGTGCCGATTTCCGTGAATTCTATTATATCAAAAGTAAAAGTTCCGTTAGCTAATACGTCAACTGTATGAGGCAATACTCCGTTGTTACCTTTGTAAGAATAGTAATTGCTCATAGATTGACCGGGGATTGTATTTACTGAAAGAGTAAATCTGAAATCACCTGCATGTATATCAGCATTGGTTCTGTCGCCGGTAAGTGTTTTTGTGCCGTTTGGTGTAAAGTTTACCGGTTTTGGATTTTTATAATCGTTTACAAATTCAACAGCGTCTTTTGCTTCGCCGTTTATAGCATATGTTACCACTTTTGATAACTCGTTGGTACGTTCAAGGCTGACTACAACGGTTATGGTATAGGTTCTGTTATCATAAGTATAACCTGTGATACCGCCGTTTGTTTCGACTACATTGAATTTAAATGTACCTACGTTATTAAATGTTATTTTACTGAAATCGAATGTTTCTCCTGATTTTGCTGATGCTGAATTCTTTGCAACGTCTTCAAAATCGTAAATGCTTGAATCATTGGAAGCATCTTCTGTTAAAACAAAATTGAATAAATCATCGGAAATGTCAGCTACAGGACTATCTCCCGTGCGTCTCTTTGAGCCGTTCGGAGTAAAATCAATCGGCTTCGGATTTTCAAAACTATTTTCAAAAGCTATTCCGTTTGCTGTTGCACTGTCTTTTTTATAAGTTATTTCCGTTACGAGTTGGTTGTCACGGTTTTTAGTTACTACAACTTTTATTTCGATTGTGCTGTCGTCGTATGTATAACCGGTAACATCGCTGTTTACTTCGTTAACGTAGAAAATATATTCGCCGACATCTGTGAATTGTATTGTTTTGAAACTGAAAGCGCCTGTGCCTGCCGTTACATTAACTGTATCGGATAATGCTCCGCTGCTTCCGTTATATGTGTAAAACGCTTTATTGTTTGTCGATTTTTCTGTAAGAGTAAACTTGAATTGTCCTGCTTGAATATCTGAAGTACTCTTGTCGCCGATAAGTGTTTTATTACCGTTCGGTGTGAATTCAACTGGGTCGGGATTTGTATATACATTGACAAATTCAGCTTTATCAATTGTATCACCGTTCTTTGTATATGTTACAGAAGCTACACGGAGTGTATTCCCTGCAATTTTTTCGACAACTATTGTCAGTGTCACGGGATTTACATCATATTCAAAACCTGTAACATTTCCGTTAATTTCAGAAAGTATGAAGTTATATGTGCCTTCTCTTATGAAATTAAATTCTTGGAAATTAATTGCACCGCCTGCAACTGTGGTCAGTGTTTGAGGCAGAGATAAACCTGAACCGTATGTGTAATTTGCCGTAACAGTATCTGCACCTTCTGCAAGAGTGAAACTAAATTGACCTGCTGTGATATTTCTTGTTTCCAAATCTCCTGTGAGTGATTTCGTTCCGTTCGGAGTTACTGAAATCGGAGCAGGATGTGAATAACTGTTTGCAAAAACAATTCCTGTTACCGCACCGCTGTTCTTTTCATATACAGCAGTTGCCGAAAGGCTGTTATCTGCACCTTTTACTACCGTTACGGTCATTGTTATCGGGTTATTATCATATGTATAACCGATTTCTGAACCTTGAATTTCAGATATACGGAATGTGTATACACCGTCTTTTGTAAACGTAAATTCACCGAAACTGAATGTTCCGTTGCCTGCCGATGTAAATACGGTATGAGGTAATAATCCGCCGTTAGCGCTGTAAGCAAATTCGTTTGTATCACCTGATACATATTCAAGTTTAAAACTGAATTGATTTGCTTTAATATCAGCGTTTGTCTTATCTCCGCCCGTAAGATTTTTTGTACCTGCGGGAATAAAATTAGTCGGATTCGGTTTTGTATAAGTATTATTGAAAACGATTCCCGATTGATTGCCGGTTATGTTTTCTTTAGTGTAAACAGGAGTTGCAACGAGGTTATTATTTGTAGTATTTAAAGTTACATTAACTGTCAATGTTACTTTATTGGAATCATAAGTGTAACCCGTTATATTTCCGTTTACTTCAGCTATTTCAAAGACATATGTACCTGCTTTTGTGAAAGTCAATTCACCAAAACTGAATGTACCGCCCGCTATTGTACCTACTTCATCACCCAATGTGCCGTTGTAGGAATAACCGCCTGCTACAGCAGATGTTTCAGTCATTTTAAATTTAAACTGATCTGCAGTGATATCAGAGTTTGCTTTACCGCCGCCTGTAAGGTTTTTTGTACCCGATGGGGTTAATTTCACCGAAGACGGTTCAGTATAAGTATTGTTGAACTTAATTGAAGTTTGAGTTTCGGCTGTGTTTTCTTTTGCATAACTCACATTTGTAACAAGTCTATTATCGTCGTTTAAAGTTACTGTAACAGTCATTGTTACTTTATTGGCATCATATGTATAGCCTGCAGCTCCGCTGTTTACTTCGGCTATTTCAAAGACATATGTACCTGCTTTTGTGAAAGTCAATTCACCAAAACTGAATGTACCGCCTGCTGTTGTACCTACTTCATCACCCAACGTGCCGTTGTAGGAATAACCGCTTGCAGGAGTTGCCGATTTTTCGGTCATCTTAAATTTAAACTGATTTGCTGCGATATCAGAATTTGTTTTGCCGCCGCCTGTAAGGTTTTTTGTACCCGTTGGGGTTAATTTCGCCGAAGACGGTTCTGCGTAAATATTATTGAATTTAATTGTAGTTTGAGTTTCGGCTGTGTTTTCTTTTGCATAACTCACATTTGTAACAAGGGTATTATTTGTAGTATTTAAAGTTACATTAACAGTCATTGTTACTTTATTGGCATCATATGTATAGCCTGCAGCTCCGCTGTTTACTTCGGCTATTTCAAAGACATATGTACCTATTTTTGTGAAAGTCAATTCACCAAAACTGAATGTACCGCCTGCTATTGTGCCTACTTCTGCACCCAAAGTGCCGTTGTAGGAATAGCCGTCTGCAGAATTTGCTGATTTTTCGGTCATTGTAAATTTAAACTGATTTGCTGCGATATCAGAATTTGTTTTGCCGCCGCCTGTAAGAGTTTTATTTCCTGACGGTGTAAGTTTTGCCGGTGTCGGTTGTGTATAAGTATTATTAAATTTAAAATTTGTCGAATAACGGTAAATACCTCCGTCACTGTTGACAAGTGTTCCGCGTTCCGCTGCTGCAGCTCCGGCTGTTTCTTCGAAATTTACACTGACAATTACTAAGTTATCACCTTGTTTCGTAACTTCTATATCCATTCTGATAACTTTAGTATCATATGTATAACCTGCTGCACCGCCGTTTGTTTCAGTAATATTAAAAGAATATATACCGGCTTTTGTGAAAGTGAAGGTACCGATATTCAATACGCCGCTTGCATTATGTGAAATCGATTGAGGTAAAGCTCCGCCGCTGTATGTATAAGTTGTAGCAGTTCCCGAAACCGCAGCTATGTTGAAATTGAATTGATCTGCAATAAGAGTACTGCCTGTAAGGACTTTTTCAATCAATGCAGAGAATTTAACTGCAGTCGGATCGGGTTCTGTGTAGGTATTGGCGAAAGTGATTCCGCCTGCCGTGGATCCGCCTTTTTTATATGTAACGGCTGTGGACAATTTATTGTCCGAACCTTTTGTTACTACTACCGTCATTTCCACAACGCCGGAGTCATATGTATAATTCGGAACGCCAAGATTTTTTTCCGTTATGCTGAATATATATGTTCCTTCTTTTGTGAAAGTGAATTCACCAAAGTTTATTGCACCGCCTGTTGCTGTACCCGCTGCTACTCCGATAGTTTGAGGCAATGCAGAGCCGTAGGTATAACCGCTTGCTACAGAAGCAGATACCTGAGCTAAGGTAAATTCAAACTGGCCTGCGGTGATATTCGCATTTGTCTTATCGCCGCCTGTTAAAGTTTTGTTACCTGATGGGGTAAATTTAACCGGCGTGGGTGTTGAACTGAATATATTTGCGAAATTAATTGAACCTGTCGCAGCACCGTTCTTTGAATAAGTTGCGGTTGCTGTTAATGAAGAGTTCACTACTACAGTGATTGTTACAGGCTTGTTATCATATGTAATACCTGAAACGGATTCGTTAACTTCGTTAACTGTGAATTTATATGTACCCGCTTGGTTAAATGTAAATGTTCCGAAGTTGAAAGCGCCGCCTGTTGCTGTTTTCACCGTGTGAGGCAATGTGCCGCTGTATGTGTAGTTTTCCGTTACATTACTCGCATCGGCAGTAAGCGTGAAACTAAATTCGTCAGCGTTTACAGTTGTTTTGTCGCCCGAAATTGTTTTTACGCCGTTTGGAGTATATGTTCCGGGAACGGGTCTTTTAAAATTATTTGTAAATTCTGCTGAAGCTTTTGAGTTTGCAGCAATGGCGTTTGTTGTAAACGTCGCAGTAGAAGTACTTCCTGTACCTGTTGTTGTTGCGATTGCCGTTAATTCAAATCCGTTCGGAACGGTTTCAACAACTTTATATGTTCCTGGAACTACGATAAAAGTCGCAGTTTGATTAGCTTTTAATGCAAATTCGCCGTTAGAATTTGTAGTATATGTTGTTGAATCGCCTATGATTTTATATTTTATTCCGCTTAAAGCTGTACCGCTGTTATTGGTCAGCTTAAACGTAAATGAAGTATCGGGAACTGCCGCACCTTCATATGCTGTAACTCTTTTTGTTATTTCAATTGAAGCAGCAGGAATACGCACGCCGACTCTTTCAGGTTCTGCGTATATACGAATAACGCCAATAGAATATCCATAACCGAAACTGCTCCATGCAACCTGATCTATATCAGCACCTGTTCCGATTACACAGTCATATGAAACTGCTATTTTGCTGCCGGTTGGTATTGTATAACCGTCGTTGAAGACGATTCTTATTGTGTCATGCGATGTAGGAGAAACCGTGGAAGACCAGCCTGAACCGCCGCCTGTCCAGTCAGTTTCGGATAATGATCCCGTATTTGCACGATAACTTACCGTGTAATTGCTCGGATTTACAGTTGTCGGACTACCTGCCGAATCGTATAATGTTACTACGACATTCGGAGTGGCATCAAAATTCACAGGGAATTCAGATTCACGAGAAACTTCGCGGTTTACGACACCTTTGTCTCCGATGCGAGGTAATTCGTCAATCAATACTAATTTATCAACTGTACCGCTCGCTGCAATACTCTTAACATTGAGCGTATATCGGACTTTATCTCCTACGCCGCTTGCATAAATGGAGTTATTGCTTGCGTCATTGCCTATACCTGTAAGACCGGCATATGATGAAGAACCGGTATTTTTAATTTCTTTGTATGATATTGTACCGTAT
>JGI994J12354_10004643_pt1 | contig 12231 bp, 12 predicted proteins | sample IntmicLarv3ML3BL_FD_12354 | JGI IMG/M metagenome (IMG submission 12354) | reverse complement strand
CGGGCGGACGGAAACGTCCGCCCGGCCACTGTGAGGCAAGGACTTAGGAGACCGGCTTGATATTCAAGTAATTGAAAGTGGAGCCGCTGTAGAACCAGGTGCCGCCATTTTTCGGGTTTTGCACAAGTCCGCTCCAGCGGTCGCTGCGGTAGGCCTGAATGTTGCTGTCGTAGATGAGAACATTGAAGGGGAGGTCTTCATAGAGAATCTTTTGCAGCTCAATAAACAGCGCGTTGCGCGCGCCGGTGTCAAAGGTGGTACGCAGCTGTGACACCAGTGCATCGTATTCGGGGTTGGAATATCCGGGCTCGTTGAGGTTGCCGATTTGGTCGGTGGTGAGGATGCCGAAGCCGCCGCTGAAATTGTCGCTGCCCCAGCCCCAGATGAACATGTCATAGTCCATCTCGTAGATTTTGTCGGTCAAAAGGCCGCTGTCCATGCTCTCAAGATTGATTTTGATGCCCAGCTCGGCGCAGCCCTCGGCCACAATTTGGCCAGATTTGACATAGTTGACGCGGTCGCCGATGACGAACAGCCGGAACTCCAGGGGCTGGCCGTCCTTCTCGCGCACGCCGTCGCCGTCGGTGTCCACATAGCCGTTGGCCTCAAGCAGGGCGGCCCCCTTCTCGGGGCTGTAAAGGCGCTTTTCCGGGGGATTATAATACCCTGGGTTACTGGGGTTGACGATGGTCGATTCGCAGGCGATGCCGGCCCCGCCATAGGCCATGCCGATGATTTTCTCCTTGTCGGTGCCGTATTCGATGGCCTGGCGGATGATTTTATCCAGCAGCAGCGGATTGCCGCCGCTCTCTGGGTCTTGGTAACAATTGTAGGCAACCTGCTCAAAGCCGGGGAGCTCGCCCGCGATGGCCTCGATGTTTTTATCTGCCTGAAGCTGTGCCAGCTGGGCGGCGTTGAGGTTGCACGCGCCGTCGAGCTCGCCGATAATCACGGCCTGTGCCATGGAATCGGCATTCTCATAGGTGACAAAGACGATGGCGTCCAGCGCGCTCTTTTGGCCATAATAGTCATCATTGCGCTCGAGCCGGACAAAATTGTCGCCGGTGGAGCCCAGTTTAAATGGGCCGCTGCCAATCATGGCCTCGTTGGCCCAGGTCTCAAGCGCGTCCGCCGGAATGGCCTCCAGAATGTGCTTGGGCATAATGGGTGTTGACAGGCGGCCGATGCCGGGCACCGGCTCTCCTGTGGTGATGACGACGGTTTTGGCGTCGGGGCATTCGATGGATACAATGTCGGTCAGGGCATCGCCGTAGAGATATCCCAAGCCGGTGTCCATCATAAGCTCCATGGTGTACTGGACATCGGCTGAGGTTAGCGGCTTGCCATCGTGGAACTTGACCCCATCGTGGAGGGTGAAGGTCCAGGTCAGCTGGTCGGCGCTCACCTGAACATCCTTGGCCAGAGAGGGCTTGGGCTCGAGGTTTTCATCATAGCGCATGAGGGAATCATAGACCAGGTAGATCATCTCCATGGTGTTCATCATCCAGGTGGTCAGCGGGCTGAGGGTGTCCAGCTCGGCCGTGGTACCGATGGTGAAAACCAGCTCCTTATCCTCGCCCCCCGCGCCCACAGGCGCGTTGGCACAGCCGGCCAACAGAGCACCGGAAAAGGCGAGGGCCAGCAGGAGCGCCAAGAAGCGTGTCGCTTTGGACATATTATTTTCTCCTCCCAATTTGTTTACAGTACGCCGCTTTCGAGCAGGGTGAATGTCTTTTCATTGGCATCAACCCGGGCGCGCACGCCCAGGGGCAATGTGGCGATATCATCGGCATGGCCCAGAGGCAAGCCGTAGAGCACCGGATAGGGGGCCTTGGCGAAGTAATCATTGAGGACATCCTCCAGGCTGGTGTCAACATAATAGCCCGGCTCAAAGCGGTTTGGCGCAACATCGACACACTCGCCGATGATGAGCCCGGCCAGGTTATCAAGCTTTCCGGCATTTTGCAAATGGCACAGCATATGATCCACCGTCCACGGCTCGGCATCGACTTCCTCCAAAAGGAGCACCCGGCCGTCGGTTTCAATCTCGAAGGGGGTGCCCAGGCTGCTGCACACCAAGGTCATGTTTCCCCCCACCAAAAGGCCCTCTCCCACCCCTCGGGCTACTGGATTGAGCCATTTCTTTGGGTTGGCCAGCGGAATGCCGCCAAGGGGCTCAACCTCGGCCAGTGCTTTTAAAAATTGCTCCTTGGTATAGTCGGTGAGGGCCTCGCTGTTAAACCGGGCCGCTCCCGGGCCGTGGAAGGTGACCACGCCGGCCAGCCGGTGGATGGCCAGATGCAGGGAGGTGATGTCGCTAAAGCCGGTGAAGATTTTCGGGCAGGCACCGACCGCGTCAAAATCAATGTGCCGAACCATCTGGGCCGAGCCGTAGCCTCCCTGAGTTGAAAAGACGGCATCCACCGTGTCATCGCGGAACATGGCGTTAAAATCGGCCGCGCGGTCAGCGGCGGAGGCCGCCGTAAAGCCCTTGGTGCGATTGACGTTGGGGCCAAGCTTGATTTTGTATCCCATCGCCTCCAGGGTCTCTGTTGCCCGAACGATATCGCTGGGCTGGAAAGAGGGACTGGCCGGGGAGATAATGCCCACGGTATCCCCTTTTTTCAGGTGCGGTGGTTTTTTCATTCTATCGCCTCCAAGCTGCGCAAATCGGCACGCATATTGTGGATGTTTTGCTATTACCACCAGTGTACGCCTGCACAAAAATACTGTCAAGCACAAAATACATTTTGTTTAAACTGACCAAATTGTTAAGCTTTTAGTTCGGATAATACATGCTGCCGGAAGGGTGAATGATCTCGAAGATGAGGCGCTTGATACTTCCGTGAAGGCCACAGATTATGGGGGAAAATAATGTGAGGCTTTACGGTACAGACTTCGGCCTTGAGGCCATAGATGGCCAAATGGCTGCCACGATGATTGCGAAAAGCAATGCCTGACAGAAGCTTATGCTTTCTGTCAGGCATTTTTGCGGTTGAGGCTGTCAGCCTATCTTGTAATGTTTGAAAAGAATAAAGTCACGCCAAAGACCTGCATCCGGCACAAAAAATATCCATTCGATGCCCCGCCCAGCCTATTCCTTCGGCTTCTTCATATAGCTTGCAAAGAACCCCAGAATGCAGGCGAGGGCCCCGGCCATGCTGGCCGGCTTGGAGAGGATGCTCTTCACAGTGGCGGCCAGCTGCCCATTGAGGGTGACAATGGAAAACAGCTGCGACAAAACCAGGCAAACCGCCAGGGTGAAGCAGACAATCACGCCCACCAAAAAGATGTTGTTCATCACTTTTCTCGCAGAACCCATAAGGCACCTCCTAGCCGTTGATGAGGGGAAGAATCCCCATTGCGATGAGCGATGCGATGATAACCGTTGGGATGACGTAGTGCAAAATCATGGGCTTGAAGGTGACGCTGACATCCTCGACCTCGGCAATGCCGCACGAGATGAAGATGGGCGCGGCGCTGGGGGGCGAGGCCCCCTCGGTGGAGACAAAGACCAGGAAGGCCACAACGGCGGCGATGGGGCTGACGCCGACGCCCACCATGGCCGCGAAGGCCACGGGGCCGAGACCGACGGTGGCTGCGGTGGCGCTCAGGGGCCCGGCCACCAGCACGACGATGACGCCCACGGCCAGCACCATGAGGATGGGCGGCATATTGAGGCTTTCGAGCAGTACCTGAAGGTCGTCGCCAAACCCGGCCGAGGTCAGGGCCACACTGCCGGCCAGGGCAAAGATGCCGGCCGCGCCGCTGGCCACGCAGGTCTTTTGCACCGACAGCAGCAGCTCCTTCCACTGGGGCAGGCTTTTGGGCAGCATGCTCCTGCCCTCAATGAGGCAGATGAGGGTGATGAGCACCGGCACCCAGATGATGATGTTGATGGCCCCCGCGCCCGTTTCACCGAAGGACTCTGCCGCCTTGAGGGCGCCGGACAGCGGCCCGATGATGAGGGAGAGCGGTACCAAAATCCCCAGCAGCAACAGCAGCGAGCTGCCGCCATGCTTCAGCGAGGTTTTCAGGGAGTCAATTTGGTCTGAGGGCAAAGCCGGAATCTTGTATTTCCAAACATAGTAGCGCACCAGAATCATCCGATACAAAAGGCACCAAAGCCCGCCGCACAGCAGCGGAATGTAAAGGCTGCTGGCCGTGACATATTGGGCCACCGTGGCCGAGCCAAGCATGAGCAGCATGGAGGATGACGCCGGCAGACAGATGCCCAGCCCGGCGTTGCCCGAGTTCATGACAGCCGCCGTCTCCTTGGGCCAGCCGGTTTGGACGAGCCACGGCACCGTGATGGTGCCCACCGTGGCGGCGTTCCCCGTGCCCGAGCCCGAGGCCAGGCCGAACAGGGCGCTGGCGCAGGAGGAGACATAGGCCGGGCCGCCCCGCACCCGGCCCAGAATCGAGTTGAGGATGTTGACCAGCCGCTGGAAAATGCCGGTCTTCGACATGATGGTCGACATAATTAAAAAGAGCATGATGGCCAAAATGATGTCACTCTGCATGGCACCCACCAGGCCCCGCACAAAAGCCATGGGCGCGTTGGCGCCGTTGAAGGCCGCCGCGATGAGCAGGCCGATGGCCATGGCCTCGGCGATATGGCGCTTGACCGCCACATTCCAAATGATGACAAAGGCGATGTAGACCACAAAGGCCCAGACGCCGATTCCGATATGCATGGCAATACCTCCCGAATCTACTATAAATATGCCCTAGAAGGGGATTTCCAGCAGGGTCAGCGGTGCTGCCTGCTGGGCGCCGTAGGTGTCCCGCTCGCCGAAGCTGCCCGAATCCTTGGGGCGGATGATGGTGGCTTTGAAGGCGTTGGCCGCATCGAACCAGACAAAGGTGACCAGCTTGTCTCTTTCAATGCTGTAAAGCTGGCAGAAGCGCTCTTCGGTTAAAAACCCGCTGTCGCGCACCTTGCGGTAGGTTTCGGTGTCATTGAAGATGACATCGAAGGTCAGCTCAAAGGGCCCGGAGTTTTTGCTGCGGATGATGCTGGATACATCGTTGAGGGTTGGCATGGGTGCGTCCTCCTAACCTATAGTATGATATTCGGTGGTGAAAAAGGCAATGGGGTCATCTAAGGCCACCAGGTGGTAGACATTGAACTGATAAGTGGCACCCACCGCAAAATCCGAGGGGGCAAAGGGGAAGGCCAGATTACCCGCCGTCGATTTCCGGCCCTCGTAAGGGCCGTGCATCATCCCGGCCCGCACCTTGGAGCAGATGGCCGAGGCCAGTTCCTGGGTGGGGGCGACGATTTCGCCCACCACGCACAGCTCGTGGGATGTGACCGTCTTGATGGGCTCGCGCTCGCCCATGACGCCATCCTTGCCGTAGACCTTGAGGTCGATGTGATAGAGGCTGCTGTCCAGCCCAATGGAGGCCGCCGTCTGGTCGGCCATATAGTGTCCGATGGCTATCAGCTGGTCGATGGCCCCGACGGCGATGGGGTCGCGCACTGCTCCGATGAAGATGGCGCGGTATCCGGCCAGCTTGGCCCCCTCCAGCTTGACGCGGTAGGTCTCATCCGGGATGAAGCGGCTTCCCCGGATGCGCACGGCGTTGTGGGGCAGCTGCTCGAAGGTGCTGTCCGCCAGGTTGAGCACGCCCCCCGGCCCGGCCAGCAGGAAGGGGTGGGATTTTTCGTAGAGGGTGTGTGCCGCCACCGACAGTGGCGTCGCCATCTTGTCCGGGAAGAGGCTCTGGATGACCAGGGATTCATCGGTGACAAGGCCCAAAATCGGGCCGTTGCCGCCAGGGATGGTGCACAGGGTTCCGCACTCGATGATTTTGCCCATGTGATAGGCCAGGCCGAGATTTTCGATGCCGTTGTGGACACAGGCGGCCACCGCCATGGCCGGATCGTAGGAGCGCCCGGCGATGATGAGGTCGACCCTCTGCTCAAGGGCCTCCAAGTAGGGCTCGTGCCCCATCTGTGCCACAATTTCTGTGGCTAAGTCGATTTCGCTGCCGGTCAGCTGGGGCACGCCGGTCATGGGAGTGATGGCCCCGGCGGCCAGTTTTTCCTTGAGCCACCCTTTGTCGGCGGTGGCGTTAATGACGGCCACCCGCAACTTCCAGCCTTTCGCTTTGGCCAGCTCCTCCACCGCCTCTAGGGTCCAACGGATATGGGGCAGCCCGCCCGAGCCGCCTGCCGAGCCGACGATGACAGGAATCCGGGCGGCCAGACCGGCGGTCAGCATGACATCCAAATCCTGCATAGTGGCCATCTTGCTGACAATACCGACCCCGGCCCCCAGCTTATGGGGCCCGGCATCGGTGGAGCCGGCATCGGCCACAATGGCGTGGGGCTTCATGGCCATCCCGGCGGCAAAGGCCGCCTTGTCGATGTTGTAGCCCATCATGCCGGTGGGGGCCAGTATGCGCACTTCCTTCATAGATTCATCCCTCACATTCTCCCAAGCACAGGTTGACGAATTGATACCGGTAGTTTACACTGGGAGTAACGTAGAGTAAAATACAGCTTTCCATATTGAAAGCATAGAGAAAACCTTATGAGGTGGCGCCCATGACAGACCGTCAGCTTCGCTATCTGGTGGCCCTGGCCGACGAGGGGAACATGACGGCCGCGGCCCAGCGGCTGTTTATCAGCCAGCCATCCTTGAGTTATCTGCTGGCCCATGTGGAAAAGGAGCTGGGCGTTGTGCTCTTCAACCGCGACACCAATCCGCTCTCGCTGACCGATGCCGGAGAGCGGTATATCGAGGCTGCGCGCAAAATCCTGGGGCTGCAGCGCGGGATGATGAACGCGCTGGAGGACATTAAAAAAGGCAGCCATGGCAGGCTGCAAATCGGGTGCGGGGCGCAGGTTTCGGCCTTCCTGCTGCCCAAGATTCTACCCGGCTTTATCCGGGAATACCCCGGCGTGGCGCTCAAGCTGGTGGAGGAGAGCCACGCCCTGCTGTGCGACAAGCTGGACACCGGGGAGCTCGACCTCATCATTGTCAACCGCCCGGCAACCGGCCTGCAAACCGAGTCGGTGCTGCTCAGCCAGGAGGAATTGGTGCTCATGGCCCCGAGCGCCTTCATGGGCGAGGGGCGCGAGGAGGAGGGCAAGCGCTTCCCGGTGATTGCCGCCGAGAGCCTGGCCGAGCTGCCCTTCGTTTTGCCCAAAAAGAGCTCTAACATGCGCATGATGATTGACGGACTGTTTTCCGAGCTGAAAATGACGCCCCACATCATCTTTGAGACGAGCAGCATCAGCACCTGTGTCTCCATGGTGGAGAGCGCCATCGGCTTCACCATGTATCCCCATTCGTCGCTGACAGCGGGCAGCCGCAAGGTCAAGCGCTACAGCCTCCCTGGTGAACATAGACGAAGTCTCTCGATTTATTTTAGGAAGAATAGCTATATGCCGCACTTTGCGAGCGGATTTATTCAAATGTGCAGCGACCTTTTTAAGTATGGGGTGGCGAGCGGATGAAAGTAACCGCGCTCGTCTTGGGTGTAGCCATAGCACACGCGGTTTGCCAGCTTGGAGATGCCATTGCGGAAGGAGTCGCGCAGGCCAGCGGTGATGAGCGCAGATTTGTCATTATCCAAGTTAATCACCTTAAAAAGAAAGCAGGCAACAGCAATGCTGTTGCCTACACATGATGATTGCACTTTTTATAGAGAGAGCTGCCTGACAGAAGCTTACGCTTTCTGTCAGGCATTCTTATGGTTGATTCTGTCAACCTATCTTGTTATGCTTGAAAGGAATAAATTCATGGGCGGGCCATACCTTTTCTCCAAGCGCCGCGTTCATGGGAAGAACCGCTCCAATCTCTGCTGATACGCCAGCAACGCGCGCTTAAGCTCTTCCAAAAGCAGCTCCCAGCCGTCACGCCTGAAGAAAGCCACAGCCACACACGCCGCTATTTTACCCCGGGCCCCGAATATGGGAATCCCAACCGCAATGATATCAATGCCTTGCTCATCCACACTGAGGCAATAGCCCTGCCTGCGGATAGTATCATACTCCGCAAGCAGCTCTTCCCGCGTTGTCAGGGTATTCGGCAGTGTTTTTTCAAAGGGGGCGGCCTCGAGAATCTTGTCGATACACTCTTGCGGCTGATAGGCAGTGAGGCACTTTCCATAGCAGCCCTTGTTGGGCGGGAAATACCGCCCGGGCAGATCGTTAAGCTTCATCGGCTGGTGAACTTCAACTTCGAACAGGGAAATAATTTTGTCGCCATCTCTCACAGCCATGCCGACCGACTCCTTTGTTTCCTCCGAAAGCTCTACTAGGAGATCGTGAACTTGAGTCAGGTAGCTGTCATTTTGCAGATAGCGTTGACCGATATGATACATACCCAGGCCTACGCGGTAGAGATCATTCTGCGGGTCGAGGCTTACGAGGTCGTGGCTCTTAAGGACTTGGAGAATACGATAAACGGACGACCGGTTAAGCTGTAATATATTGGCAAGATCCATCACTTTGTATGCGCATGGCGGCTGACTCAGCTGCTCCAACAATAAAATTGCCTTTTCGATGCTGGATAGGGTATGCTCCCGCATAGGTACCTCCATGTGAACTCGATTGGTACATATTATATCAAATCCTCCAATCAAGTGCAACCACTCCGGATTAAAAACGGTGGCGTGCCGCGCGGCAGGTCATACCCAATCGTGTACCGTGCCGCCGACCAGGGTCTTGAGAACCCTCATGTTCTGGATATCCTCGGCGGGGGTGTTGAAAATATCACCCTCAATGATCGTAATATCGGCGCATTTTCCCACCGCCAATGAACCACGTTCAGCCTCTTCGAAGCCAATATAGGCAGCATTCACCGTGAATAGTTTGATGGCCTCGTACAGGCTGAGCCGCTGCTCGGGCTGTGAATGAACCAGGCAGGCCGTAATCCCGAACAATGGCGCAATGGGCGTGATATTACTGTCTGACCCGCCCGCCATGACAAGCCCCGCTTCGGCAATTGTGCGGAAAGGATACCCGCGTCGCACCCGTTGGGGGCCGAGGCGCAGTGCCATCATGCCGTGCGTCAGGCAGTCGAAACTGGGCTGCACGGAGATGGCGACGCCCAGTCTGGCAGCCCTGGCAATTTGATCGTAGGTGGGCAAGGTGAAATGCTCGAAACGATGGCGGTGATCTTTACGCGGGTACCGCTCGAGCGCTTTTTCGTAGGCGCACATCAACATCCCAATGGCCCGGTCTCCAATGGTATGCATGGCAATCTGCATAAATTAATTTGTACGGGCAAGGGCTTTTTAGCGCTAACGCCGCTTCCTATTTGGTACGGTGCGATAGCCCTCGCCGGATGCTTTCATTTCTGTGCCGGTTTTCATAGTGGGCCAGCCAACTCATAGCGTAAAATCAGTAACGTATTTTGATGTGGCCATATTTCATTTTATCCATGCTCAAGGTCGTAGAACCGTTTTTCGGGAAAGCCTTCCATTCGGGGCGGTTTTCGTATAAAATAGGGGTGGAAAACGACATCAACTAGGAGAGACCCCCATGAAAAAGATACTCATGCTGACCACCGGAGGCACCATTGCCAGTGTGGCTTCGGAGGAGGGCCTGACCCCTCTGGGCTGCGACGAGATTTTGCGCCATCTGGGCGACAACGCCGGCGCCTTTGACCTGACCGTGCGCGAGCTTTATACCCTGGACAGCACCAATATCCAGCCCGAGGAGTGGAAGGTGATTGCCGCCGAAATTTTCGCGGGCTTTGCCCTCTACGACGGCATTGTGGTGACCCACGGCACCGACACCATGGCCTACACGGCCTCCATGATGACCTTCATGCTGGAAAACCCGCCCATTCCAGTGGTGTTCACCGGCTCGCAGGTGCCCATCTCCGAGGCCTTGACGGACGCCGTCTCCAACCTGCGCTGCGCCTTCGCCATGGCTGCGTCCGGGCGTGCGGGCATCTTTGTGGCCTTCGACCGCAAGATTATTTTAGGCTGCCGGGCCGTCAAGGTTAAGACGACGGCCTTCGACGCCTTCGAGAGCGTCAACCTGCCCTACGCTGCCATCATCGACGCCAAGGGCTTACAGCTCAACGAGGCCGTGCTGCCCAAAATCACCGGCGAGCCGAGGCTCGACACCGACATGGACAGCGATGTCTTCCTCCTCAAGCTGACGCCGGGCAGCAACCCGCGCATCATCGATTTTTTGGTGGATCACGGCTATCGCGGCATTGTCATCGAGGCCTTTGGGGCCGGCGGCATTCAGTTTGTGCGGCGGGATTTTGTGGCCAAGCTGGCCCTGGCCGAGAAGAACGGCGTCTCAGTGGTGGTGGTCAGCCAGTGCCTTTACGAGAGCTCGGACCTCAACATCTATCAGGTGGGGCAGAAGGCCTTGCGCCAGGGCGCCATCGAGGGGGTCGACATGACCACTGAGTCAGCGGTCACCAAGCTCATGTGGATTTTGGGCAACACCCGCGACCCCAAGGCGGTGCGTGCCTTCTTCGAGCGCAGTGTGGCCGGGGAGATTCAGGTGGTATAGTGTGGGTTTCGCCTACGGCGACAAACCCCTTGAAGTTGCTGCACAACTTCGGTGTGGGTTTCGCTTACGGCGACAAACCCCTTGAAGTTGCTGCACAACTTCGGTGTGGGTTTCGCCTACGGCGACAAACCCCTTGAAGTTGCTACGCAACTTCGGTGTGGGTTTCGCAATGACAGATGCGCAAGGCGGCGTGCCGGGGCCGTCACGCCCTGCGAAAGGACAAGTGCACCCGCAAAACCAGGCGGAAATTGTACGATTGTGCAATTCCGCCTTTAATTTTTATCTTTTTTTTGAAAAAGATGTGTTTTTTGCACAGCTTTTGCGGCAGAGGGCTGAAGGCTCAAAGAGTTTGCGAAACAGTCCTTTCTTCCGCTGTTCTCTTGGCAAATAGATTAAAAAGTTGCAGAAATAGTTGATTATATTGGCCATTCCGAAACTTTTTTGCCATTTGACAAGGGGGCTGTGCGGTGGTATAGTAGGGGCAATCTAGGAAAATGAAAAATATTGTTCGGGTGGTAATTGACATGAAAATAATTTTTCATTTCTGCCATGGCCGCTATTAAATCGGGCGCGGTCGACATGACCTCGGGGCCAAGCCTGCCCCTGATTTTGCGTTTTTCGCTGCCCATTTTGCTGGGCAGCTTGTTCCAGCAGCTTTACACCGTGGTGGACGGCATGGTGGTGGGCCGACAGGTGGGCACCGAGGCCCTGGCCGCCGTGGGTGTCGGCTTCCCAATCACCTACATGCTCACCTCGATTTTTCTCGGCCTGGGCCTGGGGGCCTCGGTGCTGGTGAGCCAGCACTTCGGGCGGCGGGACATGGAGGGCGTGCGCCGGGTGGTGGGCAGCATGAATGCCTTCCTGCTCATCAGCGCCGTGCCGCTGACCCTCTTCGGCATCCTGACGGCCGGACCCTTCCTCCGGCTGCTGGGCACCGACGCCGTGCTTTTTGACGATGCGAAGCTCTACATGATCATCTATTATCTGGGGCTGCTGCCGCAGTTCGGCTACAATGTCAACGCCAGCGTGCTTCAGGGCATTGGCGACAGCCAGACGCCGCTGGTCATCCTCATCGCCTCCAGTGTGCTGCACATTGTGCTGGCGGTGCTGCTGGCTGTCGTCTTGCCCCTGGGCGTGGCCGGGGTGGCATGGTCAACGGTGCTCAGTCAGCTGTTCAGCTGGGCGCTGAGCCAGTGGTTCATTGGCCGCAAGTACCCCGATGTCCATGTACCGCTTCTAAAAAGCCGGCTGCACCGGGAGGCCTTTGGTGCGACCCTCAAGCTGGGAGTGCCCATGGGGCTGCAAAACGCGCTCTTTTCGGTGGGCATGATGGTGATGCAGCCGCTCATCAACGGACAGGGGGCGGTCTTCATCGCCGGATACAACGCGGCGGTGAAGGTGGATGGCTTCATCTTTTTGCCGGTTTCGGCCCTGGCGGCCGCCATCACCACCTTTGTGGGCCAGAACATCGGCGCCGGGCAACCCCAGCGCGTGCGAGAGGGCATCCGGGCCACCTCGGCCCTGGCCGTGGGGCTGTGCGCCATCCTGTGCGCCGTGGTCATCCCCCTGCGCACGGTGCTCATGGGCCTGTTCACCGAGGACGCCGCCGTGGTGGCGGCCGGCAACGCCTACCTGCTGCGGGTCATCCCCCTGTACATCATTTCTACCATCCAGTATATGATTATCGGCGTGCTGCGCGGGGCGGGGCAGACAGTGGTGCCCACAGTGGCCACCCT
>JGI994J12354_10004642_pt1 | contig 12234 bp, 7 predicted proteins | sample IntmicLarv3ML3BL_FD_12354 | JGI IMG/M metagenome (IMG submission 12354) | reverse complement strand
GCCGCATCAACCGGTATCTGCTCGTCAGCCACAGGCAGGGAAATACGGAAGAAGAAGCGTGAACCCACATCGAGCTCACTCTCCACTCCGATGAGCCCGCCCATCTGCGTCACCAGATTCTGGCTGATGGCGAGACCCAGACCCGTGCCACCGAACTTGGTGGCAACCGCCTTATTTGTCTGCTCGAAGGCAATGAATAAGCGCCCCACCTGCTCCGGTGTCATGCCGACGCCTGTGTCCTCCACCAGAAAGTCGAGGACAAGCTCCTCATTGCTCTGTGCCGCAGCTTGCACGGAGAAGATGACGGTTCCGCCCTCCGGCGTGAACTTCACCGCATTGCCCAGAAGATTAATCAGCACCTGCTTCAGCCGCAGCCGGTCGCCCAGCACCCAGATGGCGCCAAATTCGCCGAAGGCGACCTTGAACTCGATGCCCTTCCCCTCGCAACGCTGGCTCATCATGCTGAAAATCTCATCCAGCGCCGGTAGAAGGGGAAATGGCTCCGGATTGAGCTCAAACTTGCCCGCCTCAATCTTGGACATGTCCAGAATGTCGTTGATGATGCCCAGCAAATGGCTCGATGCCGAGGCAATCTCCTTCAAGCCATTCAGCACCTTTTTGGGCTCCTCTGCGCCCCGCCGTGTCACCTCAGTCATGCCGATGATGGCATTGAGCGGCGTTCGAATCTCATGGCTCATGCTGGCCAAAAACTCGCTTTTTGCCTTCGACGCCACCTGCGCCACCATGGTTTGCACCTGAAGCTCGCCCGTGCGCTCCTCCACGGTTTTCTCCAGCCGCTTATTCATGCGCAGGTTTGAGATAAGCAGCACCAGCACCAGCAGAAAAACCACCGCCAGCAGCACGAAGAACATGATGATATACTGCATCTGACTGCGGGAATAATCAAAGGTTTTGCGGTTCCAGTTCGCACTCATCCGCTCCGTGTCAATCACGCTTTGCGCCTTGCTGATGACGGAGCAGAGCAGCACTTCACTCTTGTTAAAGCCGAATTGCACAGCATGGGGAAAGTCGAATATGATATTCGCCCGATAGCCCGGTTTTTCCAGATAATTCGTCATGGACAGCAGCGTCCCGTGCGACATCATCACAAAGTCCACCTCGCCCCGCTTGAGCGCCTCCAGCGCATCGATATACTGCGGGTATGCAATCATGTTGTCCGCCAGCGGGAACCACTCGGCATAGACATCAAAAATTGCCGTCTCCTGTTTTGAGGCAATGCGGGCGTGCTGAATCTGAAAAATCGTCGCATCCGGCGCATCCTCCAGAGAAACCATAGCGTAAGAGTCCATAGAATACGGCTGCGCCGTCCAGAGAAAGCGGCCGTCACGCATGCTCGACATGCTCAGGTCGGTAATCAGGGCGGCGTGACCTCCTTCTAAGTCCGCCAGATTCTGCGCAAATATCTCGTGATTTGTATTGACATTTTCGAAGAAAAGACCGGTCAACGCAGATATCTCGGCGAGCAAATCCACCGCAATACCCTGAAATTCTTCCTCATAGGAATTCCAGAAGCTGTTCGGATAATTCTCTATCTCGAAAATCACCGGTATCGCTGTGTCCTTTTCCTGATGCGCCGCCAGATACGCCTTCTCCTCCTCCGTCAGCAGGGAGAGCAGCTTGTGCTGGCGGTATCTCTGCTCTCCCGCCGCATGAAATTGCGCCAGCTCCCGGTCGTATCCGGCGGCGATGTACTTATCCACCACGCTGATGAGCGCCGCCAGCTCCGGTCGGGCTGTCGCCAGCGAAAGGGATGTATAATACACCGGAAAATAGGGATATGAGAGCAGGCCGCTCACCGAGTCGAATACCGCATCGCTGATGCTCTCCTCAAAAAACGCATCCACTTCTCCGCTTTGGAGCAGCAGCAAAAGCTCGGCATCGCTGTCAGCAAAAACCGCTTCGAAGTTTCCGCTCTCCGCCTGTTTCACCCAGTCATACATAGTCGTCCCCGCAAGAAAAGCATAGCGCAGCAGCCGCTCCTGCGCCAGCTTGTCCAGAGCCTGCTGGTCTGCGAAGCTGTAAATCAGCATCACTCTGTCCGCCACCGGGTCGGACATGGTATAGCGAGCCTGACGCTCCGGCGTTCGGGTCATCTCGCTGGTCAGGTCGATTTCTCCGGCGTCAAAGCCGTCTATCAGCGCAGACCAATTGCAAATTTCCATCCGCACCTCAATGCCAAACAAGGCCGAGAGGCGGGCGGCGAACATGGCGGCAAAGCCCTCCACCTGTCCGCTCCCAAACACGGGGAATGCCTCGGTGGAACGAACCGCACCGTAAATCAGTGTCTCCTGCTGCGCCTTCACAGCCTCGATGGCGTCGATTTCCTCCTGCGTCACGCCGGGAATATCCCGATAACTCGCCAGCGCAGGCAGGAACTTCGACGCATTTGCTGTGCGCAGCGCACAGGCAGGTAAGACAAGTAAGGTTGCCAATAGCACCGTGCACGCAGTCCACTGTTTTCGCACAACAATCCCTCCTTTTTATTGCACAGGTTTTTTTCAAAGGCTGGCATCCCACTTGTATCCCCTACAGCTACAGAACCTGGAATGTGAAATCAGTATAGCATACTTTTTTTACAATTAAAACATATTTTTCGTATTTTATATCACTTTTTTGTAGCAATTTGCACAAAGCTTTTTTCGCTTTCAAACAGCTCATTTTTACGAAAAATAGAATATCTTGAATTTGTTCTGAGTCTTTTCCAAATATTCCTTTTCTGCTCTCTTTTTCTTCTTTTGCATACAAAAACAGGCAAAAAGAGACGCAGGAAATCCCTGCGTCTCTTGTCTGTTTTCAGCGAATAATATGAACCGTTCCCTCTTTTCTCGGCTGAGGCGGCGTGACGTTTTCGATATAGCCGACGGCTGCTGCGCCGCAAATCACATAATCCTCCGGCATGCCGAGTGCGCACAAATAGCTGCGGACGACTTCCTCGTCCCGCAGCCAGCGCAGCTGGTTGACATAGCAGGTGCCCAGACCGATGGCGTGAGCGGCAAGGAATATGTTTTGCAGCGCCAGAGCGCAGTCCGCCATGGCATTGGCGTAGTTCGGGCGGTTGGCTGCCACAATCAGCGTGGGTGCCCGATAGTAAAAATTATAGCCCTCTTTGGCGGAGCGTTCCTTCGCATTCTGCTTCGCCGCATAGTCATCGTCCGGCACCCAGACCTGAAAGCCCGCCCGCACCCGCTCGTTAAGCTCCAGCAGCATCTCCTGATTTTGAATGGCAATGAACCGCCAGCTCTGGCCGTTTCCCCCGCTCGGCGCCCACACTGCCGCCTCCAGCAGCGTGTCCAGCTCCTCCGGTGCGATTTGCTGCGACCGGAAGCTGCGCGTGCTTCTGCGCTCCCGAATACAAGACAAAACCGATTCTTTCATCTCGTTTCCTGCTTTCTCCGCCCATGCGGCAGTTTTTATATTATATGGTACTATTATTATACTCCTCCTGCTCCCACTTCGCAAGCTGATTTTAGCGGAAAAGCGTTTGTTTTTCCGCATTTTTTACTGTTCACGCTGTCGCTCTTGTGCTACAATGAGCATAAAGCCACCCGCCAACTACAACACGACAGGAGGAATCTCTATGGAGCTGACCAAGCTCACGCTGTCCAGACAGGACGGCATCGGCATCATCACCATGAATTTCCCCGCCAATCTCAATGCCTTAGACCTTGCCATGGCGCAAGAACTCGTTGCCCTTCTTCTTGCCTGCGACGAGGACCCTGAAATAAAAGTCGTTGTACTCACCCATAGCGGCAAGGCCTTTTCCTCCGGCGGCGACCTCGCCTTCATGCATCAGGCCGTCAAGGATGGCACCTTTAACCCCACAGACAACGACCTCACCCGCACGGTCACGGCACTGACGCTCACCATCAAGCGCATGAAAAAGCTTGTCATCGCCGCCGTGGGCGGTGTGGCTGCCGGTGCCGGAGCGAGTCTGGCCTTCTCCTGCGATTTCATCTTCGCCTCGGAAAAGGCGCAATTTATTGAAGCCTTCGCCGCCATCGGCTTCGCCCCCGACACCGGCGGCGTTTACCTGCTCAGCCGTCTTGTCGGTGCGCAACGGGCCGTGGAGCTTTGCGTCACCGCCCGCCCGCTCGGCGCACAGGAGGCCAAGGACTGGGGCATCGTCTACACGGTTTGCGCACCAGAGGAGCTGTCTGACAAGGCCATGAGCTTTGCCAGAAAGCTGAGCTGCGGACCTCTTTTGAGCTATGAGAATATCAAAAAACAGAGCTACGCCGCTAATTTCAAGGACTATGAGGACTATCTGGTCAACACCGAGCAGGTGACGCTGGGCATCTGCGGCTCCTCCGCCGACTTTGCGGAGGGAATTGCCGCCTTTGTGGAAAAGCGTCCGCCGCAGTTCATCGGAAAATAACCCCGCCAGAATCAAAGGCCCGCCGAACGTCGGCGGGCTTTTTCCGTCCTCCGTCTCCGGTCGAACGACCCGCTTTGCTGTGTCCCTGATGAATGCACATGGGAAGCCGGAAAAATTGTGCATATTTTTTCGTTTTTTTTTTCACAAGTGATTGCGCTCCCGTTTTTTTTGTGTTATACTATGGAGGCTTCACCTCCTGTCGAGAGGCAAGTATTATGTGCCTGCTTCGCAGCGGACTGCGGAAATACCTCCCCTTTTTCCGCCGCCTCCGAAGGCAGTAGTGCCGTAACACAGCGGCCCTCTGTCTCAAAAGTGACACAGTGTGTCAAGCACATGTCTCAATTTTGCACATTCTGTGTAAACAGTGCAAAACCGCATTTCTTCATTATTTCCCAAAAACCGCCGATTTGTTAAAAAAAAGACCGTTTTTTCGGACTTTTTTACGATTTTGCTCTTGATTTTTCTCGTGGCATGTGTTTTGCTATATTTAGCGTTTGTGCAATTGCTCAAAACTGCCGTTTTTTTCCTTCCCGCATTTTGATAGCGCAATTCTCGAAAAAATGCGGTACTTATTGCGAGTAAAATAGGATCACCTGATCCATTTTAAATATTTAGTTGGAAAGCGAGATGACGAACGAATGAACCTACTTGTTTGTGTAAAACAAGTACCGGATACAAACGAGATTAAAATCGATCCGGTAACCAACACATTGATTCGCGCCGGAGTTCCCAGCATCGTTAATACCTTTGATGCTTATGCGCTGGAGCTTGCCGCCCGTATCAAGGACACCACCCCCGGCACCCGCATCGTGGTCGTATCCATGGGTCCGCCTCAGGCGAAGGATGCGCTCAAGGAGTGCCTGTCTGTCGGCGCCGACGCAGCTTATCTGGTCACTGACCGTGTGTTCGGCGGCAGCGACACGCTGGCAACGAGCTACATTCTCTCCACCGCAATCAAAGCCATCGAAGAAAAAGAAGGCAGCAAATTCGACATCATCTTCTGCGGCAAGCAGGCCATCGACGGCGACACCGCTCAGGTCGGCCCCGAAATCGCAGAGCACATGGATATTCCGCAGATTACTTACGCCGTGGATGTCACTGTGGAAGGCAATGAAGCCATTGTCAAGAAGGAGACCGATGCCGGCCACCTGCTGCTCGGCATGAACTTCCCCTGCTTGATTACAGTCACCAAGACTGCTTATGATTCCCGCTTCCCCTCCATCAAGAGCAAGATGGCTGCCAACCGTGCAGAGATTCCCATGCTCACCGCTGAGGAGCTGGTATTCGACGCAGAGCGGGTCGGCCTGAAGGGCAGCCCCACGAAGGTGAAGAAGACCTTCACACCTGTGCGCAACAAGAGCACTATGGTCATCGCCGAGGAAACCGGCGTTGAGTCCGCTGTCAAACTGTTCGGCATCCTGAGCGATGCCAATATCGTGTAAGGGGGGTCGTTGAAATGGAAGCCAAAACTAAGGATTTATGGGTACTGATTGAAACCCGCGATGGCGGCATCCCCTGCAACGTCGGCCTTGAGCTGCTCACCCCCGGCCGTGACCTCGCTGCCAAGCAGGGCGGCGCACTTGTCGGCATTGTTATCGCAGGCAACGCTGATGCCGCAACAAAGGCCGCTGCCGAGTACGGCGCAGACACGGTCATCGCCGTGGAAGGCCCTGAGTACGAGGAGTACACCACCGAAGCTTACGCCGAGGCACTCACCACGCTGGTTGAAAAGTACGGCCCCACCACCATTCTGGTCGGTGCCAGCAATCTGGGTCGCGACCTCGCTCCCCGTGTCGCCTGCCGTGTGCTTACCGGTCTCACCGCCGACTGCACAAGCATTGACATCGACGAAGAGAGCGGCAATGTGGCATGGACCCGCCCCGCATTCGGCGGCAACCTGATGGCCACCATCCTCTGCCCCGACACCCGTCCTCAGATTGGTACTGTCCGCCCCGGCGTGTTCAAGAAGTCTGAGCCGGTTGCAGGCCGCACAGCCGAGGTCATCAAGGAAGACATCCGTGTCGCTCCTGAGAAGATTCGCGTGCGCCTGATTGAGAAGCTCGAAGAGCTGGGCGGCGAGCTGATTGACCTGGAAGGTGCCGAGATTATCGTCTCCGGCGGCCGCGGTGTCGGCAGCCCTGAGGGCTTTGCTCCCATCCGCGAGCTGGCTGCTGCTCTGGGCGCCACCGTCGGTTCCTCCCGCGCAGCGGTTGACGCAGGCTGGATTGGTCACAACCATCAGGTCGGCCAGACCGGCAAGACCGTCGGCCCCAAGCTGTACATCGCCTGCGGTATCTCCGGTGCGATTCAGCATCTGGCCGGCATGAGCGGCTCTGACGTGGTTATCGCCATCAACAAGGACGCAGACGCCCCCATCTTCGGCGTGGCAGACTACGGCATCGTAGGCGACCTGTTCGAAGTACTTCCCGCACTGACAGCGGAGATTATTAAGGCGAAAAGTTAATTATTTGGCATTCTCAGGCTGTATTCCCCTGCTTTTGCGGGGGAATACAGCCAAAAAATGACTCTCTTTTACAAAAGAGCACCTCGCCGATTGTGAAATAATCGCTGAATCGGCGAAAAAATAAACGACTCAATCTGCCATCATAATTATTAGGAGGAACTTCATTATGGATTTCAAATTAACTCAAGACCAACTGGACCTGCAAGCAATGTTCCGTGACTTTGCCATTCAGAATGTCAAGCCCATCGCAGCGGAAATCGACGAGAACGAGCGTTTCCCCAAGGAAAACATCCCGAAGCTGGCTGAAGCCGGCATGCTGGGTATCCCTGTTCCTGAAGAGCACGAGGGCACCGGACTGGGCTATGTAGAGTATGTCCTTGCGATTGAAGAGCTCTCCAAGGTCTGCGGCACCACCGGCGTTATCGTCTCCGCTCACACCTCCCTCGGCCTCTGGCCCATCCTTGAGTACGGCACGCCTGAGCAGATTGCCAAGTATGTGCCTGACCTCGCCTCCGGCCGCAAGCTGGGCGCCTTCGGTCTCACCGAGCCTTCTGCCGGCACCGACGCTGCCATGCAGCGCACTGTCGCCGAGGATAAGGGCGACCATTGGCTCCTCAACGGCAGCAAGATTTTCATCACCAACGGCGGCGAGGCTGAAACCTACGTTGTCATGGCTATGACCGACAAGAGTCAGGGCACCAAGGGCATTTCCGCTTTCATCGTTGAGATGGGCATGCCCGGCTTCTCCATCGGCAGCCACGAGAAGAAGATGGGTATCCGCGCTTCTTCCACCACCGAGCTGATTTTCGAAAACTGCATCGTGCCCAAGGAAAACCTCCTCGGCAAAATCGGTCAGGGCTTCAAGGTTGCCATGACCACCCTCGACGGCGGCCGCATCGGCATCGCAGCACAGGCTCTCGGCATTGCTCAGGGTGCCATTGATGCCACACTTGAGTATGTCACCGTTCGTGAGCAGTTCGGCAAGCGCATCAGCCAGTTCCAGAACACCCAGTTCGATTTGGCCGACATGCAGACCAAGGTTGACGCCGCCCGTCTGCTGGTTCTCCGTGCGGCCTGTGCAAAGAACGACCACGAGCCTTACTCTCATCTGGCCGCTATGGCGAAGCTCTTCGCCGCAGAAACCGCCAGTGATGTCACCCGTCGCTGCGTGCAGCTGTTCGGCGGCTACGGCTTCACCCGCGAGTATCCGGTGGAGCGCATGATGCGCGATGCCAAGATTACCGAAATCTACGAAGGCACCAACGAAGTGCAGAAGATGGTTATCTCCGGCTGGATGGGCGTAAAGTAAGGAGGTAAAACATGAGCTTGATTGAAATCACCAAGAAAGACCATGTGACCACTCTTACCCTCAACCGCCCTGAGGCGCTCAATGCTCTCAACAGCGAGCTGCTCGCTGCTCTCGACGCCACCATCACTGAGATGGAGCAGGATGACGACACTTACGTTATCATCCTCACCGGCGCAGGCCGCTCCTTTGTGGCCGGCGCTGATATCAGCGAGATGAAGGACTACAATGCCATCGAGGGTAAAAAATTCGGCGCCTTCGGCAACAGCGTGTTTTTCCGTCTGGAGAACCTGAGCAAGCCCGTCATCGCAGCCGTCAACGGCTTCGCACTGGGCGGCGGCTGTGAGCTGGCGATGTCCTGCGACATCCGTCTCGCCAGCGAGAAGGCAAAGTTCGGTCAGCCGGAAGTGGGTCTGGGTATCATCCCCGGCTTCGGCGGCACGCAGCGCCTGCCCCGCCTGATTGGCATGTCCTCCGCCATGGAGCTGTTTTTTACCAACCGTGTCATCGGTGCCGACGAGGCCAAGAGCCTCGGTTTGGTCAGCGCCGTGTATCCGGCGGAAGAGCTGCTCGCCAAGGCAGAGGAGCTGGCAGCGACCATCGCCGCCCAGCCCCAGGTTTCCATCCGTCAGGCCAAGCAGAGCGTCCGCCGCGGCATGCAGACCGACCTCGCCACCGGCATCGCCTTTGAGGCCGAGGCCTTTGGCCTGTGCTTCGCCACCGAGGATCAGACTGATTCCATGACCGCATTCCTCGAAAAGCGGAAAGTCGAAACTTTCAAAAACAGATAGTCAAGAAAAGAGGAGACGATACCAATGAAGAAAATTATGGTTATCGGTGCCGGCACCATGGGTCTCGACATCGCCCAAGTATTCGCCCGCAGCGGTTACGAAGTCATCGTCCGCGATATCAAGGACGAGATTATCAAAGCTTCTGAAGCCCGCCTGAACAAGAGTCTGGACAAGATGGTCGAAAAGGGCAAGATGACTGCCGAGGCCAAGGACGCTCTCGTTGGCAAGATGAGCTTCACCGTGGAGCTTGCCGCCGCTGCTGACACCGATTTGGTCGTGGAAGCCGCCATTGAAAATCTGGAAATCAAAAAGCAGATTTTCGCTGAGCTGGACGCCATCTGCAAGCCGGAGACCATTCTGGCCTCCAACACCTCCTCCATCTCCATCACCGCCATCGCTGCCGCTACCAAGCGCGCAGACAAGTTCATCGGCATGCACTTCTTCAATCCGGCAACTGTGATGAAGCTGGTGGAAGTCATCCGCGGCGCCAAAACCTCTGACGAGACCTTTCAGGCCGTTTGGGATTTGTCCGTCGCCATTGGCAAGGAGCCTGTCGAGGTCAACGAAGCCCCCGGTTTCGTCGTCAACAAGGTTCTCGTTCCCATGATTAACGAAGCCGCCAACCTGCTCTACACCGGCGTCGCCTCTGCGGAGGGTATCGACACGGCCATGAAGCTGGGTGCCAACCATCCCATGGGCCCGCTGGCTCTGGGCGATTTGATTGGTCTGGATGTCTGCCTCGCCATCATGGACACGCTGTACAATGAGACTGGCGATGCCAAGTACGCCGCAAGCCTCCTGCTGCGCAAAATGGTGCGCGCAGGCGAGCTGGGTCGCAAGACCGGCAAGGGCTTCTTCGATTACAGCAAGTAAGATTTTTGACAAGGCAAACCGCCGCCCGTTTGGGCGGCGGTTTGTTTTTCTATTTCTGCGGCCGGTTCCGTTTGGTATCTGAATAAATTTTCCCGCCGCCTACTGATATAAAACAAGCTTCACTCAAAAGAAAAAGCCATCGACTTTCGTCGATGGCTTGGTAGGGACAACAGAACTTGAATCTGTGACCTCTCGCGTGTGAAGCGAGCGCTCTACCAGCTGAGCTATGCCCCCAAATGTTATCTGGCTTTCTGAAACAGCTTTATAATTATACTGCACTACGGAAAAAAAGTCAATCCCCTGCTGCGAAATTCTTGAAAAAACCGCCCCGACGCAAGCGCTGCGCAAGGGCGGTTTCTTTGATGCTTTCAGGTTTAGTGAATCGCTTTGCCCTCTTCCGGCGGCGTGAGCTTCTTTTCAATCTCGCAGATGAACAGCGGAGTAATCGCCAGACCAAATACGCACAGCCACTGTGTCAAATTCATGGGAACAACCTTAAAGATTCCCTGGAACACCGGAATCGTCAACACGCCAATCTGCATCGCCATGCCCACTACGAAAGCCTTAATCATAGCCTTGTTGGAGAAAATACCGATGTGCAGGATGGAGTAGTCATGCGAGCGCACGTCGAAGGCGTGGAAGAGCTGAGAAATGGTCAGAGTCGCAAAAGCCATGGTGTTGGCAACTGCATCAGCCTCTGGAGAGTGGAAGCCTCCGTCGGTGAGTATAAACTCACCCAGCATATATGCCGCCAAGGTCACGCAACCCACCATGATGCCCTGCCATGCCAGACGGATGGAAAATTCCTTGTCAAAGAGGCTCGCCTTTGCATCGCGGGGCTTCTTCCTCATGATATTTTCTTCCACCGGCTCCACGCCGAGGGCGAGGGCAGGCAGCGCATCCGTTACAAGGTTGAGCCACAGCAGCTGCACCGCCACCAGCGGTGCCTGCGGGAAATTGAAAATCGTAGCCACGAACAGGGTGATGATTTCGCCGATGTTGCAGCTCATGAGGAAGTGGATAGACTTCTTGATGTTGCTGTAAATGCCGCGACCTTCTTCCACTGCGTGGACGATGGTGGCGAAGTTATCGTCGGTGAGAATCATGTCCGCCGCACCCTTGGCGACGTCCGTACCGGTGATGCCCATGGCGCAGCCAATGTCGGCAACCTTGAGGGCCGGCGCATCGTTCACGCCGTCGCCGGTCATGGCGACAATTTTTCCGTTTGCCTGCCACGCCCGCACAATGCGCATTTTATGCTCCGGCGATACGCGGGCGTAGACGGAGAATTTCTCCACTTCCTGCTCCAGCAGCTCCTGACTCATGAAGTCCAAATCCTCGCCGGTGAGAGCCAAATCGCCGTCTCGGAAGATGCCCAGCTCCTTGGCGATAGCCACGGCGGTGAGCTTGTGGTCGCCGGTAATCATCACCGGACGAATGCCGGCGGCGGCGCATTCTGCCACAGCGTCTTTCACCTCGAGGCGAGGCGGGTCAATCATGCCGAAGAGTCCGGCAAAGGTCAGGCCGCTTTCCACGGCTGCGCTGGTCATATCGGCGGGAATTGCATCCACATCCTTGTACGCCACGCCCAGCACACGCAAGGCGCGGCTTGCCATGTTTTCGTTCTGGCTCAACACCTCTGCCCGCTTGCCCTCATCCATGATACAGCGGCTGATGAGCACATCCGGCGCACCCTTCACCATCACCCGATACTTGCCACCGCCCACTGCATGAACGGTGCTCATGAGCTTGCGCTCCGAGTCAAAGGGAATCTCCTCCACGCGGGGCATGGTCATTTCCAATTTGTTTTTGTCAATCTCAGAGAGAATCGCATAGCTGACAAAGGCGGTTTCCGTCGGGTCGCCAACCACCTTCGCCTCGCTGCCCTCCAGCGTAAGAATCGTGTCGTTACACAGCACGCCGATGGTCATGGCAAGCTCCGCTTCCTCGGAGAACAGCTCAACCACTGTCATCTTGTTCTGCGTCAGCGTTCCGGTTTTATCCGAGCAGATAACGCTTGCGCAGCCCAGCGTCTCAACGGCAGGCAGCTTCTTCACGATGGCGTTGCGGCGCACCATGCGCTGTACGCCCATGGCAAGCACGATGGTGACGATGGCGGGCAGGCCCTCCGGAATGGCGGCCACCGCCAGCGCAACGGCGTTCATGAACATTTCCAGCAGCTCCTTGCCGTGGAACAGGCCAACACCGAACATCACGGCGCAAACACCCAGACAGATAAAGCTAAGTACCTTGGAAATCTCGCCCAGCTTCTTCTGAAGCGGCGTTTCGCCTTCCTCCTCGGTCATGAGCATGCCGGCAATGCGACCCATTTCGGTGCCCATGCCGGTGCCGGTGACCACAGCGGTGGCACGACCGTTGGTGATAACCGTGGCGGACAATACCA
>JGI994J12354_10004641_pt1 | contig 12236 bp, 6 predicted proteins | sample IntmicLarv3ML3BL_FD_12354 | JGI IMG/M metagenome (IMG submission 12354) | reverse complement strand
GGGGGAGACATATTATCTGTTTGATTACGGCGCACCGGATGGTGTGTTATCGTACAATGTGACGCGCGATGTGCGCGGGATTGCAGAAGGAGGCGCTGTATGACGAAGAAGGAACGTGTCGCGGGCGTATTGGCCGCGCTGGATGAGCATTATCCGCATGACGACAAGTGCTTTCTGCATTATAGAGAGCCGTACCAGCTGATGATTGCCACGATTTTGAGCGCGCAATGCACAGATGACCGCGTGAACATCGTGACACAATCGCTGTTTCGGCAATACCCGTCGATTGCGGCGTTTGCATCGGCGAATTTGGCGGATATGGAAGAGGCTGTGCGCACCACGGGGTATTTCCACGCCAAGGCGAAGAACATTATCGGCGCGATGCAGAGGCTGGCGGAGGTGCACGGGAACGAAATGCCGTCTGACATTGAGAGCTTGACTGCCTTCCCCGGCGTGGGGCGCAAGACGGCGAACGTTGTGCGAAGCCATATTTTCAATTTGCCGAGTATCGTCGTGGACACGCATGTGAAACGTATATCGTATAAGCTTGGTCTGACGAAAGAGACTGACCCTGTCAAGGTTGAGTTTGATTTAATGAGGATTCTGCCGCAGTCGCATTGGATTCGGTACAACACGCAGGTGATTGCGCATGGCCGCGCGGTCTGCATTGCGCGGCGGCCGCGGTGCGAGGGCTGTTGCCTGCATGAATGGTGTATGCGGCGCGAGATAAAGGAGTAGCATATGAACCTATACAATCGGAAACGGACAAAAGAAATTCGCATCGGCAATGTTGCAATCGGCGGCGAGAATCCGATTGCGATACAGTCGATGTGCAACACGGACACGCGCGACGCGGAGGCGACGGCGGCGCAGATTCACGCGCTGGAAGCGGCGGGCTGTGAGATTGCCCGCGTGGCCGTGCCTGACATGGCGGCGGCAGATGCGCTGCCGGAGATTGTCAAGCGCATACATATTCCGCTGGTGGCGGACATCCATTTCGATTACCGTCTTGCCTTGCGGGCACTGGACGGCGGCGTGGCGAAACTGCGGCTGAACCCCGGCAACATTGGCGGGCGCGAGAGGGTTGCGGAGGTGGCGCGAAAGGCCAAGGCGCACGGCGTGCCGATTCGTATTGGCGTGAACGGCGGGTCGTTGGAGAAGGAGCTGCTGGCGGTGCATGGCGGCGTGACGGCGGAGGCGCTGGCGGAGAGTGCGCTGTCGCATGTACGGATGTTGGAGGAAGTGGATTTCACGGACATTGTGATTTCGATGAAGGCATCGGACATCGCGCTGACAGTGGCGGCGTGCGAGGCGCTGGCGGCACGGGTGGATTACCCTCTGCACATCGGCATCACGGAGGCAGGCACGCTGTATACGGGGACGATTAAGTCTGCCGCGGGCATTGGCGCGGTGCTGACGCGCGGGCTGGGGGATACGATTCGTGTGTCGCTGACGGACGATCCTGTGGAAGAGGTGCGCTGCGCGCGGGCGATTTTGCAGTCTCTTGGCTTGCGGCGGTTCGGCGTGGAGATTGTGTCCTGCCCGACCTGCGGGCGCACGGAGATTGACTTGATTGGGCTGGCGAAGGCAGTGGAAGCGCGTTGCGCGGGCATCGAGAAGCCGCTTCGCGTGGCCGTGATGGGCTGTGTGGTGAACGGGCCGGGCGAGGCGCGGGGCGCGGACATCGGCATCGCGGGCGGCAAAGACGCAGGCATTCTGTTCAAGAAGGGCGAGATTGTGCGTACGATGCCGGAGGGCGAGCTGCTGGACGCGCTGATGCGCGAGATTGACATGATGCTGGGCAATGAATAGGGCGAGACAGGGATAGGTTGAAGATAGAATAGAGGCTGGCAAATGGTTGATGAATTGAGGAGTTTTCAGGATGTGTTCCGTGACGTGCCGCTGTCGCCGAAGCTGGCGGAGGCGCTGCAAAATGCGCAGGTCGGGCGTGTGAAACTGTTGAAAGCGGAGAAGGTGCTTTGTGTGGACATGGAGCTTCCGCGGATTGTGGACGAACGCTGTTTCCCGGCATTGGAGAAGCAGCTTTTGTCGCGCTTTCCGATTGTCACATCTGTGCGAATCAACAGGCGCTATGTCCTCGCCGAGACAGACACCATGAAGCGGCTGGCGGCGTACCGCGACAACCTGCTGTATGAGGTGGAACGCATCAGCCCGATTTGCAGCCGTGTGCTGGAGAACAGCAACTGGCAGATGGACGGCGGGAAACTATATATTGACATCAAGCACAACAGCGCGTTTCTGTTCACACGGCGCAATGTGCATCGGGCGATGGAGACGATTTTGCAGGAACGGCTGCAAATCGACACGACCATCGTTCTGCGTGAGGAAAAGGCGAAGGCAGAGGACATTGCCAAGAAGGTCGCGAGGATGGAGAACGAGGCGGTCGTCACAGCGATTCGGGCGCAGGAAGAAGCGCCGTCTGCCCCGCCGGCACCTCGGGCGCCGAAGCGGGTTGTGCAGCCGAACGCGCCGAGCGGTGCGCAGGGCAATGGATTCCAAGGCAAACGCGGTGGCGGCGGGCGCAAGCAGCTGCGCATCAACAAGGAGCTGACGGGCGTGCTGACGCGCCTGTCGGAGCAGCTGGAGACGGATGACGAGATTGTGATTGAGGGCATTATTTTCGGCATCGAAACGCGCGAGACGAAGACAGGCAAGTATATCGTGTCGTTTGACATGACGGACAAGACGAGTTCGGTGACGGTTAAGTTCTTTCTGTCGAAGGAGGATTTCGAAAGCCCCGACAGCGAGTTTATGGCGCTGGTCAAGAAGGGCAACGGCATTCGCGTGTACGGGCGCGTGCAGTATGACATGTATTCGAAGGAAATCAACGTGATGGCGAACGAGCTTTGCCCCTTCGAGATGAAGACGGAGAAGCGGCAGGACAATGCCGAGCGCAAGCGTGTCGAATTGCATTTGCACACGCAGATGAGCCAGATGGATGCCATCAACCCCGTGAAAGATTACATCAAGCGCGCGGCGGATTGGGGGCATACAGCCATCGCGGTGACAGACCACGGCGTTGCGCAGGCGTTCCCCGAGGCGATGGACGCGGCGAAGAAGAACGGCGTAAAGATGATTTACGGCGTGGAAGCGTATATCGTGGACGACATCGGCGTGATGGTGACGGAGCACGAGGGCGCGCGCGGGCTGGACACGGAATATGTCGTGTTTGATTTGGAGACGACAGGCTTTTCGAGCGAGACATGCCGCATTATCGAGATTGGCGCGGTTAAGATTCGCGGCGGCGAGATCGTGGACAGATTCAGCACATTTGTTGACCCGAGGCAGTCATTGCCGCAGAAAATCATAGAAATTACGAATATCACGGACGACATGCTCGTTGGTGCGCCGCTGATTGAGTCTGTAATGCCGGAGTTTTTGGCATTCGTGGGGGATGCGGTGCTGGTGGCGCATAACGCGCCGTTTGACATGGGTTTTCTGCGGTCATGGGCAAAGAAATGCGGGCTGGACGCGGATGACGCAGCGTCGCTTTGCACGCTGTCGCTGTCGCGCGCGCTGTTTAATACGTTGTCGAGCCACAAGCTGAATGCGGTTGCGAAGCATTTGCAAGTGCCGCTGACAGGGCATCACAGGGCAGTGAACGATGCGGAGGCAACGGCGCACATTTTCTTGAAGTGTCTCGACATTCTGCGGGAGCGCGGCGTGTCGCAGTTGAATGAGCTGAACGCGTTGGCGCGGGCGGATGTGGATGTCAAGAAATTGAAGTACTACCATGCCATTATTCTTGTCAAGGATTTGGTTGGACTGCGAAATCTTTACGAACTGATTTCGCTGTCGCATATCGACTACTTCTTTAAGCGGCCGCGGATGCCGAAGAGCCAGATTCAGCGGTTGCGTGAGGGCTTGATTATGGGCACGGCGTGCGAGGCAGGCGAAGTGTTTCTGGCGGTGCGTGAGGGGCGGGCCGAGGCAGAGGTCAAACGGATTGCGGATTTCTATGACTATCTGGAGATTCAGCCGATTGGTAATAATATGTATCTGCACCGGAACGGAACGGCGGAGAGCGTGGATGTTCTGCGCGACTGGAACAAGCAGATTGTGGCGTATGGTGAGAAGTGGCAGAAGCCTGTTGTGGCAACGTGTGACGTGCATTTCATGAACCCCGAGGACGAGGTGTTCCGCCGCATTATTCTGGCGAGCATGAAGTTCAAGGACGCGGATGACCAGCCGCCGCTGTATTTCCGCACGACGGAGGAGATGCTGGCGGAATTTGACTATCTCGGCGCGGCGAAGGCGTATGAGGTGGTTGTGGAGAACACGAATTTGATTGCCGACATGATAGAGGCAATCAAGCCGATTCCCGATGGCACATTCCCGCCGAAAATCCCCGGCGCAGAGGAAGAAATCAAGAACATCGTTATGAAGAAGGCGCACGAGACATACGGCAACCCGCTGCCGCCTGTCGTGGAGGCGCGGCTGGACCGGGAGCTGCAATCCATCATCAAGAATGGCTTCTCCGTCATGTACATCATTGCGCAGAAACTGGTGTGGAACTCGGTGGAGGCGGGATATTTGGTGGGCTCGCGAGGGTCTGTCGGCTCGTCATTTGTGGCGACGATGGCGGACATCACGGAGGTGAACCCTCTGCCGCCGCATTACTATTGCCCTGCCTGCAAATACATTGATTTTGACTCAGATGAGGTGCGGGCGTATGCGGGTGCATCGGGCTGCGACATGCCGAAGAAGCCTTGCCCGCAATGCGGCGAGATGCTGCGCGGAGAGGGGCATGACATTCCGTTTGAGACGTTCCTCGGCTTCGACGGCGACAAAGAGCCTGATATTGACTTGAATTTCTCGGGCGAATATCAGGCAAAGGCGCACGCGTATACGGAGGAATTGTTCGGCACAGGCTATGTGTTCAAGGCGGGCACGATTGGCACGGTGGCGGACAAGACGGCATACGGGTATGTTTTCAAGTATCTGGAAGAGCGCGGGCGCATGGAACGCAATGCGGAGATTAACCGCCTTGTTTCAGGGTGTACGGGCATCAAACGGACAACGGGGCAGCATCCGGGCGGCTTGATGATTGTGCCGGATGACCGTAGCATTTACGAATTTTGCCCGATACAGCGCCCGGCGGATAAGGATGCCTCGGACGTAACGACAACACATTTTGACTATCATTCCATCAGTGGACGACTGCTGAAATTGGATATTCTTGGGCACGACGTGCCGACTATCATCCGCATGCTGCACGACATGACGGGCGTTGACCCGCGCGATGTCGATTTGGGTGATGCGGATGTGATGTCGCTGTTCACGAGTCCGGACAAGCTGGGCGTGACAGCGGCGGACATCAATTGCGACACGGGTTCGCTCGGCCTGCCTGAGTTTGGCACGAACTTTGTGCGCAAGATGCTGATGGACACGAAGCCGTCGAGCTTTGCGGAGCTGGTGCGTATTTCCGGCTTGTCGCATGGCACGGATGTCTGGCTGAACAACGCGCAGGAGCTTGTGCAGAACGGCACGGCGACGCTGAAAGAAATCATCCCGACGCGTGACGATATTATGGTCTACTTGATTAACAAGGGCATGGAAAAGCTGGCGGCGTTCAAGATTATGGAGAACGTCCGCAAGGGCAAGGGTTTGACGGAAAAAGAAGAAGAGCTGATGCTGGCGGCAGATGTGCCGGAGTGGTATATTGAGAGCTGCCGGCGCATTAAGTATATGTTCCCGAAGGGGCATGCGGTGGCGTATGTCATGATGACGGTGCGCATCGGGTATTTCAAGATTCATTTCCCGGAGGCGTTTTATGCGGCATCGTTCTCCGTGAAGGCAGAGGACTTCGACTATGCGCTGATGTGCCGCGGGCAGGGCGCGGTCGGCGCAGAGATGAAGCGCATACACGCGTTGGGCAAAGAAGCGACGATGAAGGAAAAAGGCATTGTCTCGACGCTGGAGCTGGTGTATGAGATGTACGCGCGCGGGATTTCGTTTGTGCCGTTGGATTTATATACAGCATCGGCCGGGAAGTTCACGCTGGCGGGGGAGAAGAAGCTGATGCCGCCGCTATGCTCTGTACAAGGGCTGGGTTTGAACGTGGCGCAGAAGATTGTGGCGGCGCGCGAAGACGGGGAATTCTTGTCTGCGGAGGAGCTTAGAATTCGCACGGATGTGAATAAAACCGTCGTAGAACTTTTGCGTGAGCTGAAGATTTTGGAAGGGATTCCGGACACGAATCAGTTGAGTTTGTTCTAGACATCAAAGATATTAACGGTGATAGATGAAGAGGAGGCGGACATGGATCATTTCGAGATTGTTTCCGAGTTTCAGCCGACAGGCGACCAGCCTGCGGCAATACAGACGCTGGCAGACGGCTTTCGCGCAGGGAATCGGTTTCAGACGCTTCTCGGCGTGACTGGTTCGGGCAAGACGTTCACGATGGCGAACATCATCCGGGAGCTGAACAAACCGACGCTGGTACTGGCGCATAACAAGACGCTGGCGGCGCAGCTGTACAGCGAGTTCAAGGCGTTTCTGCCGCACAACGCAGTGGAGTATTTTGTTTCCTATTACGACTACTATCAGCCCGAGGCATATGTGCCCTCGTCGGACACGTATATCGAGAAGGATTCGTCGATTAACGAGGAGATTGACAAGCTGCGGCATTCGGCCACGGCGGCATTGCTGGAGCGGCGCGATGTGGTGATTATTGCCAGTGTGTCGTGCATATACGGCCTTGGTGACCCGGATGATTACCGTCAGCTGGTGGTGTCTCTGCGCCCGGGCATGATAAAGGACAGGGATGACGTGCTGCGCAAGCTGGTGGACATACAGTACAATCGCAACGACATGAATTTCACGCGCGGAACGTTCCGCGTGCGGGGCGATGTGGTGGAGATTTTCCCATCGTCTGCGTCGGAACGGGCATACCGCGTGGAGTTCTTCGGCGATGAGATTGAGCGGATTACAGAGATTGACGCGCTGACGGGCGAGGTGTACGGCGAGCGGCAGCATGTGTCTATCTTCCCCGCGTCGCATTATGTGACGACGCGTGAGAAGCTGAATGTTGCGATTCAGTCGATTGAGGAGGAGTTGTTCGAGCGCTTGCGCGAGCTGAAGTCGCAGGACAGACTGCTCGAGGCACAGCGGCTGGAACAGCGCACGAACTACGATATTGAGATGATGCGCGAGATGGGCTTCTGCTCGGGCATTGAGAACTACTCGCGGCATCTGGCGGGGCGCGAGCCGGGAAGCACGCCGTACACGCTGCTGGACTATTTTCCCAAAGATTTCTTGATTATTGCGGACGAGTCGCATGTGTCGATTCCGCAGGTGCGCGGGATGTACGAGGGTGATAAATCACGGAAAACAACGCTGATTGACTTCGGATTCAGACTGCCGTCCGCGCTGGACAACAGGCCGCTGCAATTTCAGGAATTCGAGAAGCATATCAACCGGATGCTGTTCGTGTCGGCCACGCCGTCTGTGTTTGAGAGGACGCATGAGCAGTGCTGTGTGGAGCAGATTATCCGCCCGACGGGCTTGCTTGACCCGCCGATTTTTGTGCGGCCTGTGACAGGGCAGATTGACGACTTGATTGCGGAGATTCGTAAGACGACAGCGAACAAGCAGAAGGTGCTTGTGACGACGCTGACGAAAAAGATGGCGGAGGATTTGACAAATTATCTGCGGGAGAGCGAGATTCGTGTGCGGTATCTGCATTCCGAAGTTGTGACGCTGGAGCGGTTGGAGATTATCCGCGATTTGCGCATGGATGTGTTTGACGTGCTGGTGGGCATTAACCTTCTGCGTGAGGGCTTGGATATCCCGGAAGTGTCGCTCGTGGCGATTCTGGATGCGGATAAGGAAGGTTTTCTGCGGTCGGAGACATCACTGGTGCAGACAATCGGGCGCGCGGCGCGAAACGTGGACGGGCGCGTGGTGATGTATGCCGACAACATGACGGATTCGATGCGCCGCGCGATTACGGAGACGAACCGCCGCCGCTCCATACAGGAGGCATACAATGAGGCGAACGGCATCACGCCGCAGACCATCTCGAAGCGCGTACACGAAATCATCCAGGCGACGACTATTGAGCGCGAGCCGCCCAAGAAGACGATGGCGCTGGAGAAGGATGTCGAGTCGATGGACAAGAGCGAGCTGTTGACAGTGATTCGGCAGATTGAGAAGGACATGCGCACGGCGGCAACGGACTTGCAGTTCGAGCGGGCGGCGCTGCTGCGTGATGAGCTGTATAAGGTGAAGCGGGCGTATGATAAGGCGTAAACCCTGCTGAAAAGAGGAGAGAGAATCGCTATGCGCATAGGTGTTTTTCAGTTTGGTGCGAGTGATGATTTGGGCAAGAACTATGCAAGGATGACAGATGCGATTGAGCAGGCGGCTAGGGAAGAGGTGCAATTGCTGGTCTTTCAAGAGTGTGCGGCCTGCGGATATCCGTCTGTAGAGCGGACGGATGTCGAGGGTATTGATTTTGGGGAATTGTGGGATTATGCTGAGAAAATAGCGGCATTGGCACGAAGGCACGATATGTATATTGCCTTTGGCACAATTATCAAAAGAGAGGAATGCTTTTTCAATTCAATCCAGTTGATTGGGCCAAATGGGAAGATATTGGGGGCATACGACAAACGCGCGCTGTGGGGCTGGGATACCGATATGCTGAGCAATTTCAGCAGGGGCAGAAGTCAAGGTATATTTTCTATAGATGGATGCAAAGTGGGATTTCGAATTTGTTTTGAAGTGCGCTTCCCGGAATATTTTCGTGAACTATATAAGGAAGATGTACAGCTTTGTTTTGTGAGCTTTTGTGACGTGAATGAAAAGGGCGATCCAGACAGACTTGCTTTGTTAAAGGCGCATTTGCAGACGCGTGCGGTTGAAAATATTATGACGGTGGTGTCGGTGAACAGCACATCTAAGTTCCAGACTGCGCCAACCGCGGTGATAAACCACAATGGCGTTGTTGTTGCGGAAGCGCCTGCAAATGAGGAGCATCTTTTGGTGTACGAGTATGCAGCTCCGAAGTCTGATTTTGGTATCGAAGGCCGACGGGTGAACAATGCTGTTTTGCTTTCTGAATGAGAGGCGGCGTGGTCTTATGCACAAGGAAAGAATTCTGTATGTCTCTGATTTGGATGGAACGCTATTGAGGCCGGATGAAACATTGTCGCCTTTCACAGTGAACGCGTTGAACGAGTTGATTGAGGAGGGGATGCTTTTCTCATATGCCACGGCGCGTTCGATTGTGACAGCGTCAAAGGTGACGGCAGGATTGAACGTACGGTTTCCTGTCATTGTTTACAATGGCGCGTTCATTCTTGACAGTCACAGCGGCGAGATTATGCTTTCGAACTATTTTAGTGCGGCGGATGTTGCATTGATTCGGGAATTGCTGACGGCGGCGGGGTTGAGTCCGATTATTTATGCGCATATTGACGGGGTTGAGAAGCTTTCGTTTGACTCGAAGCGGGTGAGCGGGGGAAGCGGCGCTTTCTTGCAATCCCGCAAGGATGATATTCGGAAACGGGTGGTCGGTGATGATGCGGCGCTGTATGTGGGGGAAGCGATTCAGTTTGTTTGTATTGATACGGCGGAACGGCTGTTGCCTGTCTATGAGGCGCTGAAGGGCAGGTGTAATTGTATCTTCCACAGAGACATATACTCGGGCGAGCAGTGGTTGGAGATGCTGCCGTTGAAGGCGACAAAGGCGAATGCCGTGCGGCAGTTGAAGAAGCATTTGCAGTGCACACGGGTGGTTGCGTTTGGCGATGGCATGAACGATATACCAATGTTTCAGGCGGCAGACGAGGCCTATGCCGTGGCGAATGCGGCGGATGAGTTGAAGAATGTTGCTACAGAGATTATTGGGCGCAACACAGAAGATGCTGTGGCGGGATGGTTGCGGGAGAGGATTCGGGTTGTGTAAGAATCAAATAGGTCCGTTTGCCTATAAATGGCAGGCGGATTTTTTGTATGAATAGAGAAAATGACGATTGAAAACTTTACTTATGAAGAAATTGATGATATAATGAACAAAACAAATGCGAAAATCTTCAAAAATATAGGCGCAATGGACAAGGCGGGAAGGGTGTTAAGCAGTTCCTTGTGCTTACATATAGTCAATATACAATCAACATAAAAATGATAGGGGGTAGTTTCATGAAAAAGCAACATCGTTACAAAAAGCTGAGCGCTCTGCTGCTCGCAGTAGTCATGCTGTTGGGCTCCACCATTGTGCCACAGGCAGTACGCGCAGATGTTGGGGGGGGGGTAACAATTGACGGCACATCAGGAAGTAAAGTGGTCACTGTTAACCTGAAACCTGCCTACGGCAATGATGTCGGCGGTTATTGGAAGACAGTTGCAGAAGCGTTTGCTGAATTGACAACGCCGGGCGATAAGCTGGTGCATAAGCCCGACCTTATCTCCGACACAGGGGCGACTGATGTCACCGCAGACACAAATTCAGACGGTAACGCAATTGAGGCAATTGTCGGCGCGGGTGGAAAGCTCACGATTGAGGTATGGCCTGTGTCCGGCAATCCGGACATCTATGCGGAGGCATTCCGCGCGTGCCTGTATGCACTCAAGCCGGGTGATGAAATGCTTTTCCACGCGGGCGATTACCGCCGCTTAATCAGCACAACGTCGAACAACATTGGCTTCCACGCGGGCGGCACTTCCTCTGAGCCGATTGTCATTCGCGGATACGGCAGCGGCGAGGCCCGCCCCGTGTTCAAGAATGCAAACACGGGCACCAACCTGTGGGAAATTGCACCGAGCTATCTGGATATTTCGTATATCGAGTTTGCGCCTGAGGTCAACAAGGCCATCCGTATTGTCGGCGCAGAAAAGAGTGCGACGGACTATCATGGCACAACGTCTGGCGATGGCCTTTACACAATCATTGATAGCACGCCTATCAACAAGATATCGGAAGGCATCCGCATTTCAGATTGTATCTTCCGTGCCATTCCGGGAACAGCCATTGACACAAATCCTCCCGGCTTGGAGGCCAATCATTTGGTCATTGAGGACAATATGTTTTTGGAGTTGATTTCGACGGTTGTCTATCTTGGGCAGCAAGATGGCCTTGCGCCGAGCACGGGCACGGTCATCCGCAACAATTTCTTCGATTGCAGCGCGGTCACATCGCGGCCTGATTTGGGCGCAACGGTCGGCTACTGCATGGAATTGAAGCGCGGCATGACGAATTCGCTCGTTGAAAACAACCTGATTATCGAGCCGTATGGCCCGGGCGTCATGGTGTACGGCGATTATCCCGGCGAGGTGACGAGCGCGGATAAGAAGAACGTTATTCAAAACAACCTGATTATCGGCGGACGCGGCGACGGCATCAATGTTGCGGGCGGCCCTGCGCTGGTGACGGGCAATGTCCTCATCGGCAACTATATCAATCTGAAATTGCAGCATTACACAGACTACCCCGATGATGTCTACCAGTATATTGATATTGATGGCAACTATATGAGTTTGCCGGTATACGAGAATTATTCGAACAACAACGTGCCTGTAACAGACGAAAACAATGTCTTTGTCGAGAATAACACCATGAGCACGTCTGCCGATGCGCCCGCGAAGCTGGCATCTGCATTGGCAAACCTGAAGTTGCTGACGGAGAAGCCCGCCGAGTTTGACGATTTCTTCACCGCGCTGAGCAGCACTTCTTCTTTAACGGATGATGCGGTGCTGGCGCTTCTGAAGGACGATTTGGGTATCTCGACATTCAGCGAGCTTGATTATGGCGCGGATCAGATTCGAACGGCGAATAATCAAGGGGATTTTATTAAATTCCCAGTGGATAATATTATTGAGGCGGATGATAGCGATATCGCTTCTATCACTTTCAAGATTACAACGTTTGCCGGTGATGGTTCTGCGGGAACAGGACCTCGCATCTACGTTGGCCTATTTGATTCGCTGGCAGCATCTGGCGACGCGGATGCTGCACCAATTATGCTGGAGTTTGCTCGTGGCGGCGGCAATCCGGCACACATCAGAGTCTCCAGCGCCCAAGCGGATACAGAGAACAGCGATACAAACTGGAAATACAACACAACGTATACGGTTACAATCAATTTGGATGTTGCTGCGCAAAAGTATCAAGTGCTTATCGACGGCGAAGATATGAACTATGTGGGCGGATATAAAACCATCAAAAACGGTCTCTCCATGCAGGATATCGGTGTCTTTGCATACCAGCAGTG
>JGI994J12354_10004640_pt1 | contig 12239 bp, 13 predicted proteins | sample IntmicLarv3ML3BL_FD_12354 | JGI IMG/M metagenome (IMG submission 12354) | reverse complement strand
CACGTATCAGTTCGGCAGCGTTATCGAAAGCGGTTTCCGGTGTGGGATAGGTTCCAAACGGCAGGTCGCATACCACCATGGCAGTTTTATTTCCCCTTGCCACGCAGGCGGTGTGGTAAGCCATTTCCCCGATGGTTACGGGCAATGTAGATTCGTGTCCCTGGCAAACCATGCCAAGCGAATCACCAACAAGAAGCATTTCCACACCACAGTTGTCCATCAGGGCGGCAAAGCTGGCGTCATAACAGGTGAGCATGGTGATTTTTTCACCTTTGATGTGCAGATTCATCAGGGTGGGTACAGTCACTGCCTTACGGTCTTGCAAATAAGTCGCCATGGTTATCCTCTGTGTTTAAAACATTTGCCGGTTTGCCGCTATCGACAGATCCGTGTTTATCATACCGCGTAAAAATCAGGATCGGAAAATAAAATAAACCGCACCCACCAGACACAGGGCGGCCCAGACATAGTCCAGCTTGAATGGTTCCTTCATGTACAGCATGGCAAACGGAACAAATACGGCAAGCGTAATCACTTCCTGCAGGATTTTCAGCTGCGCCAGACTGTAATGCGAAAAGCCGATCCGGTTGGCCGGAACCTGCAGCAGATACTCAAAGAGCGCAATTCCCCAACTGATAAAAGCGGCAATGTACCAGGGGGAGGCCGAGAGGTTTCTCAGGTGACCATACCATGCGAAAGTCATGAATATGTTTGAAAGGATCAATAAGCCGGTGGCCTGGAGGATAACGGGAATCTGCATGATGAAGACCTCGTGATGCAATGACGGATGTCAGGTTGTCAAAAGCATGATGGACTGGTTGCGAACCTGTTCCAGATAAAGGCGGGCGGCGCCTTTTCCGGGGATGTTGATGGCAGGGGAAATTTCCAGAAGCGGAATTAGTACAAAAGCGCGTTCTGTCATTCTCGGGTGCGGGAGCGTAAGCTCGGATGTCAGTATTTCCCTGTCGTCATACAGCAGTATGTCCAGATCCAGCGTCCGCGGGGCGTTGCGGTATGCTCTTTTGCGTCCGGCCGCCTTTTCCAGTTCATGCAGTCCGTTCATCAGTATTTCAGGAGAAAGCGTTGTCTGCAGACAGACAACAGCATTGACATAATCATCGCCATCCGCGTCAACAGGCGCGGTTCGGTAAAGGCTGGAGCGGGCAACAAGTGTGCTTTTTTGTAACTGTATCAGCTGGTGGACAGCTGCACGGACATGTTCCGCAGGATTGCCGAGGTTGGAACCGATGCCAATATAAGCCGTATGTTTCGTCATGTTTCCTGTGGTGCAGGGGGGGTGTGGCCGGATTCGTCCGGTGTGGCTGCTTTTGTGCGCCGCCGGGTGCCGGAGCGCCTTCTCTTACGTTTGGGCGGTTCGGCGGTGCTCTTGCCCTTGATTGTCAGCAGTTCTTCCCGCGAGGAGGCGTCTGCGCTGATGAAGTCAGTCCACCATTTTCCGACTTCAGGATCGATTTCTCCTGCTTCGCATCGCAACAGCAGAAAATCATAAGCTGCCCGGAAGCGGTCATGCTCGATCAGCTTGTAGGCTGTACGGCCGGTTCTGCGTTCCAGTCGGGGTTGTAGTGACCAGATATCCCGCATGTCTGAAATAATACGACGTTGCAATGCGAGTTTTTCAGTTTGTGTATCGAAAATGTCATTGGCGGCCGCATGTAGTGCCGGAATGGGATATTCTCCTGCGGCCCGGTATTGCTCCCACTTTTCCGAGACCTGCGTCCAGAGCAGGGCGGAAAAAATGAATCCGGGAGAAACCGTTTTTTCCTCACGGATGCGCTGGTCAGTCCGGTTCAGTGCAAGTTCGACAAAGCGTGCCCTTTCAGGTCTTTTCAGTGCAACCTCAAGGAGGGGAAGGAGGCCATGATGTAATCCCTGATGACGCAGTTCCTGCAGGCAGGCCATGGCATGCCCGCTCATCAGCAGCTTGAGCATTTCATCAAACAGGCGTGCTGAGGGAACATTGTTGATGAGTGGGGCAAGCGATGAGATGGGGGTTGCGGTTTCCGGGTCAATGGTAAACCCCAACTTTGCTGCAAAGCGGACAATGCGTAGCATTCGGACGGGGTCTTCCCGGAAACGTTCTGCCGGATTGCCAATGATTCTCAGAACCCGTTTTTTCAGGTCAGCTGTACCGCCGTGAAAATCGTGCAGGGTCTGGTGTGTCGGGTTGTAATACATGGCGTTGATGGTGAAGTCACGGCGCAAGGCATCTTCCTGCTGGGTGCCAAAGGTATTGTCTCTCAGCAGACGACCGGTTTCGTCCTTGATGGCCGATGAAGAAGCATTGCTCCGGAATGTGGTGACTTCAATCAGGTCCTGTCCAAACATGACGTGGACAATCTGAAAGCGGCGGCCAATCAGAAAAGCTCGCCTGAAAAGGCGGCGCACCTGTTCGGGTGTGGCATTGGTTGCCACGTCGAAATCCTTTGGCTGGATGCCAAGCAGAAGATCGCGAACAGCCCCTCCAACAATATAGGCTTCATAACCGGCCTTTTCCAAGATATGAATAACGCGGGCAGCATTGGATGAAAGCAACCGAGGGTCAATGCCGTGCTCATCCTGCTGTAAAACAGCAGGATGAGATGCGGGAGGAAGTGTTCCTTCTTTTCCCAGGATTTTCCGGATTATTCGCTTAATCATCGAAGAGGCGTAACAGTGTCCAGTTGTTGGCTGTTGCGTGTGACTCAAGCCGGGTGTCAGGGTTGGTGGCAACGGGGTGTGTCACACGGGATAACAAGGGCAAATCGTTGTATGAATCACTGTAAAAGTAACTTTTTTCATAATTGTCCAAGTTTTTTCCAAATGACGCCAGCCAGTTTTGTGTGTGGGTGATTTTACCTTTTCCCGAGGTGGGTATGCCAACCAGTTTGCCGGTAAAGGAGCCGTCGGCGTTTTCTTCCGGCAGGGCTGCAATCAGGTTTTCAACACCAAAAGCCCGGGCAATCGGTTCAGTAACAAACCGGTTTGTTGCTGTCACAATGGCGACCAGATCACCCTGAACCTGATGTTTCTCAAGAAGCTTATAAGCAGGGGGGAGCATGGCCGGTCGAATAACCTCTTCCATGAACTGGTTGTGCCATTCATCCAGCTGTTTTCGGGAAAAAACAGACAGTGTTCCCAGTGCAAATGCCAGAAAATCTCTCGGATCAAGTGTTCCCACCTTGTACTGCTCATAAAATTCAGCGTTGCGTCTTTCGTATTCAACCGGATCAACAGCACCGATACGTGTTAAAAAGCTGCCCCATTCATAATCGGAGTCAAGTGGTAAAAGGGTGTGGTCCAGGTCAAACAGGGCAAGGTTTTTATTCATCATTATTCCCGTTTTTCTGTATCATCTCCCGCAGAAGCGGGAGGGTAATGAGGCGTTTTGTCTGCAGGGAGTATTGGTCAAGTGCGTTTAGCATGACAATAAGGGAATGCATATCGCGCGGATAATGTGTAATCAGGTAGGGCAGTAGATCCGGGGAAAGGGAAAAGCCCCTGAGTTGCGCCACTTTTTTCAGGGCATCCATTTTTTCGTCATCGGTCAGTCCGTGGATGCGGTAAGCCAGCCCCCAGCTCATCCGGCTTTTCAGGTCATCGCGTACCGATAGATGAGAAGGGGATGTTGCACCTGTTGTCACCAGAAAGGCTCGGTTTTCCCTGACTTCGTTAAAAAGGGTAAAAGCGGCTATCTGCTTTTCAGCAGACAGTTTGTCACAATCGTCCAACAGATAAAGTGTGATTCGAGGATCATACAGAAAATCGCTGTTGTCTGATGCGGGGTTGATGTAGCGGGCAGGCGGATGCAGAGTGAGTGCTTCCAGCAGGTGGGTCTTTCCGACAGCACCGTTACCCCACAGGTAGATGAAATGTTCGATTGACTGACGCAGAGCCATCCGCCCGAGCTGCTCAAGCAGTTCTTCGTTTTTACCCGTCACAAAATTTTTAAGTGACGGTGTTTTTTGCGTGCTGATATCCAGCAGCAGCTGTCGCATGATTTTTTATGAACTGTAAAAATTACTGTTAATGTAATGACGCCGCAGGTGCTTGAAAGCAACCGAAAGGATGGCTGACGAGGGTAATGCGATCAGAACACCGACAAAGCCAAATAGCTGGCCAAAAGCAAGCAGGGCGAAAATCACAATCAGGGGATGCAGCTGGATACGTCGTCCCACAAGCGTTGGGGTCATCAGAAAAGCATCAAAGGAATGGCCGAATCCGTAAATAATGGAAAGCGTTATCCAGGCTTCAACACCGCTGAATTGCAGCATGGTAGCGATAATTGCCAGAGCCAGACCGATGGTGATGCCGATATAGGGAATGAATGCCAGCATGCCACTGATAATGCCAACAGGCAGGGCCACGTTATATCCGGCCAGTCCGAGTGCGGTTGAATAATAAATGGCAAGAATCAGCATGACAGAGAGCTGTCCCCTCAGGTACTGAGCAAGCATCACATTCACTTCATTGGCAAAGCTGATGGTTTTATGAACCCAGCGACGCGGAATGATATCTCGCAGTTTTCGGACAGCCAGATGCCAGTCCTTGAGCAGATAAAACAGTACGACCGGAATAAGGATCAAGTTCCAAGCCCAGGTCAGCACGGTTGTGCCACCGAATTTGGCAGAAACAATCAGGGATTTCCATACTCCCCCTTCGGCCAGGGGCATAAGTTGTTCTGTCAGCAGCCGCCTGAGGCTGATGGTGTCGCCCGGCAGTTCAATCCCCAAGTCCCGGAAGAAAGGGCGGATAGTTTCACTCAGCTTGATGGCCAAGACGGGTATCTGTTGATAAAGCAGCGGCCATTCGTTCAGCACCATTGGAACAATGATCAGGCCAAGGGCGGTGACGACCGCCGCTAAAATCGCCATGACAATGATGACAGACAGGGTTCGCGAAAGCCTGAAATTGCCCATTCGGATGGAACGAAGTAGGTCAACTCCCGGATTCAGGGCATAGGCTAAAATGGCGCCAGCAATAAAGGGAGTGAGAATCGGTCCCAGAAGCAGCAGCAGGATAACCAGTATGGCGCCGACACTGAGCCACAAAGCAGTTTGTTTTTGTTGCTGTGTAAAAATGACCATGTAGCCCTACCCGGGGTAACAGTTTGTTAAAATGTGATTCGTAACCAAATTTTATAATTCCGTTATTTTACGCTGTATAAGCGTTTTTCATCATGAATTCACCATCCAATTCTTCACTTTCCTATCGCGATGCCGGCGTTGATATTGATGCAGGCGAAGCACTGGTCGATGCGATCAAGCCTTTTGCCAAACGAACCATGCGGGAAGGTGTCCTTGCCGGCATAGGCGGTTTCGGTGCACTTTTTGAAATCAGCAAAAAATACCGCGAGCCGGTTCTGGTTGCTGGTACGGATGGTGTTGGAACCAAGCTCAGGCTAGCTTTCAATCTTAACCGACATGATACGGTCGGTACCGATCTTGTTGCAATGAGTGTTAACGATATTCTTGTTCAGGGTGCAGAGCCGCTCTTTTTTCTAGATTATTTTGCATGTGGAAAGCTGGATGTAAAGACTGCTGCAGATGTGATCAAGGGTGTTGCAGCCGGGTGCGAGCAGGCCGGTTGTGCATTGATTGGCGGTGAAACAGCGGAAATGCCTGGAATGTATCCGGACGGGGAATATGATCTTGCCGGATTTGCAGTTGGCGCCGTCGAAAAGTCAAAAATTATCGATGGTTGCGCGATTGTGCCGGGTGATGTGGTATTGGGGCTGGCTTCTTCAGGCGCCCACTCAAATGGTTACTCGTTGATCCGTAAAATTATTGATGTGGCAAAACCGGACCTGAACGCGGATTTTTATGGCAGGCCACTGGCTGATGTCCTGATGATGCCGACCCGTATTTATGTCAAACCGCTTCTGGCACTGATGGACAGCATGGAGGTCAAGGGGATGGCGCATATTACCGGTGGTGGTTTGCTGGATAATGTGCCGCGTATCCTGCAGCCCAATCTGATTGCCGTTCTCCAGAAGGAGGCCTGGACACTGCCGCCGCTCTTTACTTGGCTTCAGCAGCATGGCAATGTCGCTGACAGTGAAATGTATCGCGTGTTTAATTGTGGTATCGGTATGGCGGTTATCGTTTCAAAAGGCAATGCTGACGCGGCAATGGCGCAATTGCAGGCAGCGGGTGAAACGGTTTATCGTCTGGGCGAAATACGAGAAAGACAGGGAGATGAAGCGCAGACGATAGTCGTGTAAGCGTTATGCGCCCAGTCTGAGCAGCAAAGCTTGGTGATCTGATGCCCGTCCTGTTTCTTCAACACGAACCTCTTGGATTTTGTGAGCGAGATTTTCACTGACAAAAATATAGTCTGAAACAAAAGGGCCATCAGGCCACCTTTCCCGATCAAAGCGTCCCATCGTTGGTGCATGCCTTGTTTTTGGGTTGACGATTTCCCATGCGTCCACAAAAGACGGTGTTGTTGCATTCAGCGGCGAGAGAAGCCGCATTCTTTCCGGTGCTTTTTCAGAAAAGTTGAAGTCCCCAGCAAGGATCGTACCGGTTATTTCCGAATAATGTGAAAAAGGGCCATCCGCCGGTATCGATTCTTTTATTTCGGTATGTGCCCACACTTCCTGATGGTTCTTCCGCAGATATTCAACCTGCGCCATGCGTTGGTATGCAGAATAAAATTCCAAATGGGTTGTGATAACACGAAGGATGCCATGCGGTGTATGAATCAGTGCCTCCAGTGCCATGCGTGCCATGCTTTTTATCCCCGCTTCTGCAGGCCAGGGCAAGCGGTGTCGGTATACCTGTAATACAGGGAAACGGGAAAATATCATGTTGCCGAAGCGGCGCAATCTGCCATCATGCCCCGGCTGCTCAACAGCGTAGCCACTGATGGCGGTGTATCCGGGCAGTTTTTTCGCCAACATGTCAAACTGGTTTGTGCCATCAGCCATTTTCAGTTCCGGGTCGGTGTAGCCGGAAGCCACTTCCTGCAGGCATAAAATATCGAAATCGGAAAACCGCTTTACGTGGGCAATCGTACGGTCAAGGTCAACTGTATTATCCAGACCACGACCCCAGCGGATATTCCAAGTTACTAGGTTGATTGCATCAGCGTTCATAGCAAAGCACGACAATGCAGCACAATTCTCGGTTTTGCTTTTATTGAAAATTTGGCTCGGCTTGCGTCGAATAACTGACTGAAAATTGCCTGAATAAACGGTTTTTGCTTTTTGATTTTTAAAAGTACTGTCAAAATTATTTTCTCCTTGTAGAAATGGAGATGGTGCCAACTGGAATTATCGCCCCATTCGCCCTCACTTGCTGCAAACGCGTTCGTAGACGAACATTGCATCAGAAGAAACGGGGAAATAGTGGGGTGTAAGTTTTGTTTCTGTCCCCTCTAAAATCTGGTTGTCTTTGTCGTAAACGGCGGCAGATATAAAAGATGCCGTACTGTCACTGCAATTGAATGAAAGAAGACACCTGATTTCAGAAGCATCCATTCCTTCAATTTTTGTCCCTTCTGGAAGGACGTTTTTTATCTTCACTGTACGATAAACGCCGTCATCTTTAATTCCTTCATCTTTGATGCTGTCGATATCAAAACAATAGGGTTCGCCCTTGTACTCAACACACTGCCAGTTCTCGCAGAAGGCAAGAGGGCTGTAAGCCAGAAGCAATACAAATAGGGCGGTTGTGAGACGTTTCATGGTTGGTCCAGGCCTTTCTTTTCCAACGGCACCAATAGAGCAACCCCAACGATTCCATCGCTATACTCTTGATACAAAAAGTAGGTTGTGTTGGTAAACGCCTTCAAGGTCATTTTTCGGGGAGAGACTTTGGTGATAAACCGCGATTCATTGGCATCGCGGCCAACAAGTGTCCAGTTTTTCATAAAGTAATCGTAGAGCTCTTTGACCTTTGCCCTATTCGCTTTTTTGAGGTCCGCATAAAAGACTTTTATTTTATTGGCGTCACTGATCCGATATCCGCACTCTGTCGTGCCATTCCCTGCAATGCTGTTAAACAGGTTCTTGTCTTCAGAAAAGTTATATCCGCTGATGTCAAACACCCTACCTGATACAGCTCCCCTGTGGACTAATTCATTTCCCTGTTTTTCAACATAAGCACTAGGTTTGCCATTCATGGGATCATCGCTCAACAGTTCAATAGCGAGAAGGTGTATGCCCGATGGTTCGGAATAAGGCACAGCATAGTATGTGCCTATCATTCTCTCTTCACAGACGTCTTCAGCAAGTACAAAAGGGCTGTAAGCCAGAAGCAATATAAACAGGGCGGTTGTGAGGCGTTTCATGGATTTACGATCTCCGTAATTTTTTAGCTTCTTTTGAAAATTGCAGCCCCGTCATCTTTTCACACAGCATTAAAAGATGCTTCACACGCTCTCTACAGGTCCTCGCCATCAGACAGTTTGTATGTTTTTTTCTTGGGTTTGGCGTTCTTTACCTGTACGGGTGATAGAGGCTTGATTATCCGGGCCACGAGGCAACTCCTTTTTGGGGCAATGGATTTTTATCGGGGCAAAAATTGGCTTATATTGCCCCGATATTTTTCGGATGTCAATGGATGCTATTGGACGGTATAAAACAAAGCCCCCCCCGCATAAACACTGCGTTTTAGAGTGTTTGTTGGGTGTTGTTGGATGGTAAAAAACGGTGGGATGGCGCGCTCGGCTGGGATCGAACCAGCAACCCCTGCCTTCGGAGGGCAGTACTCTATCCATTGAGCTACGAGCGCTTCGGGTATGAATGCGACTTTCAGTGAGTGAATGTCCGCGGCACTGGCGCTATTCTACCTTAATTGGGGTATTCACGGCTCATATAACAAAAAGATCGGCGGTGACAAAGATCACATCATCCGGTTTCGTGTTTTTGGCGGGTTTTTTGTAAAGTATTTTTTGACGCCGGTCATGATTGCGTCAGCAATTTTTTCCTGATGTGCACTGTCGTTGAGCTTGGCTTCTTCTTCCGGGTTAGAGATAAACGCGGTTTCCACCAAGATGCTCGGAATGTCTGGCGCCTTGAGTACGGCAAATCCGGCCTGCTCAACATGAGATTTATGCAGTCGGTTGATGCCACCGATTTCGTCGAGTACGGCGCTGCCCAGTTTCATACTGTCCTTGATCTGAGCCGTAGTGGATAAATCCAGAAGTACACTGGCCAGTTGTTTGTTGTGATTTTTGATGTTGACGCCACCGATCAGATCAGCATCATTTTCTTTTTTTGCCAACCATTTGGCTGTGGTAGAAGACGCGCCTTTTTCAGAAAGAACAAAGACGGAAGAGCCATTTGCTCGCGGCTCGATGAAGGCATCGGCATGGATGGAAATGAAAAGATCGGCCTGTGCCTGCCGTGCTTTTTCCACACGGACATGCAGTGGTACAAAATAATCCCCGTTTCGCGTCATGACAACCCGCATGTTCGGTTCTTTTTCAATGCGTTCCTTGAGACGTCGAGCAATGGAAAGCACGACATCTTTTTCCCGGCTTCCCCTGTGGCCGATAGCGCCCGGGTCTTCGCCACCATGTCCCGGATCCAGTACGACGGTAACCATCCGGTTGAATTGTGCTTTTTCCGTTTTTTGAACGGGTTGTGAAGTGACGGTTTTTTCTGTCGGTTCGACCTTACTTTCGGTGACAGGTGGTGCGGATTCCTGCCGCACCTTATTCTGCTCGCTGCTTTGGATCAAGGCAGCAATCGGATCGATGGGTGTGCTCGGATAAAGATCCAGAACCAGACGATGCTGGTACTTGTCGACGGGTTTGAGATGAAAAACTTGGGGGTTAACGGCCTCCCGGAGGTCGAACACAATCCGGACAACGCCGGGTTTGGTCTGTCCTGCTCGTGCCTGTTTGACATAGGGGTCATCCGTCTGGATTTTTGCAACCAGTTCCCTGAGTGCCGGGTTAAGATCAGTGCCCTCAATTTCAACAACCAGTCTTTCCGGATTTTTCAGCGTGAAATGCGAGGCTTTGATCTGGCCATCATGTTCAAGTGTGATACGAGTGTAATCCTGCGCTGGCCAGACGCGTACAGCCAGAACCTTTGCTCCCCATGCTGGCAGCATCATGGCGTATGACAGGGCGAGGGAGAGGCAAATGCCGGTTATCCATTTCAACGGATGATGACGTCTACGGTTCATTTCAGCTTTTATTCCATCACTTACGTATCAAGACAGATTTTGCCAATAGCTTCAGCACCGGCTTTGGTTCGGCCATGCAGTTTCAGTCGTCTTCCGGTACCGGCGATCAAGAAAACCCCCTCAATATCTGCGAGAGGCAGGATGTCGCGAGCCTTTTCCGGCCATTCGACAATGCAGATGGTGTTACTGTCAAAGTGTTCGATAAATCCTGCCTCAATGAACTCTTCCGGCCCCTCGAGTCTGAAGAGATCAAAATGGATCAACTCGACCGGTTTGCCGTCAATCGGAATCGTATAGTGTTCGGCCAGTGCATAAGTTGGACTTTTGACATGGTCTTCATGACCTGCTGCTTTCAGTATGGCGCGGGTTAGGGTGGTTTTGCCCGCGCCCAGATCGCCATACAGATAGATTTTCATTCCCGGTTTGAGCGTACGGGAAAAAGAGGTCCCCAGCATCAGGGTTTCTTCTTCACTACTTAAATAAAAGGTTTTTTTCCGCATGCATTACTCGCTTTGGTTGATGGTTAACACACCGGTTTTTCATGGTTTGCTTTCCGGCAACATCAATACTTTAAACGAATTTTGCCATAACTTTTATCATTTTTGTTGCAATTTGTAAGCCAAGCATTTGATTTTTTATGGTTTTGTCAAAAAACATGGAGTTTTTTTGAGGGTGGCGCGTTTTTTTTGCATGATGTGTATGTGCGTTTGAAACTGTTATGATTCAGAAACGCTGTGATTCCCGGATATGCTGGGCAGAGAGTTTTGCCGCTAGTTAACGGTTACTCTGGTGGCTAGGATGTGAACGTGTTTTAAAAATGGAATCTGCCAGGAAAAAAGAAATGACGCTGCTGAATCAGTCCCTGATTGATGAGTTCTGTGACACGCTGTGGCTTGAGGATGGCCTCGCTAAAAATACGATGGAAGCATACCGGCGGGATCTGCAGCAGTTTGCCCGCTGGTTCGAAAGTGCTCATCCGGGGGCGGATCTTCTCCAGGCAACTTCAGAAAACATGAATGCCTATTTTGCTGCACGCCATGCAGAAACGAAAGCGACTTCGGCCAACCGACGGCTGACGGTGCTGAAGCGGTTTTACCAGCTTTTTCTTCGTCAGAACCGGATCACGGTTGATCCCTGCCTGAAACTCAAGTCAGCCCGGCAGCCCGAGCGTTTTCCTAAAACCCTTTCTGAATCCCAAGTTGAGGCATTACTGGCCGCGCCGGATGTGGATACGCCACTTGGTCTGCGTGATCGTACCATGATTGAACTGATGTACGCCAGTGGGTTACGTGTTTCCGAACTGGTGTTGCTCAAGTCTGTTGAACTGGGTATGAATGAGGGGGTTTTGCGGATTATCGGCAAGGGAGGTAAAACCCGGCTGATCCCCTTCGGTGAGGAGGCGCGTACCTGGCTGAACCGCTATCTGGAAACCGCACGCTCACAGATACTGAACGGACAGTCTTCGGATGCGCTTTTTATCACGGCCCGCGGGGGCAGTATGACAAGGCAGATGTTCTGGATACTGATCAGAAAATATGCCCGACAGGCTGATATTCATACTCCATTGTCTCCCCATACCCTGCGGCATGCTTTTGCCACACATCTTTTGAATCATGGCGCCGATTTGAGGGTGGTGCAGCTTCTTTTGGGGCATGCGGATATTTCAACGACGCAGATTTATACGCATGTTGCGCGAGAGCGGTTGAAACAACTGCATGCAGATCATCATCCCCGTGGTGGAAAATAGCACGAAAATGTGAGTGCCCACTATCAGAACAGACCGTAAGACAGAATCCGATGGATTATTTCAGTTGAAGGGTGAGCATGAGCAATCCATGATCCGACAGTTCGGGACGATCTTTACCAAGGTGGTGGCTGAAGTACCGAACATTGCTGATTCTTCCCAGACGGAAGCGTGACTGGGCGGTAAATTCTTCGGAAACCAGGATGTGGTCAATCCGGGGTGTATCCGTACCAGAAACGAAGGGACTGTTTTTTTCTTCAAAGGAAATGCCGGGCTGAATTTCAAAAGCGTTGTAGAGCTGATCGGTGGTCGGGGCAGGGGGGCGGTGTGGTTTGCCCATAATAATCCGGGTGGAG
>JGI994J12354_10004639_pt1 | contig 12239 bp, 9 predicted proteins | sample IntmicLarv3ML3BL_FD_12354 | JGI IMG/M metagenome (IMG submission 12354) | reverse complement strand
ACCGCCCGCCACATAGAGGGTTCGGATGTCTTCCAAAGACGCCTTTGTATCATGAAGCAGCGTTTTGATGCCTGCCGCGATGGCGGATTTCGCCAACTGCACGTTGCGGATATCTTTTGGAATCAGATACACTTCATCGCTTAAGTGAAGCTCCTCCTCCGTATAGCCCGTTTCGTCGATACGCTCCGTGGCCAAAAGCGCGGCAATCGCATCAATCAGCCCTGAGCCGCATATACCAACAGCTTTTTGATTATCGATGGTGGTGATTCCGAGGGCAGTCCCCTCCTGCCAAACCTTGTTGATCGCCCCGGGAATACCGCCACAGCCCAGGTGGATGCCGCCGCCCTCAAAGGCGGGGCCTGCCGCCGTGGATGCCACATGCAGCATGCCCTCATGCCAAAGCGCCATTTCGCCGTTGGTGCCCACATCCACAAGCAACGCTGTTTCTTTTCCTTTACACATGCCCGATGCCAGCACAGCGCAGCTGATATCGCCGCCCACGAAGGCGCTCATGCAGCGTGCCAGATAGGTTCGTTTGCCAAACAATTCCGTCCAATCACCAAAGAGGCAATCCGCGTCAAAAGGTGCGTGAGACAACTTGGAGGGATCTTTTCCCATCAAAAGATACAGCATGGTCGTGTTGCCTGTAACGGACAATACATCCAGTTCTTCAAATGAAATTTTGCCCTTTGCGCACAGCTCGTGTAAAAGCGCTTCGAGCGCATCCAGCAGCATGCTTTGCAGCTGCTGCCCCACGCCGGTCATGGCCGCGCCGATACGCCCCATCACATCCGCGGCGATGGCTGTCTGCGGGTTCATGCCCCCTGCTTCCGACAGCGCTTTGCCTAAATTCAAATCATACAGCCGCAGCGCCAGCGTGGTGGTGCCGATATCGATGGCCGCGCCGTATCGCCCTTTTATGGGGCGCAGGGTGGAAACCGCCACTTCGCCCTCCAGCGCCACATGCTGGCCTTCGTTGCCGCCATTTAAAACAGCTTCGCAATCCCCCAGCAGCCGTACCTGGCAGGAAAGGCGAACGCCTGCCGCCTGTTCCAAAGCGTTCTCTTCGGAGACCTGCCCGGACACGGTAACCGCGCATTTGCCGCATGTCCCCCTGCCGCCGCAAAGATGAGGCTGACTTATACCAAAGGCAAGAAGCGCCTCGGACAACAGCGGCGTACCTTCAAAGATAAATTCTGATTTTTTTCCTTGCTTGATGATTGTAATCTTAGGCATCTGTTTCTTCCTCAAACATGACCAGTCCGAAATAGGTGACTGTATCCGCGCCGTTCATGTATTTTAGTTGGGTGGATGCCGTGGTCTTGTATACATCAATCCCATAGCTTTCCAAGGACGGCAACGCATTATCGGGAAAGCGGCAGGGTTCATTTTCCACCTTGGCGCAGGTTTTGCAAAACTTGCAGCCGCCGATGGACAAGTGCAGCATCCGCCCCTCCCATTCAGGTTTCAATGCCATGTTGAAGCGATGGGCGCATTCGGCGTGCACATCCTTGCCTGCCAGCATGCCATCATAATCGTAGGAATCTTCCAGTTCATGAATGGTTTGATAAAGGATACCGCGGGGGTATTCTTGCAGCTTTGCCATGAGTACATGAATATCGCCCACATCCGGCGGACACATATAGCAGCGGTTATAAAACCCGCAGCCGTTACCCTCGCAAATTTCCCTGAAAAAAGCGGAGGTAATAATCTGCTCCCGCGAGATTGCTTCCGCTTTCGCCGCACCGCATTCAAGGGCTAAATCAACGTATTTCATGCGTAATACTCATCAACGGCGCGAAAGAACGCATCGATGTTTTCCCAGCCGCTGAGCGGCGGAATATCGCAGCCCGAGGAAATAACGAAGTTAGGATAATCAGGGCAACACTCCTTCATTACGCGAAGCGTGTCCTCGCGAATGGATTCGGGCGTGCCGTTTTTGAATTGGCTTGCCGGATCCACATTGCCCATAGCGATGATATCTTTGGGGATGTGCTTCAGCATTTCCTTCATGGAGATGGCATTGCCGAAATGGTAGCAGGCGCAATTCGTATCCAAAATAGAATCGATCATCAGAATGGTATTATCGCCGCAGTTATGATACACAACAATGAAACTGTCATCCTGAACAGCTTGTGCCAGGCGGCGCACATAGGGGGCGGAGAATTCCCCGGCCAGATCGGGGGACAGAAGCCCCGTCAGCGGTTCCGCAAGCACCACGCCGTTCGCGCCCGCTTTTTTATATTCCAAAATATACTTGATTAAAAAATCGGTGGTTTTATTCATAAGCACATGCACCATGTCCGGCTCCACAAGGCAATTGACCATGGCTTCGCTCACATCCATCAAGCGTCCTGCCAGGGAGAAGGGACCGATGACACCGGCCAGGACAGGGCGATCCGTAATTTTTTCGCAAGCGAGGGCGATGGCTTGAATATAGCGTCCCGTGCGCGCCGCGCCTACCTCGGGAACGGCCAAACCGTTGGCTTCATCTTCATCATGCACCAAGGTGCCGATTACGGTGGGCACCTCATCATCCGACAGACGGATTTGGCAGCCAAAGGCCTCCGCCTCAACGGACAAATCCATCATGCTGACGCTGGCAGCTGAAGGCGTCCGCGCGGCGATGCGCACCATGCCCTCCGCCTGAAGCTTCGGATCGGCGATCAGTTCGCGCACGGTTACATCCAGCAAAGAGATGGATGGAAAAGAAAGTACGGGCATCGCCTTTTTGCGCGGCGCGGTAAGCAATTCATTCAGCCATTGTTTCATGTTCATTACAAATTCCCTCGATTCTTTTTAGCATAGGAAAACAAGCCGCAAGGCAGCTATGCTGTTGCGGCTTTGTCTGTTAGAAATTATCTTATGCGCAAAACGCCGCTGCGGTTTCCGCCGCGCTGGCAGCATCCGGCGTATAGGAATCCGCACCAATCTGCTTGGCAAAGGCATCCGTTACAGGCGCGCCGCCGACCATGATTTTCACCTGATCGCGAATGCCCGCTTCCTTGGCCGCCTTAACCACTTCTTCCATCACGCCCATGGTGGTGGTGAGAAGCGCGGAACAGGCGATAATCTGGCAGTTTTCTTCCTTGGCGACGCGGACAAATTCTTCGGGAGCCACATCCGCACCCAGATCGATCACTTCCAGGCCCTTGCCTTCCATCATCATCTTCACGAGGTTCTTGCCGATATCGTGCAAATCGCCGCGAACGGTGCCCAGGCAAACCTTGCCTGTGGCCTTAACGCCCTCCGCCGCCAAAAGGGGCTTGAGCAACGCCACGCCCTGGTTCATCGCGCGGGCAGCAACGAGAACTTCAGGAACGAACACTTCGTTGTTTTTAAACTTTGTGCCAATGATGCCCATGCCGGTAAGCAGACCCTTTTCTAAAATATCCTGCGCGGGAATGCCTTCATCGATGGCCTTTTGCACCAGTTCTTTGACATCCTTTGCCTTACCCTTTTGCAAGAGTTCCGAAATTTCGTTCAAAATCATGGCTGTTTCTCCTTTTATGCTTGTTTTCCGTTGATAATTTGATTATAATTACGCTGAACAGAAATTGATTGTCTTAAATTAAGGTTTTTTGTGATTGTTTGAGGTTTTTATGAGCAATGCGCTGGAATCCCTTGTTTCGCCCGAGGAATTGAATGAGGTGCTGGGCGTGCTCAGCGCCTGCATGTCGTTGCCCGTAAGCCTTTTAGATGGCAACGGTTTCGTGCTGCAAGCCCATGGCGGCACGCCCGCTTATTGCCGCCGCTTTCAGCTGGAGGTGCTGTCCGAGAGTGAATGCGCGAAAACCCATTTGGCTGCGGGGCGGCGAGCATACGAGCTGGGCGAAAGCTATATCTTCACATGCGCCGCCCAATTGAACCACATCGCCTTCCCCCTGGTAAGCCATGATGTGCTGCTGGGCATTATCCTGATTGGCCCATTTCTAATGGATGCCCCGGACAGCACCCTGATTCGCGAGCCCACGGAGCGCTACAGCCTGCGCCCCTCCCTATGCCTTGAGCTTTATGATGATTTGCAGTCCATTCCCGTTGTTTCGCCCGATAAGGTGAACCAAATCGGGAAGCTGGCGCGATATCTTTTTTTGCCTTTGCTTGGTGGGGATCGGCTTCACATGGAAGAAAATAAGAACAGGCTTTATCAGCAGTCCAGAATTAATGAAACCATCCAGATGTATAAAGGCCGAACGGAAAACCCGAACACCTACCCCTACGAGAAGGAACGCGCTTTATTGGTGAAGGTGAAAACAGGCGATATGCAATCCGCCAAGGCGATTTTGAACGACCTTTTAGCGGATGTATTGCTGACAGACGGGCAGGATATTGAAGTCATCAAAAGCCGCAGCCTGGAACTGGCAACGCTGCTCAGCCGTGTCGCCATCGAAGGCGGGGCGCCCGCTAACCGAATATACAACCTGAACCACCAATTTTTATCCGAATTACGCCAGCTTGACCACTTTGATGAGCTGTGCTTCGCGCTGCAAGAAATTGTGGAATCCTTTGTTTCTTCCGTATCCCTGCCCATGAGCGATGCGGGCGGCGCCTCCGTTCGGGAGGCGGTGCGCTTTATGGCGCTTCATTACAGCGAACCGCTTACCCTGGCGGCGGTGGCAAAAAAGGTGAGCTTGAGTCCCACCTATTTTTCCGCGCTGTTTACAAAGACCATGGGGCTGAGCTATCAAGAATACCTTGCCCGTATCCGCATTGAGGAAGCAAAGCTGCTGCTTGCCGCCACGCGCTACCCGCTGAGCCATATCGCGGTATCCGTAGGCTATTCGGACCAGAGCAGCTTTTCCAAGGCCTTCAAGCGCCTAACAGGGCTGACGCCGAACAAATACCGCTGATGGTTCTGTTTGACATGCGTATACGGGAGTGTTACAATTCATAATAGCTTTGAAAATTTAAAAAGGTTGAAGGGAGCAAACAACATGGGCATTTTTCATGAGGCAAAATGGATCAAGCCAAGCAAGGATTACGGGGAAGTCAGCCCGATATTTAAAAAAGCGTTTTCCCCTTTGAAGCCTATCAAAAAGGCGACGCTTTATATCAGCGCCATTGGCGTTTATGAAGCGGAAATCAACGGAAAGCGCGTGGGCGACTTTGTGATGGCGCCCGGCTGGACATCCTACGAAAAGCGGCTGCAATATCAAGAATATGATGTGACCGAGATGCTTGAAAAAGAGAATGAAATGCTGATCACCATCGGAAAGGGCTGGTGCCGCGGCCTTTTAACATGGCATCCCAAACGCCACTATCGCTTTGATGATGCGGCTGTGATTTTAAAGCTTCAGCTTGACCTTCAGGATGGCCGTGTTGAAACCATCTGCAGCGATGAAAGCTTTCTGGTTTCCGAATCGAAAATTCTTTACAGCTCCATCTATAACGGCGAGGTTTACGATGCCCGCAGCCGTGAGCAAAAGTGGGAGAAAGCCGCCATCTGCAATTATTCAAAGGATATTCTGATTCCCCAGGAAGGTGAAATGATAAAGGAAATCGAGACGCTTAAGCCTATCGCTCTGCTCAAAACCCCCTTCAGCGACAATGTTATCGACTTCGGGCAGAATTTAACCGGGTATGTGCGTTTCAATCCCCGCGGCAAAGAAGGGGAAGTGATTGAGTACTCCCATGCCGAGATACTGGACAAAGATGGCGAATTTTATACGGATAACCTGCGCGGTGCCAAGCAAAAAATCATCTATATCTGCAACGGGAAGGATGAAAAATACAACCCCCATTTCTCCTTCCAGGGCTTTCGCTACATTCGCCTGGATAAATGGAACGGCGAAATTGATCTGAACGATTTTGAAGCGGTCGTCGTGCATTCGGCTATCGAAAGAACCGGCTTCTTTGAATGCTCAAACCCGAAGGTAAATCAATTGTTTAAAAATATTGTTTGGGGGCAAAGGGGTAATTTCCTTGACGTGCCGACAGACTGCCCCCAACGGGATGAGCGCCTGGGCTGGACAGGCGACGCGCAGGCCTTTGTGCGCACAGCCTCCTACAACTTCGATGTGGAAACGTTCTTTAAAAAGTGGTTGAACGATTTGGCCTGCGATCAGCTTCAAAGCGGCGGCGTTCCCGCTGTGATCCCGGACGTGCTGGATGAGAGCTCCGCCAGTTCCGCAGCCTGGGGCGACGCGGCTGTCATTTGCCCGTGGCAAATTTACCTGACCTATGGCGATAAGGCCATCCTTCAAAGGCAGTTCGACAGCATGAAAAAGTGGGTCGAATATCTCAGAAAGCAAGGCGATAACGAATTCCTGCGGAACACCGGCCACCACTACGGCGATTGGCTGGGGCTGGATGCGCCCACGGGAAGTTATAAAGGCTCCACTGCGGAGGACTTGATCGGAACGGCGTTTTTCGCTTATTCGACGGACTTGCTCATCAGAGCGGGCAAGGCCCTCGGCAAGGATATGGCCGAATATGAAAAGCTGTATGAAAACGTGGTTTCAGCCTTCAGAAAAACCTTCATCAAGGACGGCGAGCTGACCTCCAATACGCAGACAGCCCATGCGCTGGCGCTATACTTCAACCTATGCGAGGATAAAACGAAAACGGCCAAGGCGCTGGCGGATCTGGTCGCCGAAAACGGCAACAAGCTGACAACGGGCTTCGTGGGAACGCCATATCTTTTGCACGCGCTGTCCGAAAACGGCTACGAGGAGTTGGCTTACTCCCTTCTTTTACAAGAGGAATACCCGTCGTGGATTTTCTCCGTAAACCAAGGCGCTACCACGATTTGGGAACATTGGGACGGCATGAACGATAAAGGGGAATTGTGGAGCAGGAACATGAACTCCTTCAACCACTATGCCTACGGCGCCGTCGCCGATTGGATGTACGGTGTGGCGGCGGGCATCAATACGGATGAAGCTTGCCCCGGCTTCAAGCACATCATTTTCAAACCCGTTACGGATGACAAGCTGGATTTCGTGAACGCAAGCATTAAAACAAGGCATGGGCAAGTGGCCTCCTCGTGGAAAAAGACGAGCAAGGCAGTGGAATACACCTTCGAAGTGCCTAAAGGTTGCACGGCGACAGCCTATGTGGGCGGCAAGGAGCACAGCTTGGCCGCAGGCAAGCATACGATAACGGCATAAGAAAAAGAGCCACTTGTTACTGCGGAATCAATTGATGGTTCCGCAGTTTTTGTTGCAAAATGAATAAAAAACAGGAAGAAACCATCCTCCGGGTTGTTTTTCGCGGGGGTGTTTGTTTCAAAGAGAAGCGTGACTAAGAATGATCATGTGTTTTTTCGATATATCATTCCCGTTGCTGTCCAACGCTCGCATATCTGCGAACCCGAAATAATGATTTTTTCATCTTCGAATCGCAGAACGGTTGGAAGCCAGTCCACATAAAATTCATTGTGTGACTTTGGGGAAAGTTTTCTTGTTTTTTGGGTCGGATCTGTTACTGACAAGCCGTCAACGCTTATCACAAAACCTGTTTCTTCATTTGTGTAAACGCCATTTTGTACAAATGCTTCCGGGTCCGGTATGCGATTGATGCCTAAGAAGGAGAGCATCTCTTCTTCACGACGCACCCAATTTCCATCAGAAATCTCAAGGGATAATTTTTTTGCCGGGAATGAACAAAACAGCGAATCTGCTATACGGCCATAGTCTCGCAAGAATTGCTTAAAGCCTTCCGCCCCAGATGGCTTGCCTATGTAGTATGGTTGGGCTTTGTCCCTATTCCATATGTATTCCAGATAAGCCGTTCCGCGCTCGTTTTCGAGATGATTGATCGTTGCTTCGGTATTTTCCCTGTATAAAAATATCAGGCATGGGTTTAACGGGCGTATAATATCTGCAATCCGGCCAATAAACCATTGCAGCTCCTCATAGGGTCTATTCTTAAATAAAAAAGTAAAAATTTGGAACTGGAAAATCGCGCTGTCAACGATATAGACTTTATCCCGATTTTTTAACGCTTTTTCAGTAAAGTGAGTCCACTTTTCTAAAGCGAATTTTATGTAAGCATCAAGGGGGAATTTCCACACATCAAATTCCAACAGAGCCTGATACACATTTCCGCCAATTTCATCCTGATAATTCCATTGAATTTCGGGCAAATGAATACCCACGGTGCTTTCCTTAAAGATAGCTGATTTATTGAGTATGTCAGTCGCTTCCGGGTAGGATTCTAAAAATCTGTCATATTCATCATACGTCATGCCGATTTCATCAAAAAACAGCACAGGATGCGGCATGGCTACTTCGTGTATCCACTCCGCGTTTATTTTATTTCGCTCAAGCTGTATATGAACAAACCGGGCATTTGTGGTTTTCCCTGTTGAGGGCAAGCCCTCGAACAGGATTAATTGTGAATCAATCATTCATCCTATCCTCTTGCAACAAAAAACATCGTGTTCACCCTGTGTTGAACGGCCTCCCAGTTGTTATTGATTTGGTTTATATAGATAGCATCAAGTCATTTCCCGGATCCAACGGTAGCGATTGACCTTGACCACCGCCACCAGGCATTTTGTAATTTGGTCGCTTTTTAAAACAATAAACAGGAAAAGCGGCGAGGTATGCCACACGAAGGTGCATAGGAAAGACAGTGGGAGAACCATGCCCCACATGAATATAATATCATTATACAGCACAAATTTCGTATCGCCGCCACCGCGGACGATGCCTGTCAGACAGGACATCTGATAGGCTGTTCCGACACCTGTTACGCTTAAGACAATCAGCAATTGATTTGCCAGCAACAGGGAATCCGGCGAGATGCTGCTTTCGTAAAACACAAGGAACCAATGGCGCGTAAAGAACAAAAGCAGCCCCGTCACAAGGCCGACGGCCAAAAACAGCATCTGCAAGGTAACCGTATAGGGCTTGATCAGCTCCTGCTTCTTTTCGCCGATGGTCTTGCCGATCACGACGTTCGCCGCCCCCGCGCCGCCATAAACAAACACCATCAGCAATTGGCTGACCGATGCGGCAATGTTGCTGGCGGAAACCATGCCCATTCCCATACGGCTCATGAAGAAGGTTTGAACCCACATGGCGATGCCCCAGGAGGTGCCGCTCCCAATCAAGGGCAGCGCCGTGCGCAGATAACGCCCCAGCACCTCCTTTGAAAACCGCAGAAAATCCTTCACGCGCATGCGGATGCGCTCGTCCTTGTATAAAAGGTACCAGGATAAAAGGATAAAATCCACGAGCTTGCTTGCCGCTGTCGTCACAGCCGCGCCCGCCGCGCCCATTTGAGGGAAGCCGAATTTTCCGTAAATCAGTACATAGTTAAAGAAAATATCAAAAGCCAGTGTGCTGGCGGAAATAATAAAACCGATGGTGGGTTTTTCCACGCTGCGAAGGGTGCTTAATAACACGTTCACAGGGCCTAAAAGCAAAAACGTCAGGCTCATGATGCGCATATACTGCACGCCTTCCCGCGTTACCTCCTCTGTCGCGCCGAAGAGAGACAGATACTGCGCGGGAAAAAGCAATGATGCCAATGAAACCACCAGGGACACGGCGAGGGAAATATAGAAAGCGATAGATGTCACCTGCTTGATGCGCTCCAGGTTTTTCTGGCCCCAGTATTGGGAATTCATTACGAGCACGCCTTCGCCTACGCCGCCCATCAGCATCGCCAATACAAATTGCAGCTGGTTCACAAAAGAAATGGCCGCCAGAGCGGACTCGCTGTAGCCCCCTACCATCATCGTATCGGCCAACCCGCCCGCAAAGCCCACAACGCTTTGCAGCGCCATGGGAATCATAAGCCCAAAATAATTGCGGTAAAAGCCCTTGTCTCGCACCAGCTGCTGCATACTATGCCAGCCCCCTCAATTGGTAGATGGAAATTGCCTTCGGCACTCATTATAACACCGCGACGGCGGAAGGGATAGGCTTTTTTACAAAATGACGCAATTTATGCTGGAAAAACGCGGTTCATTTGTTTATACTGAAGGCAGGAAAAAAGTAAAAAAGAGAAAGTGTGATGGGTATGACATCAAGAGAGCGGCTGCTGTGCGTGTTGAATGGAAAAATTCCGGATCATGTGCCCGTCGCGCCGGATACTTCCAACATGATTCCCGCGAAGCTTACGGGAAAGCCCTTTTGGGATTTATATCTGTATCAGGATCCCCCCATTTGGCAGGCCTACATCGACTGCGTGAAACATTTCGGATTTGATTCCCTGATGGATGGCTATGTGCCGATTCTTTTTGATGAATTAGGCGAGATCGACCATGAGTGGATTGAAGCCATCGTGTTTAAAAACAACGAGCGCATCGTTACAAGACGTTATAAAAAAGCCCTGACAAAAAGGGTGTGGGAGGACACCGTCACCGTCTATTACAGAGATAATCCGCCAAGCCATGGCATTACGCCAAGCGCCATCAAGCTGCCCGATATTCCGCCGAGCTATGAGGAGATAGAGGGGACAAGGGAATGGCCACGCGGCGAAACGCTGCTGAAATACGTGAAAAATGAATTAGGTGACCACGGGCTCGTAGGCGTTTTTTGCGGCACATCCCTGATGCTTAATAACGATAAAGATATCTTGGATTACTATGATAACCCGGAAAAATATGAGGAAAAACGGGACGCGCTGCTTATTCAATATAAAAAGCGGTTCGAGAAGCTCATGTCCCTTGAATGTCAGCCGGATTTCATTTGCACGGGCGGCTCGGGCACCCTTGTCTTTCAATCGCCCCAAATTTTTACAGACCTTGCCCTCCCCATTGTCAAGCAGATGACGATGCTATGCAAGCAGGCAGGCATCCCTTCACACATCCATTCCTGCGGGCCGGAGAAGGAGCTTGTAAAGATCGCCGCGCTGGAAACGGACCTGACCGTTATCGACCCTTTGGAAGTGCCGCCCATGGGCAACTGCGATTTGAAGGAGCTAAAAAGGCTTTATGGCAACAAGCTCGTACTGAAGGGAAATTTGCATACCACCAAGGTGATGCTTTTCGGCTCCGTTAAAGATGTGATCGATGCATCAAAGCGGGCGATTGATGATGCCGCTGAGGGCGGGGGCTTCATTTTATCCACAGGCGATCAATGCGGGCGGGATACGCCGGAGGAAAACATCTTCGCTATGATCGAAACTGCCAAGACCTACGGAAAGTATTAAGCAAAGGAACGGACAGCCATGAAGAAGATGAAGCCGGTACTGGCCGGCGAATGGAAACTTATCGGAACAAACCCGGATTTGGGCGGCTTGGGTACGCCTAAACAACAATGCGTGGATCACCATGTTTTTCGGGCAGAGGACGGGCAATGGCATCTGTGGGGCTGCATCCGCGGCACGCGGTTCGGCAGGCTTTTATACCACTGGAAAAGCAAAAGACTGTATGAAGAAAACTGGGAGCAAACGGGAGAATGTTTCTTCCCCCTTGCCCGCGCAGGTGAGAGCATTGACGCGCCGTGGCATGAGCACTGGATTCAATCCCCTTTCTTCGTGAAGGCGGACGGCCAATATTATATGTTCTATGGCGGTCATGCCACAGGCTATGATATGAACTATCGGCCCATCGCCTTTGAGGATTTAAGTGGCGGCAAATGCGATTCTGCCTGCCAAATCTGCCTGATGACCTCCCCCGACGGCATCGTTTGGACGCGCCATGAGGATGAAAAGGGCTTCTCCCGCCTGTTTACAGGCCCCGGCGAGACCCGCGACCCCTGTTTGATTAAAGTGGGTAATCTGTGGCACATGTACTACGCGGGCAATCACTCCGAGGAGGGTCAGCTGATTGCCGCCACCTACCTGCGCACCTCCGAGGATTTGCTCCATTGGTCGAACTACAAGGTTGTCGCCTATGATCCGCGCTTTACCACCATTCGCTGGTGCTTTGAGTGCCCCCATGTGGTCGAGCGGGAAGGGTACTATTATCTTTTCATTACAAAGGATTACGCCTCGAAGGAAACCCTGGTATACCGCAGCTGCGACCCGACGGATTTCGGCATCGGCGCCGAGGCAGCGGAGGACCATTTTGTATGTAAGATCGCCGTTGGTGCGCCCGAGATCATTATAGATGCGAACAGGGATGAATACATTACCTCCAACCACGACCTGGCGGGCGGCACGCGGCTTTGCCCGCTGAAATGGGAGGAAGAATGAAGATCTTAGCCATCGGCAACAGTTTTTCCGAAGATGCCACCCGCTATCTGCACGATATCGCCAAGGCGGACGGGCAGGATATGAAGGTCGTAAACCTTTGTATCGGCGGCTGTTCCCTGTTCACCCACTATGAGAACATGATGAGC
>JGI994J12354_10004637_pt1 | contig 12248 bp, 5 predicted proteins | sample IntmicLarv3ML3BL_FD_12354 | JGI IMG/M metagenome (IMG submission 12354) | reverse complement strand
GTGGCCCTCGCGCGCCTCGTCTATAGAATTGGATATTATCTCAAATATGGCATGCTGGCAACCCTCAAGGCCGTCCGATCCGAAGATAACGGCCGGACGCTTTCTCACACGCTCGGCACCCTTTAAGGAGGTGATGCTTTGATTATCATATTCGGCGCGTTTTGCCATTATTCAGACCATTCCTTTCGCTTCACGCATATTTTTTATGCGTATAAAAACATCTCTTATTGTATACACCATTCAGTATAATACAATATATTGTTGCCGTCAAGGCTTTATTTACGCATGGTTGGGCAGTTGTGACAAACTTTGAATTGTTTTTAGTTGACAATTCACAAATAATGGTATATAATGAAAGAGAATAAAGGAAAGAAAGGGTTGGTAGAGATGAATCAACACAATATGAACCTTCACGATTTGGATGTGAAAGGGCTTATCAAAACATTGGATGTATGCAAGGGGGACGTTTTCCTCGAGACTCCGGAGGGGGACATTATAAACCTTAAAAGCAAGCTGTGTCAGCTTACGGGCGTTTTTCAGCTTATCGAGGGCGGCGTTATTTCCGATGCGGTTATCCGCTGCGAAAAGCCGGAGGATGAAGCACTGTTGTTTAGGTTTAACCTTTACAAAGAAATTCCCGAGAGCAAATAAACAACGTAGCACGCCTTTTGAACTGCCCCAAGATATACGGGCTGTGTGAAAGCTGCCATAAAGCATATATTTTAGAAAGCCTCCGCCCGTTTCACGGGCGGAGGCTTTCTTGTCCCAGCCCTAATGGCTGCTCATAATTCAACCAGGAGCGTATAATCAATCTGGAAATCAACACACATATCGGAATAATGATGTAACTTAACAACCCAATAAAAAAGGGGATTCTGTTTTTGATGGTATAAACAATTTGTTGGTTTCTGTAATATCGGATTGCAGGAAAGCGGTTGACGTAATTAGGGTGGCTTTGTATGGAGTTATTTATAATACATAAGAACAAGAAATGCTGAGTTTAACAGACCATAGAGAATATTGCGAAATATTTAATGCTTTGCGATTCTTCTTCCTTGCATTTTGTTACCGCCCTGTCCGTAAAATTTCGCACACAGCAATGCCGTTACCGGAATGGCGAGCACCACCGCAATACTTCCGGAAAGCCCTTTAATAATCTCAACAATCAGCAATTCCAGATTTACAGTTTGCATATATGGCATATCGTACATAAAGATCATCATCAGCGCATTGATGCTTGAGCCGGTAAACGCTAATATCAATGTGTTTGTCATGGTACCCATCACATCGCGGCCTATGTTCATGCCGGACGTAAACAGTTGCTTTCCGGTTAGTTTTGGGTTTATTTCAAGCATTTCCCACAAAGCTGACGCAATGCTCATGGTGGTATCCATCATGGCGCCGGACGCCGCAATAATAATACCGGCAAATAATATGTCATGCAGTTTGAGCGAAGTGCTTTGTGCAATAAAAATCATGTGCTCTGCTTCGGGAGTGGTATAGGTTGAAATATGCGTTATCGCCCCGATAATCATGGCGATAGCACCCGCCCCAAAAGTACACGCAATACAGCTGATACCGGCGACAATCGTTTTTTTACACCAGCCGTTGAGTGAAAGCAAAGTAACTGCCGTTGACAAAATCACTACAACGATTGACGCTGTTACCGGATTAACGCCCCGGATCAGCATCGGTATAAACAGAAAAACAATTGATATGAGGCTGAAAACCAATGAAAAAATGGACTTCAGCCCTTTTTTGCGTCCGAAAAAAATAACCAGCCCGAAAAACAGCAACGCCAAAATATATATTGGGAATTCACGGCTGTAGTTAACAACCATTGCGCTGACAAAGCCATCATAACTGGAAACGATCATCTTTGTGCCGACTTTGGCAGGCTTGTTGTCCACCCGCCCGACAAAATTCTTTGCCAATATCGGTTTACCCTTTTGCTCCCCGGTCAGGATTTTGAGCTCCAGTTCCTGTATGCCGATTTGTATTTCAGGAAAATCTGGGTCGGGAGCGAGTGTATCCGAAACAATCTTGGTGACCTGTGCCTTCTCATAATGGTTGCCGGATTGTGTATCTGCCGGTCTGGGATAATCTAGCGTAGTGTTAAATACAATCAGAAAAATGGTAAAACCGAGTATGAAAGCTGTCCACAACACGACAGACACAGTCTTTTTAGGTGAAATCATGAGCACGAGGCCTCCTGTTTTTTTCTTGTCAGTATAACGCTTTAATGTAAAAACTGCGTTACAGTTTTTATAAAATGCATGTAAAATTTATCACGGCGAAAATGGCTGACAAAATACGGATTTACATGGTTTTTACCGAATCGGGATTTTAGATTTTACGAACACTCTGTAATCTGTAGTCAATGCCGATGATTGCAAAATATTTTGAGAGAATCGGAGATCACGCGGTCAATGCTGCCGGATGGGCGATTTACTCAATCACCGGTGAAGGAAAAGATAATAATACAATGGCTTGTCCCGCCTTTACAAAAGGGCGGGATTTTTTACACAAGTTTTATATAAGTATGCATGTGCATTTTACATGATTGTTTTATTATAAATGCAGTGTTGAAAACATGAGGTGTATTGATATTGAAAAAGAAAATGGTAACTGTTTTAATTATTGTTTTTTGTTTGGCTGCCAGCTTTGCGATCCCTGTCTCGGCTGCGACGGTAAATTTTGTTTCGGAAATCGTGCTGGAGCAAACGCAAACTGAATTTGACGTTGTATTTACCGTTACACAGCAGGAGGCATATGCGGGAGCGGAATTTGCGTTGCAGTGTCCTGAAAATGTTGCTGTGAAATCGATAAAATACAGCGGCGAAAAATCATCTGCCGGACCGACAGCCGCAAGGGGGTTCGTCTGGTTCACTTATTTTTCGGGTAAAAACGACTATTCGGGAAATATGACAGCCACGGTGACACTTTCCTACAGCGGCGCGGAAAACACATCAATCGTGCTTGACCATATCAGCGTACATACGCAAAATAACGGAAAGACCGATACAGCAAAGCAGGAGCTTCGTAAAACGGTGATTATCCGGCGCAAGGGTGCTGATAACGAGATTCCGCCATTACCTCCGCCTACATCCTCGGAAAACACGAACGGAAAAATCTCTTCCGCTGCTCCGCCGTCAGGCAACGCATCAAAGCCCTCCGGAGCATCCGGTGACAACCAAAATCAAACGAAAAAAACAATCTCCGACACCGGTTCATATACTTCTCAAACAAATTCGTCCGACAATTCTGATACTACGCAGAGCAGTCAGAGCGAAAATATTCCCGGTGACGATTCGCCGTCAAGAAGTGAGCAAATAGATACTCAAGGTACAGAATGCCCCTGGCCGCACACACTGCTACTGATTTTGCTGATTATAAGTGTGCTTGGCAATCTGACGCTCGGGTATTTATGGATAAATCGAAAGTCCGAAAAACAAAAATAGGAGGAAAATCATGTTAAAACCAAAAAAAATCATTGGAGGCGTTGTCGCATCTGCAATTTTGCTGTCTACCTTAACGGTAGGTGCGTTGACTGCCAGAGCACAGGGGGAAAGCCCGGCTCAACTGGAGCTGATCGGCGCACACAGCACATGGAAGTACAGCGACACAAACACAAACCTATTTGGTGACAAAACCACCGATTTTCGCAGCAAAGATTATGACGATTCCGCATGGAAAACCGGTCCCTCTCCGCTTGGTTATCCGGCAAACGAAACCGACAATTCAACCTTCGGCGCCATCAATGCAGGTGGTACTCTGGTCGAAAATCAAGGAAACCCCAATGCTTATCTTACCTACTATTTCCGTAACAACTTTACTGTGACGGATATTGCCGGTATTCAAAAGCTGGAAGCAACACTTTCCTATGACGATGGATATGTTATGTACATCAACGGCAAGGAAGTTGACAGAATGTATATCGACGGCGAACCGGCTCACGACACAACTGCGAATTTCATCAATGAAGCTAAAGACGCAACAGGTAAACGCACGGTTGATTTGATTGCTTACCGGCACTATCTTGTTCGCGGCGAAAACACCATTGCAGTGAATGTGCATAATCGTGACAATGCCAGCTCGGACATCTACTTTGGTATGACGCTTACAGCCTTTTACGATGCAGGCGCCAACACAAACAGCGCCGATAAAACCCCGAAGCAGGTCAATGTACATATGGGTGACAATCCTTCTGAAGAAGTTAATATCACCTATACCACGGTAGGCGCGGATGACACGCAGGTCATTCTTATGGCACCGGACGGAAGTACCGCAACCCTTGATGGCGAAAGCTCGGTTGGCGGCGCAAGCAAGTATTATCACAAAATCCCGGTTCTCGGACTGGAACCCGCAACCGAATATCACTACACAGTAGGCATCGCTCCCAACACCTACAGCGGAAAATTCAAGACGGCTCCGGCTAAGGGCAGCAAGGACACCATCAAATTTGTTTATCTTGCTGACACGCAGGTTTCCAACGCGACAAACGGTAAGGCACTGGGTGCCACGTTGGCAGAGGTCAACGACATGGCTCCCGATTTCGTATACCTTGCTGGTGACGTCACCGATACGGCTACCAGTGAAGCTCAGTGGGAGCAACTTTTCAACAACAGCGGCGCCTTCCCGACCGGCGGACAGGACATGTTCGGTAATCAGATGATTGCTGCAATTCAGGGAAACCACGATAACAACACATTTAACCGCCACATCAACGCATCCGCGCAAAGCGATTGGGACGGCACACAGGGCAATATCGTATACTCATTCGATTACGGTCCCATCACCTTCGTAATGCTCAACCTTGAATCGGCTCGCAGTGACGCGACCTCCAGAGCCAGACAAAAAGCCTATCTCGAAGCGACCATTGCGGACGCAAACAATCGTGGCCAGTGGACGGCGGTAGGCTTCCACAAATCACTCTACACGGGCGCTTCCCATATCACCGATTCTGATGTGATCGATGCCCGTAAATACTGGGGTCCGGTTTTCGCGGAGCTGGATGTTGACCTTGTTTTGCAAGGACATGACCATGTTTACTCCCGCGGATTTGTAACGGCCGAAGGAATGAACGGAAACATAGCCAATGTAGGCGGTGTAGTACAAGACCCCGAAAACATCCCGATGTACATGGTGGGCGGACACGCAGGCGGACTGAAATGGTATTCAAAGAAAAGTTATTCAGTAGGCACCGGCGACCCGCTTGCAACGAATTACTCCTTCCTTGACAAGAACTCTACCGATGACAACAGTGATGTAAAACAGGAGCAGGTCATTGTGGAGCTTGAGGTTTCCAACACAGAGGTGAAAATCAACTGCTGGATGTTCAAATACAACACTACGTCTGATACAATAACCACGCAAAAGTATCTGTATGACAGTTTGACCATAGAACGTGATGTTGTCAGTGCTGAAATCACAGGCCCGGACATAGCGGTTGCGGACACAGACGATGAAATCACCTACACTGTGGCGTACAACAATCTTTCAAGCGCCGACGCTTTTGACACCGCCATCGAATATGACAGCGATGTTCTGGAGCTGGTAAAGGTTGAAAATGCGGCAGGCACCGCCATTGTGAACACAGTATACGACAGCGTTCCCGGCGAAGCCCGCATCATCACCGGTATTGACAGCGCGGTTACGGCTGAAAAGGCCGATGTGGCCACCTTCACCTTCAAGGTGAAAAAGCCCTGCACAGTCGATGACACGACCGTAACGCTCACCCGTGCTGACACAGTAAAAACAACCGGAACGGGGGGCGCGAAAACCTCGAAGGATGTTGCAGCCGCGATAGACACCCCAGAGGTTGTAACAACCCTTTATTCCTACAAAAAGGCATCGGACATCAACGGAGACGGCAAGGTTACACTTGCAGACCTTTCAATGGCGCTCGGACGGTATCAATCCACCGCCGCTGAGGATAAAAAATACGATATTGACTTGAGCGGTGTCGTAGATGCAAGAGACTTTGTAATTATCAGCGGATTCATAGCGGCATAACTCAAAGCAACGCAGGGCAAGGCGGTTTTCCGCTTTGTCCTGTACGCACGGAAACCACTTTATTGGAGGGCAATATGAAATCAAAGATCAAGATTTTTTACACGTTATGCTGTATTTCTTTATTCTTGTTTTTGCTTTTGATTTTGTTTCCGCACATACGTGAAAGCACAAGTGTCGCGGGAAAGATAGCAATATCACTGCCATTTTTTGCAATAGTAACATATTCGTTAATTTATGCTGTAATACACGCGGTAAAAAAGATTAGAGAAAGAACAATTGATGATATAAGTTCTCTCAAAACACTGGGAAACAAGCTTGACAAATAAACAGTTCACAAGTATGATAAATGCACAGACAGCAAAGGCGCTGTGGCTTTTATATCTCCTGCGTCCATGTTTTTTTGATTAAGGTCACTGGTTTCATTTGCTTAAAAACCTGCCGAAGAATCAATTCGGCAGGCTTTTTGTTTTCAATGGGTCGGACTGTTTGTTTTTACTTTTGTGTCAGGGTGTTGTTGGACCAGAAATAAAGTTTGAGTTTGCTTGTGTTATTATCACAAATATAATCAACAATATTCATAAAAACCGACAATAGACAACAAGTTATATATCGCATATAATAAAATTGTGAAATGATTTTACGTTAAAATTTTTTGAGGAGTGGGGATATGAAAAGGACGTTATGTAAATGGATCGCAATTTTATGTGCAATTTCTTTGCTGGGGCAAACCGCGTTCGCAGAGGAATTCAGAGCAGAACGGATTGACCGGGAACCCGTTAACGACATGTCCCTCGCGGAGGAGCCGGGAGAGGAAGCCGACCTTGAGGAAATTGTTGCGGAAATCGAAGGAGAGTTTGAGGAAAAACGTGAGGAAAGTATCAAATATTTCCGAACGGGTGACGGAGCTGAAATAGCAGCGGTTTACAATGAGCCGGTGCATTACGAAAAAGACGGCAAATTTTTAGAAATTGACAACACACTTGTTGCTGCAAAATCTTCTGATGGAAGAGCTGTTTATACAAATACAGCAAACAGCTTAAAGGTTGAACTGCCTGCCGAGATGAATAAAACCTCTCCGGTGACGGTTCACCACAAAGGACAAACTCTCAGCTGGGTCATGGAAGAACAAACCGTAGGCCCGGCATCAATTGAACAGCCGCTGACCGCGGAAGAAGCGGCTAATGCTGCTCAACAGCGCATAGAACAAGCTGTTAAGCAAGCGAAAACAGAAGCGGAAGCTATGTCTAAATCGGATTCTCTGTCAAAGGCACAAACGGCGAAAATATCTTCAAAGCATGAAAAATCAGCTCGTATTACAGCAAAAAACAACGAGATAATGACGCTGAACCGGATAGCGTCAGCGGTAACATATAAACGTGCTCTTTCCGCATACGCGGATATCCGATACGATATAAAGTCAAACATGCTTAAAGAAAGCATAATTCTCGATAGCCTGCCGGCAGCGAGCTCATACTCCTTCATCATAAATGCCGATGGCTTAGCGGCAGAGCTGTGCGACGACAGATCGGTTGCGTTTTATAAATCCAAAGAGGAAGACCCCGTTTTTGTTATTGCAGCGCCCTATATGTTTGATGTATCGGGAGAGCACAGCGAGGACATTTCGGTAACACTGACACAGGAAGGCAAAAAATACCGTTATACTATCACACCAAACCGCGAATGGTTAGAGGACACTGCGCGGAGCTGGCCTGTGACCGTGGATCCGACTATATATACAAACCCGGGCTCAGGCGGAATGACTTCCCTGTATATGTCAAAACAATCAAATGGAACCCATAGTTATGTGAACAACAGCAGCGCCATGTATGTTGGCCAGTCATACACAACGACGTATCGTTCATTATTAAAGTTCCCCTTGCCCTCAATGGCCAGCTCGTATAGAGTAATTGATGCCAATCTTTATCTCTCACACTATGCCAGTTCGGCGTTTTCATCGTCAACAGAATCATTTGAAATCAATGTACATAAGGTTAAAAGCTCGTGGACAACAAGCACACAAAACTGGAATATTCCTTGTGAATCGGATGCCTCGGATTTCATTTTTACAAACTTCAATCCTTCTGTATCAGCGCTTGACAGATACGATATCACGGCGCTCGTTCAGGATTGGTACAGTAACCTTAACAGCAATCATGGAATAATGCTGAAGGCGGCGGTTGAATCAACAACAGCCGTCCGCAATGCAGTATATTATTGCAGCGAAAGAATGCCTGCGCAGAATGAAACGTTCCGGCCAATTCTTCAGATTGCATATCGCGATACAAAAGGGCTTGAGGGATATTGGGCCGAAACCTCGCTGACGGCGGGAGACACAACAGCACATGTAAACAACTATAATTCGCATCTTGTTGTAACCCACCCGCTGGCGGGCGTGGGCGGCACGCGTATGCCGGTTAACATCGATCTTGTATATAACGAATATCAATACCAAACGGTATATTCAATGAATAATGTCACCTATGTTGGAGCGGGGTGGCAAACAAACCTTCATACGCGCATTGCTTCCAAATCCTTGATAAAGCCGAACCCAAACGGAACATTCAATACCATATCAACCTATTATTTAATAGATGGAGATGGTACCGAACACTATTTTTATCAGGATCCTGACAACAGCTCGGTCTATCTTGATGAAGACGGGCTGGGCTACAAGCTGACAATGACATCGAGCATGTATACTCTGAAAACGAAGGATCATCTTACATATTTGTTTGAGCGCGCCGGAAATAATGACGGCCGGCTGAAAAGCATTGCCGACAGCTACTTAAATAAAATGGAGATCACATATTCCAGCGACCGCATAACTAAGGTTACAGATGGCGCCGGAAGAATATATTCGTTTGTCTATACAGCAAGCCCCATAAACTATTTTCTAACAAAAATAGTATGCCCCGATCTTCGTGAGGTTAAGCTGTATTATACAAACAATTATCTGACATCGGTTGTTGATGCTACTGCAAAAACGACCTCATTTACATATGCCAGAACGGATAATTTTGGCTATGCAATGACTCGTATCAATTCATATACCGGGCAAAGCATCGATATAGTGCAGCATCAAAATTCAAGAGGGCTGGACACGGATGAAGCTGCATATGCACAATATACTTACAGCAGCAGTGAAAAGCATTTAACGGTAAATTCAATAACATTGAACGGCACCGGAGGAAGTGTCGATTTCAAACATGAATTTGTCCTGCGCCATAACGCGACCGATGTGTTCAGCTATAGTAAGGGCGGCTCTTCCGTCAGGCGGGTCGGAGAATTACGATATCAATTCAATAATTACGGGCATACAACCGGAGTGGTCGATCTGAAGTCCGGCATGGCACAATTTTATGTGCATGGGCAGCCTGTTAATAAAACCAGCAGCAGTGCAAACGCAAACGGAGCGGAAAATAAAATCAAAAGCGCCTCAAAAACCACATCGGCAATTACCAATCATGTGAAAAACCAAACATTTGACAGCGGCACATCGGGATATAATATTTCGGCAAATCACTCCGGTCAATCTTATTCTGTATCAGTTGCTGAAACAGTAAGCGGGAAAAGCTTTATTTATAATGCACTCAAAATAACCCAAACAGCGGCAAATCCCGGGTTTGTTTGGTGCAGTCAGGATTCCACCGGCCTTGCAGCCGGAGCATACACTTTTTCTGCACATTTTGCCGGAGATGTTCAGTCCGTCGGAGCGCTTATAAAGCTGGAAATAATAAACTCTAACGGAACGATAGCAAAGACCGTTCAGTCCGACCCCTTGTCAGCCAATTCCGGCGGATGGAGCCGCCACTCATTAACCGCCGAAATAACCGTCGGGCAAAAAATACGTGCATATGTTGGCGTAAACAGCACATTTGCAGGCACTATGTGGATAGACGATCTTCAGCTGGAACCGGGAGAAAGCGTAAGCCATTATAATCTTGTGCAAAACAGCCTTCTTAATAATGGCACCAACGGGTGGGAGTTATCCAATCCTTCGGGCGGAGCGTCCATCGGCGTCACTCAGTCAAACAGTGACATCCCCATGTGCAATGCCTTTTTATTCAATGCCCGGTCAACCAAAACCCTTGATGCTTCGCAGTTTATACATACAACCGGAACAAGCGGCGATGTATTCAGCTATGGTTTTTGGGTTAAGGTCAATTCCGGAAACGTACCGCAATCCGATTCCAGCCGAGGCTCATACACGGGCGCCACGCGCATAGTTCTTTCCCTATCGTTTTTTAAAAATGATACAAGACTGCGCGAGGTGGTCAAATATGAGGTAAATTCTTTACATGACACATGGCAGTTTATCGCCGTGGAAACTATAGCGAATGCCGATTATGACATGCTCATGCTGTCATTGCGTCACAATTATAATCTTGGCTCGGTACTTTTTGCCAGTCCATTTATGTATAAAGAAGAATACGGCCAATCGTATACCTATGATAAAAACGGCAATGTTATCAGCACAAGTGACCTTAATAAGGTTAACACAACCTTTTCATACAACAATGACAATCTTGCCCGGCTTGCCAATCCGAGCGGAAGCAATTTTATATATGGTTATGATAGTCAAAATTCGCTTACATCCGCAAACACAAACAACGGAACCCGGTATGATTTTGCATATGACTCAAAAGGAAATCCAATAACTGCCTATGCCGTGACTGAAAAGCCCATTACATCTGTAAGCGCGATTTCCGCATCAAATATGTATATCATACGAAACGCAGGAACCGGCAACGCGCTTGAATATACAGCAACAGACAAATCACCAGTAAAAACCGCAAAATTCAACGATGGCAGGACACAACAGCGCTGGACACTTAAACCAACGGGGGCAGCCGGTCAATTTTATATGGTTCCGTATAGTGGTCAATCGTATGCGGCGAGCGTTGAAAATTCCCAAATCAATGATGGAGCAAAAATCATTCTTAATACTGCGAAAAACACATCAAATCAGGCATTTAAGTTTGAATTTTCGGGCGATAGCGCAACGGCCCGGATTAAAACCTTTTCTGGTCATTACATGGATGCACAGCCGGCTCCGAGCGATTCCACCGACGGCGTAAATGTGCTCCAAAAAACAAAACTGAACACCAAAGATAGTCAGCAATGGTATGTTTATGAGTACAAATCCCTGCCCGTACTCATGCTTGAAAATGCGTATACCCAGTCCTCCGCAGAATACAGCAGCACCTACAACCAAAACTATCTGACTGCCCTCACAAATAACCGCGGCAAAAAAACGACCTACGCATATAATTCGTCAAAAGGGCTTCTCACCAGCACAACCGACCCAAACGGGAATACCGTAACCAACACCTACGATAGCTACGATAGAGTGTCGAAGGTTTCTTCGCCGAGCTCAGCAGGAACATTGGCAGTAGAATATAAATACGACACAAGCCAAAGATTAAGCGGCATATGGCATAACGGAAACAATGTAAGATATTCTCTGGCATACGACCAGTTCGGCCGGCAAACCTCCGTACAGGTCGGCAATTCGTCCGGAACCAACCGAACGCTGGCAAGCTATGGCTACAATGTATTAGGCCAGCCGGAAACAATGACCTACGGAAACGGCTGGATAAAAAAGAGCTTGTACGACAATCTCGGCAGATTGACAAAAGAACAGCACAACACAGGCAACAATACGGCCCCTTCGGTAGACACAGCAGCATACGTGTATAACAACGAGGGCCAGCTGGGCGCATACAAGGACTATGTGGCAAACCGCCGGACAACATACAGCTACGACCTGTCCGGCCGCCTCGTAAACAGCCGTGTAACCGCCGCGGCAAACACGCACAATTCCACAAACTATCTCGTTTCAAAATCAATCGGATATAATAATAACGGCCAATTGTCAAGCTATACAGTATCGGCCAAAAACGGCGCCGTATCACAAACAAAATACTATGGATACGGCTACATGGCTATGGATGGCAATATGGGCAAGCTGTCCTCGCTGACGTACTACTCGCTGGATTCTATATCGTACAGATACGACAAGTTTGACAGGCTCGTTTCCCGGGAGTCCCCTTACATTAATGCAATTAGAAACCGTTTCACATACGAAACCGTAGGAACAGGACGCACCTCTTCGGCCGTGAAAACCATTGAAAACAACAACGAAATTCTAAGATACGACTACGACAACAACGGAAATATAAAGTCTGTGTCCAATGGAGCAGGAACATTGCTCGAATGGTATTGCTACGACG